>Ga0307487_1002326_pt1 | contig 12289 bp, 7 predicted proteins | sample CBIW12metaG_FD_203665 | JGI IMG/M metagenome (GOLD analysis project Ga0307487, IMG submission 203665) | Sea-ice brine microbial communities from Beaufort Sea near Barrow, Alaska, United States - CBIW 1.2 | ecosystem: Environmental > Aquatic > Marine > Coastal | place: USA: Alaska | collected... | reverse complement strand
AAAATAAGCGGACAGTTTGAAGAGATGATCACTGAAAAAGTGATTCCCGCCTATCAAAAGATGCATGATTTTCTGGAAACCGAATATTTGCCCAAAGGAAGGGAAACCAGCGGTATTGCAGATATTCCCAATGGTGCCAAATATTACAACCACCAGATCAAATTGTACACCACTACAGATATGACCGCAGAGCAGATTCACCAACTGGGACTTGATGAAGTGGAGCGAATTTCGGCCGAAATGGAAAAAGTAAAGGAACAAGTCGGTTTTAAAGGGGATTTAAAGGCATTTTTCGAAGATGTGCGAAAAAACAGAAAATTGATGCCCTATAAGAGTGCCAAAGAAGTGATCGCTCATTTTCAAGATATCAAGAATACAGTGGAACCGAATCTCGACAAGCTGTTTAGCGTCAAGCCCAAAACCGCTTTTGAAGTACGCCGTACCGAAGAATTTCGGGAAAATTCCGCCAGTGCGGAGTATAATCCCGGTTCACTAGATGGTACGCGCCCCGGTATTTTTTACGTTCCCGTGCCTGACGCTGCCAATTACAATGTGTACAGCGATGAATCTTTATTTTTGCACGAGGCGATTCCAGGACATCATTATCAGATCTCGCTCACGCAGGAAAGTACTGTTTTGCCCGAATTTCGAAAAACGCTTTGGTATAGCGGTTATGGCGAAGGCTGGGCGCTGTACGCGGAATCAATGGGCAAAGAACTGGGGCTTTATACAGATCCTTATCAGTATTTTGGTATGCTGGGGGCAGAAATGCACCGCGCCGTTCGTCTTGTCGTAGATACCGGTTTGCACCGAAAAGGATGGTCGCGTGTAGAGGCAATACAATATTCACTGGATAACGAGGCCGAATCCCGCGCCAGCGTAACCGCCGAAATTGAGCGTTATATGGCCAATCCCGGTCAGGCTCTTTCCTATAAAATCGGCCAACTTAAAATTCAAGAACTGCGCGACCGTGCCAAAGAGAAGCTGGGCAACGCTTTTGACATCCGCGAATACCACAAACAGGTTTTGGAAACCGGCTGCGTTCCTTTAGCTTTATTGGAAGAAAAAATTGATAAGTGGATTGATGAGAAAAAAGAATAGTGAGGTTTTTATAAATGAAGATTCATGAGTAATATAAAACCCCTCCGCCTATCGGCACCTCCCCTTGAAAAAAAGGGGAGGAACTTTCTAAACTGTGTTCAATCACTAAAAAAACAAACTCCTTCTCTTTGGGGAGGCTGGGTGGAATTTATTCCAACTTTACACTTATTATCGAAAGATCATGTTCCCCGTGCTGTTCTTCGGCATTCATACCTAAACCGATTGAAAACTGTAGCGCTTATTTTCTAGTAAATTACCCAAACTGTCACTTATTTCTGTATCCAAACGTGTACGCGGTACAGGTCAAAACCTAGCCGCGCGAAGTGATGAACATCATTTTCAATTGCCTTTTTAAGGTCAATATTCAGTTTTTTTGCCGTTCTATATGCGTGTGCGAAGGGTGTGGTATAATTGGTTTCAAAACCATGAACTTCCTTATTTGTTCCGCCCCAGCGTAAAATGCCTTATTATCTACAAAAATATCCTCCTTTTCGCCCGATTTCTGGGCTAAAACGGAGTTATACATAAAAAATAATCCTACAAAAAGCAGGACGATAATATTATAGTTATTAATTTGTTCCGCAAACACTCCTAAACACGAAATTTTATGTGTTTTATGTCACATCGAGACTCCATTTAAAACTTTAAAAAACGATGGTATTAACGTTCCAAAGGAGCGCTTTGCAGTTTTTTCCGAAGCTATAAATTCAGCATATGGTCAAAATTTGATTTTAAAATTACCAGAAATCAAATGAAAACGCCCTTTTAGCCCTGAAATCCGGTTAAGAGAGCGCTTTTTGTTCTTTACATCAAATGTCCTTTGCAAGTTCCTCCCCTTTCTTCAAGGGGAGGTGCCGAAAGGCGGAGGGGTTTATGCTATTTTCTAATAAACAAATAGTTAAATACTTACGTCAATGATAGCGCAGTCGAGATGTCTTTTGTCTATCCCTCGACTGCGCTCAGGATGACAAAAACCTACATCAGGTGTTTAAGCGGACATGCATATTATTAATTGATTTTTAAAAGAATTTGCTTCTCATAAGTTGCAATTAACCGACGTTTTTTCAAATTATATAGAAACAAAAACAGTTTATATTTTATCTAAAAATAACCGTTAAAGCACCAAAACATGCTGAAATCGGTCAAAAACGTCTATTTTTCGGGAAGGGCGAGCGCAATGATCTGATTTCCTTTTGGTGTGTTCAACTTTTCTCCGCCACAGGCAAGCACTATATATTGTTTCCCATTGATCTCATAGGTAGATGGTGTTGCAAACGATGCCGCTGGCAGTTTCATTTCCCAGAGCAATTCACCCGTTTTACGATCAAAAGCATGGAAATAGCCATCTTTAGTAGCCGCGATAAACAATAATCCATTTTTGGTAATGATAGGCCCTCCATAATTTTCGGTGCCTGTGGGTTCATTTTTTCCATTGATTTCCGTTACACCCAGCGGAACTTGCCAGAGATAGGAGCCATCATTTAAATCTACTGCGCTCAAGGTGCCCCATGGCGGTGCGATGGCGGGCAGGCCGTTACTGTCCAAAAATTTATTGTAGCCGGTATGCCGGTAAGGTGGATTCTTCGTAGAATCAGCAATCACCGTTTGAACTTCTTTTTTCGCAGTTTCCTTTTCTTCAAATAAAAAGGAAATAATACTATTTATCCCCTCTTTTTTTAGAAGCGTAAAACCTGGCATCATACCTTTGCCATTGGCTATAATGCTACGCGCTTGCTGCTTTGACACCCGGTCTCCTAGATCCTGGAGCGAAGGGTAATTGCTCTGTGGATTTCCAGTTCTATCTGGCTTATGACAAACCGCACAATTTGCACTATAAAGCGATTCCCCTGCAGTGGAAGCATTTTCTCCGGTATTTTTATACCGCTCCATTTTCAGGGTCCAGGCCATATTATTTGCATTTATATAAAGAATGCCCTGCTCAGGGTCTGCACCGGCGCCGCCCCATTCGGCACCGCCGTCATAACCGGGTAAGAGCAGCGCTGGTTTTAGGGATGGCGGTGCATAAAGTTCACGGGTATAGCTATTGAAAGAATCTAACAGTTGCTGTTTATTTTCAGCAAACGGACTCAAATCGGCTTCCGTTAAATCAGCCGGCTGTCGGGCGAAAGGTTTGGGTTTGGTAGGAACGGGCTGCGTAGGCCAAGACGCTTCTCCGGGCAACGTAGATTGCGGCATTCTTTTTTCCTCAATATCAAAAAGCGGCTTGCCCGTTTCCCGATCAAAGATAAAAATATAACCCTGTTTGGTCACTTGCGCCACGGCATCTATGCGCTTCCCGTTGCATTGTACCTCAATAAGATTGGGCGGTGCAGGTGGGTCCCGGTCCCAAATATCATGATGTGTAAATTGAAAATGCCAGCGTTTTTTACCGGTTTCGGCATCTAGCGCGAGCAGGCAATTGGCATATAAATTTTGGCCCTTGCGACCTGCACCGTAGAAGTCTGGCGCGGCAGATCCCGTGGGCACAAAAAGAATCCCCCGCTCCTCATCTACCGCCATACCTGCCCAATTATTGGCGCCGCCCACACCTTCCGTATTCTTATAGGTATTGGGATTTTCCCAGGTATCATAACCATCTTCCCCTGGATACGGAATGGTATGAAACGACCATTCCAATTTACCGGTGCGCACATTAAAAGCCCGAATATCTCCCGGCGCGGCATCGGCCCCTTCCGAAAGCCGCAACGGCATAATAATGAGATCTTTATAAATAGTGCCCGGTGTATTGGAAATAACAAATTTATCTGCCGCAACTGTGGGAAGACCGGTATGCAGGTCAATTTTTCCACCAGAACCAAAGTTTTCAATGGGTTTTCCCGTACGCGCATCAAGCGCATAAAGATAAGGGCCAATTGTGCAAAAAATCCGTTTGTCATCGCCCTTTTCCCAATAGGAAACACCTCGGCTTGTACTGTGCCAAATCTTAAGAGGATCGCCAAAACGCCAGATTTCCTTCCCTGTTTCCGCGTCCAGCGCGATAGCCTGTACTGCCGCGGTCATGCCATACACCATACCATTGGCAATAATGGGGTTCATTTGCATCTGGCCGCTGTCTGGCGCCTTATAGGTCCAGGCAATTTCCAATTGGGAAACATTGTTCGGAGTGATCTGACTCAAAGCCGAAAAATGATTCCTTCCGGGGCCGCCCAAGTAATTTTCCCAAGTAGAATACCTTTCTTCATTAGTCTTTTCAGAAGAATTTTGACAACCGCAAAAGGTGATCAAGAGAGTAAGAAATACCGTTCCAAAAAGAAAACGATTGGATTGGGGTACCGATATAGAATAGTTAAATTTGATGATGCGCATAGCATAACTTTACTTGTAAATATAGCGCTTAGAATCCAATGAGCTAATATCTTAATGTGATGACAATACTTGTGGTACTTGTAGTCTCGGGAGCGCTGTTATTGGGCGCCGTTTGGGGCATTTATGGTTCGCTGTCAAAAGCGACCGAAGGATTTCTGGTGGCGCTGGCGGGCGGTGCGCTACTGGTTTCTGCGGTACTGGAACTCATTAAGCCCTCTATGGAAAACGCACCGATAGGCTGGGCTCTGGCCGTTGTATTTCTGGGCGCAGTGGTATTTACCGGTCTCGATTATCTGGTCAAAAAGAAATTTGGTTCTGATAATGGCGGCGGACTTTTGGCTGCGATAACACTAGATGGTATCCCTGAAAACCTAGCCCTTGGCGTAGCACTCATTGGTGCGAGCCCGCTGGCCGTGGCGGCGCTTTCTGGATCTATTTTCCTGTCCAATCTTCCCGAAGCGGCAGGCGGCGCAAAGGAAATGGCAAATAATAATTCAAACAAAAAGGTTTTTTGGCTCTGGGCGGCAACCGCTGTCCTGCTTTCGATCTGCGCGCTTCTGGGCAATTTTTTACTGGAGGACACGCCTAAGGAAACCCTGGCCTACATCCGCTGTTTTGCCGGTGGCGCCGTGGTGGGCTCACTGGCGATCGAAGTTTTCCCAAAAGCCTTTATAGAAGATAATTACTGGAGCGGTATTGCCACAGCCATTGGACTGGTGCTGGCGTTTTACCTCAATAGTCTAAGTGAATAATGGTTGTTTTGATCATAAAAACGGTCAGTTTTAGTTGAAAAATGACCTCAGACACTCTAAAATTAAGGTGTTTTAGAACAAAACCGCATTCTTTGGTATCCATTCCTTTTGTTTTGCGTCGCTGGAAAGTTCCATAGAGAAAATTACCTCAATGATACATTTTAATTTACCTTTGCATTTCAAAATTTGGCAATGAGGTCTGCCTTGAACCGCTTCTACTGGAGCTAATGACTTCTACTGTTAATGGCTATTGCCAACGTAGAATCATGTATTTAAGGCTGTATGGACACTTTAAAAATTAAAAAGTTTTTATTCTCATTTGAACAAATCCCTTCCTTGTTCTATCTCATCAAATGGATTTTAATCTGTTTGTTGCTAGGTGCCCTTGCCGGAAGCGTTTCCGCTTTTTTTCTATTGAGTTTAGATTGGGCAACAAACTGGCGTGAAGCGCATTTATGGATCATCGCATTGCTTCCCGTAGGTGGTTTCATTATAGGTTTGTCTTACCATTTGTTTGGAAACAGTGTCGTCAAAGGGAATAATCTATTGCTTGAAGAATTTCATTCCCCTAAAAAAATAATCCCCTTTAGAATGGCTCCGCTGGTTTTGTTCGGCACCATTTTAACACATCTCTTTGGTGGTTCAGCAGGTCGCGAAGGTACTGCGGTTCAAATAGGCGGGGCGATTGCAGATCGATTTACCAAAGTACTGAAATTATCAAAACGCGATAGAAAAATTATTTTGATTGCTGGGATCAGTGCAGGATTTGCTTCTGTTTTTGGCACACCACTGGCCGGTGGTATTTTTGCCCTGGAAGTATTGGTGCTGGGCAGAATTCGATTAGATGCCATTATCCCCAGTTTTATGGCTGCGGTTTTTGCTGATTACTTTTGTAGGGTGTGGAATGTCTCTCATACGCACTACCACATTGATACCGTTGTGGAAATGACACCGGTAAACGTGCTATGGGCTTTACTCGCCGGCATTATTTTTGGCCTTGTCGCTATGCTTTTTTCTAAATCCACTCATTTCTGGAGCGCTCTTTTTAAAAATAATGTGAAATATCCTCCATTAAGACCGGTAATTGGAGGAACGATTTTGGCGATTGCGATCTATTTTATGGGAACCACCAAATACATTGGTCTTGGTATTCCAACCATCGTTGACGCGTTCAATATTAACCTTAATTCCTACGATTTTTTACTAAAACTGGTATTCACATCATTTACACTGGGCGCAGGTTTTAAGGGAGGAGAAGTAACGCCATTATTTTACATTGGAGCAGCTTTGGGCAATGTTTTGATTTGGTTTATCCCTTTACCAATGGGTCTCTTGGCGGGAATGGGCTTTGTAGCCGTTTTTGCCGGCGCTACAAATACACCCATTGCCTGTACGATTATGGGTATAGAACTTTTTGGGATTGAATCCGGTGTTTTCATCGCACTGGCATGTTGTACGGCCTATCTGTTTTCTGGACATTCTGGAGTGTATTCCTCACAGATTATAGGTAGCCCAAAACACAATTTGTTTCTGCGTGAAAAAGGCCTTTCCCTATATGAAATTAAAAATAAAAGAACCAAGAGATGAACAAACTTGTTACCCTGAGAATTTATTTTGAAAGCGGACAGAAAATTAAAGATCGGTCTTTTTGGAAGAGATTATATTCATCTGATTTTTCAACCGAACTTATGAAAAGAGCTAAAGCTTCTGACTTAAAACAGGTTTTGCATCTTAATGTTAGCAAAGGGTATTTTAATAATCAGAAAATAAACTGGGGCATCAGTGAAATTCGCCACGTTAAACATCCACATATTATTGAGATTGTTGATGAAGAAACTAAAATCAATCAGTTTCTGGAAGCGCAAAAACTATTTTTTGCGGAAACTCAAATTATACTTGTTAAAAGCGAAATCCTGCTAATAAATCAGCAAGATAATATTTTGTCGCAGTAGTATCTTTCCTTCACTTTGAGAACTTAATACAAGCTCAACTTTGACAAAAAAATGCTTATTAAAAAGTATAGGGTTACCCATTTAAGTCGCAGAGAAAAACTGCATTTTGTTTATTCACAAGGCTCTAGTTTAATCCAGCGTTGTTCTTTACTGAAAATTTGTCAAAAATGGTTTTTTTCGGGTTAAAACAAGGTATAATCGTGTTTCGAATCTGCTCCCTTTCCTTGGGGAAGGGCTGGGGATGGGATTTGCGAAAGGATAATAAATACCATAGCTACTCTAAATTACAGCCATTCACAATTGCCATTTTGACTGAAATAGTCCTGTTCTACCCTAACCCTGAAGGGAACCAAGACTATTTCAGACTTTCCCCCCTTTAGGGCCGGGGAAAAGGAAGTGTGAAAATCGATAGTATTCAAGATATTGATAGTCAATTATTTGAGAATTATATGGGTAATCCTAAAAAAGTATTTCTTTGCCTTATTTCAACGTTTAGATTTAAAACGCCAATAATATCCATAAAAAAAGAGCGCTAAAAGCACTCTTTTTTTTATAATTCGAGTGAATCTCAAACTCACATAGAAAGGTTTTTTATTTTGTGGAAAATTTAAAGGTGGTCGTAGTGTTGTACGTTTCACCGGGATTTAAAACCGTTGTTGGAAATTCCGCTTGATTTGGTGAGTCGGGATAATGTTGTGTTTCCAGGCAAAAACCGGTGCGTTGCGCATACATTCCTTTTCCGCCACGTTGCGGAAGCGTTCCATCCAGAAAATTACCGGTATAAAACTGAATTGCAGGCTGGTCTGTCATTACTTCCATAAACCTGCCACTTGCTTCATGATAGGCGGTGGCCACTTTGCGCATGCTGCCCTGATCGTTAAGCACCCAGCAATGGTCGTAACCGCCGGCGATCTTCAGCTGCTCATTATCGGCATTGATCTCCTCCCCTATTACTTTTGATTCGCGGAAATCAAACGGCGTTCCCCCCACCTGACGCAATTCCCCCGTAGGGATCAAGGTTTTATTTACCGGGAGATACGTGTCTGCCGCAAGCATTATCTCATGATCTACAATCGGCTTATTGAAATCGCCCGAAAGGTTAAAATACGAATGCTGCGTCAGGTTGAGCACCGTTTTTTTATCGGTCGTGGCCTTATAGTTTACTTCCAGACTATTGTCGTTTGTTAAGGTGTAGATCACAGTCGTTTTGAGCGTTCCGGGATAGCCCATTTCCATATCTTTACTGGTATACGTCAGTTTTAAGGAAGCATTATCACCATTTTTCGGCATTTCTTCTATCTGCCAAAATACTTTATCAAAACCTTTGTCGCCACCGTGAAGGCTATTGGAGCCATCATTTGTGGGCAGTTTGTATTCTTTGCCCTCCAGAGAGAATTTACCATTGGCAATCCTGTTTCCATATCGACCAATGAGCGCCCCAAAATATGGATTGTTTTTTTGATATTGTGAGAGCGAATCAAAGCCAATGACCACGTCCTCAAATTTCCCATCTTTATCGGGAGCCAATAAATGGGTGATGCGACCGCCATAATTAATGATCGAAACTTCCATTCCCTGCTCGTTTTTCAGGGTATATTCATTGACTTCCTGCCCATCGGACATGGTTCCAAAAGAGGTTTTTGAGATGGAAATCTCCCCGTTTTCAGCCGGTTTTTCGGTGTTTTCGGTTGGTTTTTGCTTGTTTTCCCCTTTACAATTTATGGCTACACTGGAAATGGCGACCATAAAAAGGCCGAGTACTAAACGATTGTATCTTTTCATAATTTCATAATTTTAGGTTACATCCCATGCTGAAAGAGGTGATAATAGGCCTCGTTTGCATGCAATTTATCTTTAAAGTCCCGTACCCTTGTCTGTTCATCAATGACCAGAAGTTCGATGCCGGCAATTTCGGCAAAATCTTCCATAAATTCAGTGGTCACCGCCTGACTATAAACGGTGTGGTGCGCGCCACCGGCTAGAATCCAAGTGGTCGCGGCGATATCCAGATTGGGTTTTGCATCCCAAAGTACGCGTGCAACGGGTAAATTAGGTAAATCTGCTTCCGGTTTAACCGCTTCCACTTCGTTGACGATCAAGCGGAAACGATTTCCCATATCAATCAGTGATGCGTTGATCGCACTACCTACAGGCGAATTGAATACCAAGCGTACGGGATCTTCCTTCCCCCCTATCCCCAACGGATGCACCTTACATTCGGGTTTTCCTTCCGCGATGGACGGACAAATCTCCAGCATGTGGGAGCCCAAAACATACGATTTTTCTGGCGTAAAATGGTAGGTGTAATCTTCCATAAATGAAGTACCACCTTCTAGGCCAATGGCCATTACTTTCATTGCACGGGTAAGCGCAGCGGTTTTCCAGTCGCCCTCACCGCCAAAACCGTAACCGTCTGCCATAAGGCGCTGGGTGGCGATTCCCGGCAATTGTTTGAGTTCGCCAAGGTTCTCGAAGGTATCAGTAAACGCACCGAAACCGCCTTCTTCTAAAAATGCACGCAGACCCAGTTCAATTTTTGCTGCATCTACGAGTGAATGGCGCTTTTTACCACCTTCCTTTAACGAGTCGGCAAGATTGTACTCTTTTTCATAGGTTTCCAGTAACGCCTCCAGATCGGCTGGTTTAATGGCATTTATTTTTTTCACCACATCAGAGGAATCAAAACCGTTTACGGTAAAGCCAAAACGCATCTGCGCTTCCACTTTATCACCTTCGGTCACCGCTACTTCGCGCATATTGTCTCCTATACGTGCGACTTTTAAATTTTGGAATTCATTCCAGCCCAGGGCAACCCGGGTAAAAATGCCCAATTTTGATTGTACGCGCCCGCTTTGCCAATGGCCCACGACCACTTTTCGTTGTTTGCGCATGCGCGTCATCATAAAACCGAATTCGCGGTCACCATGCGCCGACTGGTTCAAATTCATAAAATCCATATCGATCTTGTCCCAAGGGATTTCCGCATTGAACTGCGTGTGCAGGTGGCAAAGTGGTTTTTTGATCAGGCTCAGGCCTTTGATCCACATTTTTGCAGGGGAAAAGGTGTGCATCCATAAAATGAGACCGATGCAATTTTTATTTCCATTGGCTTCCAGACATACATCAGTGATTTCATCTGGTTTTGTGACCAGATCCTTACAGATCAATTTTATCGGTATTTTAGCCGATTTATTAAGCTCTTGAGTGATTTTTTTAGCATGGTCAGCCACTTGTTGTAGGGCTTCCTCGCCATAAAGATGTTGACTTCCGGTGATAAACCAGACTTCGTATTGATCGATATTATAATTCATAAGTGTCCTTAAACTGTTGTGTTAAAATAAATATTAAGAGAAATACACGTAAATGCCCAGAACCGCCACACAGATAAAAATACCGGCAGGTTTTAAATGTTTCCATGGGCTGATGTTTACCTGGTTTGTATATTCTTCAATATATTCGGTCTCCCTAGGATAAAATTTGCTGACTCCAAAGAGAATACCCAGCACGAGTACAAATATAATCCCCATGATGTGCAAGAAATTAGGGAAGGCTTCCGTGGCAATAAAAGCCAACTGTGCCGGATCGGAAACGCCCGACAGTTCGGCCGTCGAAACCGCCTCTCCCACAAGAATGGGCTTTACGATATACAATGCGATCAAATAGGTCACCACGGCAAAAACAATGGAAATATTTGCCGCCTTGCCCGATACCCGCTTTGAAAAATAGCCAACTAAAACAATGGCCAAGATCGGCACGCTAAAGGAACCGTTCAATTCTTGCAGGTAATTAAAAATACCGCCTTCCACCCCGTATAAAAGCGGTGCGATGGCCATCGAAAAAATGGCCAGGAACATACCGAAAGTTTTACCGGCACGTACCACCTGCTTTTCGGTAGCGTCATTTTTGAAATATTGTTTGTACAGATCCAGTCCAAAAAGAGTGACCGAACTGTTGAGCGCCGAGTTGAACGAACTTAATATCGCCCCAAAAAGAACCGCGGCAAAAAAGCCTACAAATGCGGTGGGCAGTACTGCTTTTACGAGCATGGGATACGCTTCATCAGCGTTGTCCAGATCTCCATTAAAAATCTGAAAAGCAATGATCCCGGGAAGTACGACGATAATGGGTCCCAGAATTTTCACAAAGGCAGCAAGGCAAAGCCCCTTTTGACCCTCAGCAAGATTTTTAGCGCCCAGCGCCCGCTGAATGATCGCTTGGTTTGTACCCCAATAATAAAAATTAACGATCAACATTCCCGTGAATAATGTCGGCCAGGGAACGGATGAATTGGGTCCGCCCAGAATATCAAACTTTTCGGGAAGGTTTGTGGTAAGCACGGTCATTCCATCTAACATATTGCCATCGCCCACATACATTAAACCAAAAATGGGGATTAAAAGTCCGCCGATGATCAGTCCCACCGCATTAATGGAGTCAGAAACAGCAACTGCTTTTAACCCGCCAAAAATTGCATAAATACTACCTATTATCCCGATACACCAAACGGTGACCCACAGCGCAGCTTCTGGTTCCATACCCATCCGCTCGGGCAGGTCAAACATCGTGTTGATCGCCAAAGCGCCCGAATAAAGCACCGTGGGCAACATAGAGATCGCGTACGCCATGAGGAAAAGAATGGATACGATCGTTTTTGTCAGCTTCCCGTACCGTTTTTCCAAAAACTGTGGAATGGTGGAAATACCACCTTTCAAATACTTGGGCAAAAGCACAAAAGCAGTGAACACCATGGCGATCGCGGCAAGTACTTCATAAGCTGCAATAAGGATACCTTCACTGAAAGCAATCCCATTTGTCCCAACGATTTGTTCGGTAGAAAGGTTGGTCAATAAAAGTGATCCCGCAATCACGGGACCGGTTAAACTTCTACCGCCCAGAAAATAGCCGTCTGAAGTTGTTTCATCTGTTTTCCGCGCAGCGAAATAGGAAATAACCGCAACGAGCAAGGTAAAAGCGGCGAAAGTAAGAAGACCCATAAACTGAAAAATTAATGATTGATTAAGTGTTACTGACCGTAATAGGCATCTTTGCCATGTTTACGCTCATAATGTTTTTTAATAAGTGAATCTTTGAGACGGGATGCATTTGGGTTGATCTGTAAAGTCAAAAATGCCATACGGGCAATTTCTTCAAGCACTT
>Ga0307487_1002323_pt1 | contig 12293 bp, 10 predicted proteins | sample CBIW12metaG_FD_203665 | JGI IMG/M metagenome (GOLD analysis project Ga0307487, IMG submission 203665) | Sea-ice brine microbial communities from Beaufort Sea near Barrow, Alaska, United States - CBIW 1.2 | ecosystem: Environmental > Aquatic > Marine > Coastal | place: USA: Alaska | collected... | reverse complement strand
AAAACTTTAAATGGCTGGTCTTCCATTAAAGGAGGCAATGCCTTGTATGAAGTAAAAGATGGGGCCATAGTGGGAACCACCGTCCGTAATACCCCAAATACCTTTTTGACATCGGATAAAATGTACGGGGACTTTATCCTGGAGTTGGATTATAAAGTAGATCCTTCAATGAATTCGGGCATACAAATAAGAAGTAATAGCATTCAGAATTATAGGGATGGAGTGGTTCATGGATATCAAATTGAAATTGATCCCGCTGAAAGAGCTTGGAGTGCCGGAATTTATGACGAACAAAGGAGAGGTTGGTTATTTCCAATGACCGATAACAAGAAAGCTCAGGAAGCTTTTAAACAAAACGGATGGAACAATTACCGAATAGAGGCCATAGGCGATACCATTAAAACGTGGATCAATGGTGTGCCGGCTGCTCACCTAATAGATGACATGACACCCAGTGGTTTTATAGGTCTCCAAGTGCACAGAATTAGAGATAACAATCCGGAGGGGACGGAAATTATGTGGAAAAACATAAAAATCCTAACCAAAGACCTTAATAAATATACCAAGGAGACACCAGTAAAACCGGTAATCACTAAAAACAGGTTGACTATTGATGAAGAAGAAAATGGATGGAAAATGCTTTGGGATGGGGAATCCACCCGTGGCTGGAGGGGTGCCCGTTTAAATGAATTTCCCGATGAAGGATGGGTTATTGAGAACGGAGAGCTTTTTGTACTTGCAACCGGAGGAGCTGAATCTTCTGCAGGAGGAGATATTGTTACCGAGGATATTTATGGGGACTTTGAAATCAAGGTTGATTTTAAGATAACAAAAGGTGCTAATAGCGGCATTAAATATTATGTAGACACCAATATCAATAAAGGTCCCGGCTCTTCTATTGGCTTGGAATACCAGATTTTGGACGATGAAAATCATCCTGACGCTAAGTTGGGAAACCACCAAGGAAGCAGAACAATGGCCTCGTTATACGATTTAATCAAGGCGGATCCCAATAAACCTGTGAATTCTATTGGGCAATGGAACAGTGCTTACATCATTTCAAAAAACAACCATGTAGAGCATTGGCTAAATGGTGTAAAAGTCTTGGAGTACGAACGAAAAAGCCCCGAATATCGTAAATTGGTATCCGAGAGTAAATATGCAGATTGGCCTAAATTTGGGGAAGCAGAAAGGGGTCATATTCTTTTGCAGGACCATGGAAATCGCGTTACTTTTAAAAACATTAAAATTAAATCACTTTAATCTCAATTTCAATGACCACAAGAAGAAACTTTATCACGAAAACAATTTTGGGAAGTGCTGCAGTTGCAATGAGCAGTTCGGCAATGGGGATGTCAGCAAGTAGTTATCGTCGTATTATGGGTGCCAACGATAGGATAAATGTGGCCATTGCAGGCCTTGGCCGCAGGCTGGGTGCTTATTATGAACCTATTGCAAGTAAAAAGGCCAATGTAAATTTAATGTATTTGTGCGATGTTATGGAAAGCCAGCGCACACAGGCATTGCAAAATTTTTCGAAGCATATCGACTATAAACCGAAGTTAGAGAATGATATCCGAAAGGTGATTGAGGATCCAAAGGTGGACGCCTTAATTAATGCCACGCCAGACCATTGGCATGCACCGGGTTCCATTATGGCCTTGAAGGCTGGAAAAAATGTGTATGTTGAAAAACCATGCAGCCACAATTTGAACGAAAATGAAATACTGGTTCAGGCTGCCGAAAAATACAACAAATTAGTACAAATGGGCAGTCAACAGCGCTCTTCGGATCATACTATGGAGATTATAAAAGAAATCCATAACGGAATAATTGGTAAACCTTATAAAGCCGTAGCTTTTTATATCAACGACCGGGGTGAGGTACCTGTTCAAAAAAAAGCTCCTGTTCTTCAAGGCTTGGACTGGGAGTTGTTCCAAGGGCCTGCACCACGCCGCGATTACACCGAGGAAACCTGGAATTATAACTGGCACTGGTACGGCTGGGAATACGGAACTGCGGAAGCGGGTAATAATGGAACTCATGAATTGGACGTAGCACGTTGGGCTTTGAATGTTGATCTTCCCCTTCAAGTTGAAGTGGAAGCTGCCAAACGACATTTTCCTGACGACGGTTGGGAGATGTATGATACAATGAACGCCACTTTCCGTTTTGCAGGAGATAAAATTATTGAATGGGATGGTAAAAGCCGCAACGGTTATGATACATATACCAATGCAGGTGGTCGTGGCACCATTATTTATGGTAGTGAAGGTGCTGTTTTTATTGATCGTGGAAAATATATACTTACTGACCGAAGTGGAAAAGTAATTAAAACCAACGAGTCGACCTCAAACGAAGGCGGAACTGCCCTGGGAGGTGGAGGAGATATGTCAACCATTCACATGATCAACTTCTTCGACTCCATACGAGGGAAAGAGAAACTGAATGCACCTATTGAGGATGCAAGTATTAGCATGGCCATGGTGCACTATGCTAATATTGCCTACCGAATTGGAAAAGGATTCGCCATTGACGATAAAACCGGGAGTATGTTTGACCGTGATGCCATGAAACTTTGGAGCCGTAAGTATGCACCGGGATGGGAACCTAAATTATAAAAAATTAAAAGAAGGGAATTTGTTATAAGAGGGAGCATGGCATCATTAGCAGTAGTAACTTCCTCTCTTCGGTTTTGGGAATTTAAATCCTTTTAATGGTGCTAATGATGTTGTTAACATAGGCGTTATTGGTACGGGATCCAGAGGAGGAGGATTAACAGCGATTATTAATAAAATTAAAAACTTAAACGTAGCTGCCTGTTGTGATATTCTCCCTTTTCGCTTAGAAAAAGGCCTTTCTGCGGCTACAGGGAAAGCCAAAGGATATTCTGATTACCGTGAACTCTTGGATAATAAAGATCTTGATGCTTTACTAATCATTGCTTCTTTTAACACCCATTCCCAAATTGCAAAGGATGCCCTGAATGCAGGAAAGCATGTTTATGGAGAAAAAACAATGGCCAAAAGCTATCAAGGAATTCGGGATTTATTAGTCAAATCAAAAGTTTGCACAAAAATTTTTTTGAAACAGGACAACAGTACCATAGTTCACGTTTATATACACATGTAGTTGATTTGATAAAAAATGGGAAAATAGGTAAAATCACAGCTTTTGAATGCCAATGGAATCGAAACGAAGATTGGAGAAGACCGGTGCCAAGTCCTGAATTGGAAAGAGCAATCAACTGGAGAATGTATAGGGAATATTCGGGTGGCCTTGTCGCTTAACTTTGTTCACATCAAAGAGATTATGCGAATTGGGTTCTGGATTCCACTCCCGAAAAAGTTATGGGATAGGGGGGCATAGATTATTGAAAGGATGGACGTGGGACCTAAGACAACATACATTTGATCTATAGTTATTCCAATGGTATTCATGCCAAATTTACTTGTTAAACCAGCAACTCCAAAGATGACTATCAAATAAAAGTGATGGGGGATAAAGGCACATCATATTAGGCTATGTAAATGCCTGGTTTTATCCTGAGGGGAATTATGAGAAATAAATAAGGAATATAGACGGTGTCTCTGGGGCAACTATACAATTGGACCAAAATAAAGGATATCTTATAGAAGTTGAACATATTGACCCTAGCAAACAAGCACTAATAGATTTTAGAGATAGTTTTGTAAATAACCAAACTCCAAATTCTAATATTTTAACAGGAGCTAGAACAGTTATTTGTGTCCAAATGGGTCTAGATGCTATGTACAACAATCAAATTGTGAAATGGAACCACGAATTTGATGATTTAAACCGCGTATAGGGCTAATTTATAAACGAAGGAAATTTATTTTTCCAGAAATAAATATGGTCAAGAATAAAACTTGAAGTGTACTACTAATTTTTTAATCCAATAAAATGAAAAATTTGAAATATGTGTTGTTATCAATATGTGCCCTTTTATTCACTTGCTTTTCTTCTGCTCAATCAAATTTCAATTTTAAAATGGATCATAATGCACTCCTCGTACAAGATCTTGAGGTTTCAGCCGAATTCTATATGGATATTTTAGGTTTGAAAGAAATACCCAACGGAGGACTTCCTTCTCATATTCGCTGGTTTGAGTTCAACGATAAAGTGCAGATTCATTTAAGTGAAAGCGGGAATGATATTCAAAAGATAAAAGGAGTGCACATAGCTATTAACACCCAAAATCTAGACGAGTTTATCATTTTCCTGGATGCAAAAAATATTCATTGGGAAAATTGGCCAGGTGAAAAAAGTGCAACCCGAATCCGCCCCGATGGGGTACAACAAATTTATATAAGGGATCCCGATGGTTACTGGATAGAAATAAATGATAATGAGTTATAATATCATGAATAATTATCCCTGGAAGAATAAAATATCCAAAGCGATAATTTTCAAAGTCAGTTAAATATTATAGCAGATAGCTGTTAAATAAAATTAAAGGTCAAATATTTAAGTATTTATAGAGATTATCGTTCTGCAACATGGACAATGAACAAAACAATAAGAGAATTTATTTATATCATATCTGAAGTCTCAATGGTGAACCTTTGTCAGTCTCTATTTAAAAGATGTGGAATCCCAATAACCCCAGGAGAATCTATAAATGAAAAACTCAAGTATGGATAAACCCTTGAATGACAAAAAAATGAAAAACGAATCTTTTATACAAGAGAATTTTTTACTTCAAAACAAATATGCAAAGGAGCTATATTTCAATTATGCCGCGCATCAGCCTATAATAGATTATCACTGTCATTTATCCCCTAAGGAAATAGCAGAAGACAAGGTATACGATAATATTTTCCAATTATGGATTGCTGGAGATCACTATAAATGGCGTGCGATGAGAACAATGGGTGTCAATGAAAAATATATTACAGGAGACGCTTCCGATAAGGAGAAATTTATGGCTTGGGCCAGAACAGTTCCAAATACACTCCGAAATCCCCTATACCATTGGACACATCTAGAATTGAAAAGATACTTTGGTATTGACGAATTGCTTAATGAAGGATCTGCTGACCGAATATATGAGAGTGTAAATAAGCAATTAAAACGGCCAGAGAATTCCTGTCGTGGATTGCTAAAGAAAATGAATGTCACAGCGTTATGCACAACGGAAGATCCTATTGACAGCCTTGAACATCATCAGGCCTTGGCAAAAAGCGGTTTTCAAATAAAGGTAAGTACAGCCTTCAGGCCGGACAACGCTATTTTAATTGAAAATGATACCTATAACGATTATTTGGATCAACTGGAAAAAGCAGCAGAATCAACTATTCAAACTTATCAGGATTTAAAAGATGCCCTGCGCAAAAGGATCGAATATTTTGATTCGAATGGCTGTAAATTATGTGACCACGGATTAAGCCAAATTTCATTTGAAGATTTTTCAGAGTCAGAAATAAATATCATATTCACAAAAAGGCGAAAAGGAGAGGTTATTTTGGCAAATGAAGCTGAAAAATTTAAATCAGCAATTTTATTGTTTTTAGGTGAAACCTATCACGAATTTTCCTGGGTGCAACAATTTCACCTGGGAGCATTGCGCAACAACAATTCCCGGATGCATAATGTCTTAGGACCTGACACTGGTTGGGACTCTATAGGCGATTCTAATCAGGCTGAACCCCTGTCGAAATTTTTAAATGCTTTGGATAGTAAGAATAAATTGACCAAGACGATTCTTTACAATTTAAATCCTGCCGATAATGAAATTTTCGCCAGTATGATTGGAAATTTTAACGATGGAAGTGTAAAGGGTAAAATACAATATGGGTCCGGTTGGTGGTATTTAGATCAGAAGGATGGAATCATTGAGCAATTAAATTCTCTGTCGAATATAGGTTTGATAAGTTGTTTTATAGGAATGTTGACAGATTCAAGGAGTTTCTTGTCTTTTCCAAGGCACGAATATTTCAGAAGAATTTTGTGTAATTTGTTCGGAGAGGAAATGGAATCCGGGGAATTGCCGAATGATATTGATTTGGTTGGGAAGGTTATTTCCGATATCAGTTATAACAATGCAAATGAATATTTCAAATTTTAAATCGAACCATATATAAAAATATACAATGAAAAAAGTTGTAACCTTTGGAGAGATCATGCTAAGATTGTCACCTCCGGGATTTTTAAGATTTTCCCAAACAAATAATTTTGATGTTGTTTATGGCGGAGGAGAATCCAACGTTGCTGTATCCCTTGCGAACTATGGTGTACCTGTTGATTTTATAACGCGTTTGCCAAAAAATGATATAGGGGAATGTGCGATGATGGAAATGCGCAAAAGGGGCGTTGGGGTTGATCAAATAGTATATGGTGGTGACCGCTTGGGGATCTATTTTTTAGAAACCGGCGCAGTATCAAGAGGAAGTAAAGTTGTTTATGATAGGGCCCATTCTTCCATTGCCGAGATTAAATCGGGAATGATCGATTGGGAACAGGTATTTAAAGGAGTGGAATGGTTTCATTGGACGGGTATTACCCCTGCAATCTCTCAAGGAGCGGCCGATGTTTGTTTAGAGGCAGTAAAAATGGCAAGCAAATTAGGGATTACCATTTCCACCGATTTAAATTACCGGGCAAAACTTTGGAAATATGGTGTAGAGCCGGAAGCCATTATGACCGAATTGACATCCTACTGTGATGTTATTTTGGGAAATGAAGAAGATGCTGAAAAACACTTTGGGATCAAGCCTGAAGGTCTAGATATTACAACCCAGGGACACGATGTAAAAGCCGAAGCTTTCTTATCGGTATGTCAGCAAATGATGGAGAAATTCCCACGGGCCAAAAAAGTGATCACCACATTGAGAGGATCAATTTCTGCGTCCCACAATACCTGGGCTGGAGTTTTATACGATGGAAAAACGATGTTCCAATCTCCACAATACCAAATTACGGATATTGTAGATAGAGTTGGTGGAGGAGATTCATTTATGGGAGGCTTGATTTACGGATTGTTACAATATCCGGAGGACGATCAAAATGCCCTGAATTTTGCTGTAGCAGCTTCCTGTTTAAAACACACGATTAAAGGCGATGCAAACCTTGTAACGGTAGATGAGGTACAAAAATTAATGGGAGGAGATTCCTCCGGTAGGGTTGCGAGATAATCCGAAACAAGTAAAAAATGTCTGTTAAAAAAACAATCTTAATAATATGCGAAGGAGGCCCTGCTCCAGGTATCAATTCAGTGATAAGTACTGTTGCGAAAGTATTTTTTAAGGATGGTTATCGGGTTTTAGGCTTAAATGAAGGTTTTAAGGGATTGTTCAGTGAGGAGCCAGAAATAAAGGAGATCGATTTTGCCCTAGCAGATACAATTTTCAGCAGGGGAGGTTCCACCCTTATTATGAGCAGGTTTAAACCCGGTGCCGAAAAGCTGAACACAAAACTCTTTTTGGACAATAATGTAAAATTACTGGTGAGCATTGGAGGAGATGATACCGCCTCCACCGCCAACAGGATTACAGCATATTTACAGCAGGAACATATTTTTATTTCCAATATCCATGTTCCGAAAACGATTGATAACGATTTGCCCTTACCCGATCGGAACCCGACTTTTGGATTTCATTCCGCAAAGGATGAAGGAGTTCGCATAGGAAATACTACCTATGAAGATGCCCGCACCAGTCAAAACTGGTTTGTGATGTCTGCCATGGGAAGGTCTGCAGGACATTTGGCCTTTGGGATTGCAACCAGCTGTCATTTTCCAATGATGATTATCCCTGAAATGTTCGGTAAAACCAAGGTCACCTTCGGTAAAGTGGTCCGTATGATTATTTCATCCATAATAAAACGAAAGATAGAGAACATTCATTACGGGGTTGCCATGATAAGTGAAGGGATATTCCATATTATGCCAAAATCTGAATTGGATAAAATCGGTATTGAATTCACCTATGATGCTCACGGTCATCCTGAACTGGGAAATTTAAGTAAATCCCATATTTTGAATATGCCAGTTCAAAATAAATTGAAGGAGCTGGGAATTGACATTAAAAGCAGGCCTTTAGAATTGGGCTATGAACTTAGATGTTGCAGGCCGATAGGTTTCGATTTAACTCTATGTGCCCTATTGGGATTGGGAGTTAAAAAATTATTTGATGAAGACAAAAGCGGGTGTTTGATATCGGCCAATTCCAAGGGAGAAATAACCCCGTTATATTTATCCGATTTGGAGGATGAACAAGTAAAAATACAACCCCGGTTGGTAGATATTGATTCCGAATTTTCAAAGCTGTGTTTTCAGAATTACATTATTTGAGTGAAAGTGATTACGAGGCTGCAAGGAAGTATATAACAAATCCGTCGGAATACGATTTTAAAAAAATATTAAACGAAAAACAGTAAAAAATGGCACAATATACAAGAATTGAAGTAGCGATAGAAATGAAAAATTCAGGGATAATACCTGTATTTTATCACAAGGATCTTGAAATCTGTAAAAAAATCATCACTGCTTGTTATCAGGCCGGTGCACGAGTATTTGAATTTACCAACCGGGGCGACTTTGCCCACGAAACATTTGGGGAACTAAACAAATATGTTACCGCTAACTTGCCGGGAATGATTCTTGGGGTTGGGTCTGTAATAGATGTGGGAACCACGTCCTTATACCTTCAATTGGGGTCAAATTTTATAGTTTCCCCTATATTAAACCCCGAAATGGCCAGGGTTTGTAACCGCCGTAAAGTTGCGTGGGCACCGGGCTGTGGTTCCCTTACGGAAATTTCATATGCAGAAGAACTGGGGGCAGAAGTAGTAAAGATTTTCCCGGGGTCAGAAGTTGGAGGCCCTTCTTTTGTAAAAGCGATAAAAGGGCCTTTTCCCTGGACCAGCATTATGCCCACAGGCGGAGTTAGTCCAACGCTGGAAAACCTAACCGAATGGTTTGATGCGGGCGTGCATTGTGTGGGAATAGGCTCCAAAATTTTCATCAAAAAAGCTGATGGTTCATACGATTATGACCAGGTAACCAAGGTCCTGAAAAATGCCATACAAATAGTGCAAGACTTAAGAGTATGAAAACCATAAACTACAACGGCATGTTTCCAAAAGCTTTGTTTATACTACTGCTATTTTCGTTAATGGCATGTGGAAAAGAGAAGGATGTTACGGTTATCAAGTTAGGACATGGTTTAGATGTTTCCCATTCAGTTCATAGAGCAATGGTTTTTATGGCAGATAGGCTAAAGGAAAAATCAAATGGTACCGTATTAATTGATATCTATCCAAATCAACAATTAGGCTCGGAAAGAGAATGTTTGGAATTGTTGCAAATTGGCAGTTTGGGAATGACAAAGGTTTCCACTGCTGTAATTGAAAATTTTGTCCCTAGCCTAAAAGTTTTTGGATTGCCTTTCTTATTCAGGGATAGGGAACACCGTTTTAAGGTTTTAGAAGGCGAATTAGGAGAAGGTTTTTTAGATGCAAGTTTGGGACAACGTTTGAAAGGATTAACCTATTACGATTCCGGTACCCGTAATTTTTATAGCAAAACCCCTATAGATTCCCCAGAGGATCTTAAGGGTTTAAAAATTCGGGTACAGGAAAGCATCACTGCTATGAATTTGGTCAAAAGTTTTGGAGGATCACCAACTCCTATAGCCTGGGGAGAATTATATACTGCATTGCAACAAGGTATAGTAGATGGAGCCGAAAATAACCTTCCCAGTTTTTACCTTTCCCGACATTATGAAGTTTGCAAATATTTGGTGCTGGATGAACATACAGCAATTCCCGATGAGCTACTTATAAGTACTTTGGTATGGAACAAGCTTTCTTTAAAGGAGCAACAATGGTTAAAAGAAGCCGCCATGGAATCTTCTGAATATCAAAAGGGAATATGGTCCAAATCTGAACTTGATGCCTTGGAGGAAATAAAAAAGGCCGGCGTGAAAGTTATAACGCCAGACAAGGATTTGTTTCGTGAAAAGGTACAACCTATGTATGACGAATTTTCCCAAGATCCTGAAATGAAAAAAACAATAGAAGCTATTCAAGCCGTAAAATAAAATTATGAAACAGAAATTAAATAAGATATTAGGAGGCTTTTTGGTCTTCCTGATGGTGTTTATCGTTATTGCTGTACTTTGGCAGGTTTTTGCCCGATACATATTGAACTCACCTAGTTCATTTTCGGAAGAGTTAGCTAGATATTTATTTATTTGGATTGGAATTTTAGGGGCCGCATATGCATCAGGCCAACAAACCCATCTAGCTATAGATATTTTACCGCCAAAATTAAATGAGACCAATCGAATAAAGTTACGTATAGGAATCAACATTCTTATAATATTATTTTGTTTAACCGCATTAGTAATTGGAGGGGGAAATCTAGTTTATGTAAATTACGATTTAGGCCAACATTCGGCAGCTTTGAATCTACCCCTTTATGTTGTTTATCTGGTTCTTCCATTAAGCGGTTTAATCATTATAGGTTACAAAGTCAATGAAATAATAAACCCTAAAGAATATTTGGTATGATGTCAGAAATATTGATTTTGGTTCTCTCTTTTGTAATCCTTTTGGCAATTGGAGTCCCTGTAGCCTGGACTATTGGAATATCAAGTTTGTTGGCCATTTTGGCGTCAATAGATTCCTTAGCTGCTTTTACCACAATAGCACAACGAATGGCTACCGGTTTGGACAGTTTCTCTTTGCTTGCAATACCGCTTTTTATTTTGGCAGGACAAATAATGAACCAGGGGGGGATAGCGAAACGGCTAATCGATTTTGCCAAAGCACTCATGGGTGCACTTCCCGGGGGATTAATATATGTTAACGTATTTGCCTCGATGTTATTTGGTGCTATATCAGGTTCCGCAGTAGCTGCAACTTCGGCTATCGGAGGAATTTTGGGACCACCTATGGAGAAAGAGGGATACTCAAAAGAGTTTGGAGCTGCGGTAAATATCACCTCATCTACAACCGGTTTGATCATTCCCCCTTCCAATATTCTTATTGTTTATTCATTGGCAAGTGGAGGTGTTTCCATTGCCTCTTTGTTCCTGGCCGGATACCTTCCGGGGATTCTAATGGGACTCGCACTTATGCTTACCGCAGCATTTTGGATAAAAAGGAAAAAATATCCTGCTGGGGAACGTAGTAGTTTTAAAAGGATTGTAGTAACCTTCTTGGATGCACTTCCAAGTTTGTTATTGCTGGTTGTAGTAATTGGTGGAATTGTGTCTGGTATTTTTACCGCAACAGAAGCCTCAGGAATTGCGGTGCTTTATACTTTAGTCTTGTCTTTTATCAACAGAGAATTAAAAATAAGTAATTTACAGAAGGTTTTTCTTGGTTCGGTTGGTACCACTGCAATAGTAATGTTGCTTATAGCAACTTCCATGAGTATGTCCTGGGTTATGTCCTATGAGAATATACCTCAGGCAGTAAGTGATGCCTTGTTGGGCTTGAGTGATAATGTCTTTGTAATACTTCTGGTAATTAATTTAATATTACTTTTTGTAGGAATCTTTATGGATATAACTCCTGCAGTACTCATTTTTACACCTATTTTTTTACCTGTGGTAGTGGCATTAGGTGTTGATCCGGTTCATTTTGGTATTATTATGATAATGAATTTATGTGTAGGGCTCTGTACGCCTCCGGTCGGCTCAGTCTTGTTTATTGGGGTGAGCGTCGCCAAAACCAGCATTCAAAAAGTCATAAAACCGCTTCTGCCATTATATTTGGCTATGGCCATTGTACTGTTGCTCGTAACTTTTGTGCCCCAAATAAGTTTATGGCTTCCAGGTTTATTTGAATAATCAACTTAAAATTTTCCGTAAGGATAAAACAAAAATTAATTGTATTATTAAAAAATTAAACAGGACAAATACAGGATTAACTCAGAAATTACCCATTAAAGTAATTCAGTTTGGTGAAGGGAATTTCCTAAGGGCTTTTGTCGATTACATTATTGATAAACTCAACACTGATGCCGATTTTAACGCAGGCATAGCAGTTGTTCAGCCAATTGAGGGAGGGATGGTAGAAATGTTGAACGAACAGGACGGATTATATATCTTGTTTATGAAAGGTGTAAAAAAAGGAAAGGAAATTCAGGAGAAACGACTTATATCAAGCATTCAAAATGGAATTAATCCTTATTTAGATTATAATGCCTATTTAGAATTGGCCAAAGAAGAAGAACTGGGATTTTTAATTTCAAACACCACTGAAGCCGGGATAGCATTTAACGAAAATGATACACTTAACGGGTATCCTCATAGTAGTTTTCC
>Ga0307487_1002321_pt1 | contig 12298 bp, 7 predicted proteins | sample CBIW12metaG_FD_203665 | JGI IMG/M metagenome (GOLD analysis project Ga0307487, IMG submission 203665) | Sea-ice brine microbial communities from Beaufort Sea near Barrow, Alaska, United States - CBIW 1.2 | ecosystem: Environmental > Aquatic > Marine > Coastal | place: USA: Alaska | collected... | reverse complement strand
TTCTTGGTTCTTGGTTCTCTTAAGCTTTTATCAACTTACAGGAAAAAATTCCAGACCAGGCCAAATCGAACTAGAAAATCACGATAAGGATAATCCGGCGCTGAAAAGTTATTGTTACCGTCTATGAGGGAATTGAGATGTTCCAGCTTAAAAAAGATACGGGTCTGGCGGATCTTAGCATTGAAAAAGAAATCGACAACGGGAAAATCACCAAATTCCTGGACATTCTGCACATAAAATTCGGCTAATACGGGATCATACCCATTCATCTGATAACTGCTAAAATAATTCAGGGTTAAGCCGGTTTGCATAAACAAGGCCCTTTTAAACAAATGGTCACTATAATAAAGCGTATTTCTGGAAACCAATTCTGGAACATTGAAAACTTCCCGCCCACTGCTGACATTTTGAAACATCAAAGTATTGTCCAGCGCAAACTTTCCTAAGCGAAACTCCCGACTCGCTTTTAATTTGATATAATTAACCGTTCCGCCATATTGAAATGGCTTTACCCCATTATCCTGATTCTTTGCAAAATAAGCGTATTTATCTATTTGCGAGAAACTCGCATCCAAATTGAGCCATTTTTTTGAACTTAGCTTTATATCAAGACTCCGGGTGCTTTGGTTTTTAAAATCATTTTGCCAGTTGTAATTGAGATAATCACTTTGGTAGAGAAGAAAATTAAAATTAGGCGCGCGCTCATTGCTGTTGATCCCTGCACTTAAATAGCTGTCTTCATTTAACCTATACCCCACCCCTGCGGTGAGATAATGACCAGAATAATCGCCGGCAAGATTTACCATTGCATCCCCAAAAAGTTCCAGGGGACCAAAGTTGTTGGAATATTCGCCTCCCACAGCATAGTTTTCACCAACAAATCTATTGGTGATGTCCTGGTCTTCTAAAAACAGCAGCGAATTATAGCCGTAGTTATAATGTGAGATTCCTGCCTTTCCGGTCAATTTCCCGAGGGTGGGATTTTGAAAAGAAAGAGAAACCACGTTGTTGATATGCCTAAGCTTCACCTCGTCCCGCAAGTTGCTGTTGCGAAACGACTCTCCGAAAAACCCTACCGGTGCATCTTGACGAAAAATATATTTTTTATCGCTAAAATCAAGAACATTCTTTATAGTAACTTTATTTTGGGTGCCCTGCACAATATCATATTCCTGATTTAAATAGAAACGCTTGCCAAACAGGACATTTTCTGCATTTTCGAATTTAACTTCCAAAAGCGATCTGTCTTCAAATTCGGGTTCTTTGATAATATATTGCTGTAAGGCCTGCTCATTTAATCCGCCATTTTCCCTGTTCAGGAGATCCTGGGATACAAAATGGGTTTTTAAACGGTATCTTTTGTTTAAGGTGTTATAACTTAAGGTCGCCCTGAAATTACCGGTACTTGTAAGGCTGTTTTGATATTTTCCAAGGGATCGCAAACCTCTATAGGCTATTGAAAAATTAATTCTTTCTGAAGTATTGATCGTAAAAAATGCGTCCAGGTTTTGTCCCTGTTCCGGAACCGTTTTAAAATATAGTTCGGTTAAAGGCGTGGGAACTTCATAATATAGTATATCCCTGGCTTCCATAAAATTAAAATGCCTTGCCCTTGCGCCAAATTCCGGGATGAGTTCTTCCCCTTTTAAGTTATATGCAAGGGAATTATAAGTTTGCCCGATATTGTTAAAAGACAACAATTCAAAGTTATCTTTTCTGAGGTAATTGAATTTATAATCCTTTTGGATGGTAAGTGTTGTATCCACAAAAGTGGAATCCCCGGAAACCGAAAATATCTTATATGCTGAAATGGGTGGTTTTTGAAGACTGTCTTTTTCCGAAGTTTTACCAACACTTTCCTCTTCTTGGGCGCCGCCACCTGGCAACCTAAGTTTCCTTTGTCCAAATGAGGAAATAGACAAAGTTAAAAAAAATAAAATAAGGAGTTTTCTCATGAAAATCTATATGTAAAGCAAAAATAGAATAATTCCTTTAACACAGCAGATGTTTATTAAAACAAAAACCACCCAGCCTGGGTAGTTTTTTCATAAATTCTGTTCGTTACAATCCCAGATTTAAGATAGCACTGCTAGTTTTTCTTAAGGTAACTCTCCAAAAAATTCCATCACCTTCAGATTTTCAAACCACTTCGTTCGACATTGTTACTTCCCAATTTCCACTTGTGCCTCCTGTTATTAATGCATTTCAATTAGATAACCTATAGGAACCAGATACTTTTGCAGAAAATAAAAACCGGATGCAGATTTCATAGTGGTTGTAATGTGATCAATGATCCAAACCTCAATAAAATAGTTCTAACTTAAATACATTAAATCCCTAACTCCATCTTTGACAAGGGTAAATGCTAATACCTAATAAGAAAATAAAAACATTAATTCTCTTAAGCATAAAAAAAAGGTGATTTGAATATATCAAATCACCTTTTATAAAATAAATTTTTAATGTTTAGAACGTGACTTCAACGCTTGTTCCTTCACCAAAATCACCAGGAATGACAACAAGTTCATTACCAGCATATGATAAGGTTACAGAACCTAAGTTTGGATAAGTCATCCCATCACCGTATGCATCGTTCACGTTGAAGGTATAAGTACCTTGATCTAAACAAAGGGATTTTGAAGCAGTGGCATCGCCGTCTGCGAAACCTCCACCCTCAATCAAGACTGTACCACTAGCATCCTCAAGAGACCAGCTTGTTTCACTTGCATATCCATCAAAAGCAAAATCAACAACAAACTCTTTCCCAACACAGGTACGAGATACATTAATTTGAAATGGGGTTCCAACAGAGAAACCTGCTTCCTTCTTGATATTTAACAATAGTTTTTTACCTGCTAAACCAAGGTTCACATCTGAAACCTGTACATTAAAAACACCTTCATTAGTGCCTCCGGGAATAGTAACAGTTGCAGGAACTGAATAAGCTTCGGAAATTAATGTTGATGAGGCATCTACATTCACTGAAAACTCTCTATCCGAATTCATAATATTGGCAGTATAAACCATAACATCATAATTTGACGTACTGCCTATATCCACACCGACATTAGCTCCACCTTTTTTAAATTCTAAACTAACATAATTAGGCTCTGAAATATCATCCTCGTACTGACATCCAACAAACAATACCGTGGAAAACAACACAGTTAATAACAATAAATATTTTTTCATAATATTATAGTTTTTTTAAATTTAGTTATTCTGAGTGCTAATGAAAGGATTGTAAAGAATTTCCGATTCTGGAATTTCAAAAGTCAACCTTTCATCGTCAAAAGGAATAGGTTCACCAACAAATGACAAGTGATTAGCTCCTCTAACCAAAGTTGCCTTGTTTCTCTTTAAAGCCAAGTAACTTTTACCTTCACCCCATAATTCAATTCTAGTTTGAAGATAAATCTCGTCCAATAAAGACTGACCAGATAATCCATCAACATAAGCAGTGTCATCTAATCTAAGATCTAGCAGCGTTTTTAGTGAAATTTTTGCCGGGGCATCCATTCCTAAATTGGCTGAAGCTTCTGCATTTAGCAAATACATTTCTTCAACCCTCATATATACATAATCCATGGTAGTAATTTGAGAAGCCCCTGCTGGAACTCTAGATTCATCGAAAAACTTAAACCAAGGTTGTAAGTAACTTGCAGATCCAGAATTTTGATAAAATTGATTTTTCCTTACATCACCATCTGGGATTTGCGAATATAATCCAGAATCAATTGCTTTATAATCGCCATATCCCGCATAACTATATGAGAAATAATCCATTTGACCCCACCAAGAATCAAGACCAATCCCAATATCTGAAGTAATATCTACACCCCACATCCATCCTGCAGTGTTCACATCATTGAAACCACCTCCTGAACCATTATCAACATCATCATCAGTATCATCGGTATATACTACCTCAGACCTTGTCATAATAGGATAACTTCCGCTATTAATCACAGTACCTGTTAAATCCATAACGTCCTGCCATCTGTCTCCTTTTGCAGCAAGAGCATAAGCTAAAATACCTCTTGCAACATCTTGGTTGATTTGATTTTTTGCAGTCCTGTTAAATCCATCTAAAAATGTTAGTGCTGATGTTAAATCACTTTCAATAAAATCATAAATTTCACTAGCAGTTAATTTAGGGCCATTTTGATCATCAGGAGAATCATAAAGTGGTAGAATTTCTTCACTTGCGTTGTATGACTTCTGAAAATACTGAGCTAAATAAAAATAAGATTCAGCTCTAAGCGCTTTAGCCTGACCAAGAATGAATTTGTTCTCATCATTTTCTGGAACTGCATCGTTACCACCTGCTGCTTCAATAACAACATTCGCAGAACGGATGATTCGGTAGTAATAACGCCAAACCATGTAATTTCTGTTACTTGTAAAATCAAGCGGTGCTTGGAATTCAGTTATATCCGCACGATACCAACCGAATGAACTTTGAGAAAGGGCTACATCCCCAGAGAGCATATCCCCAAAGATATCATAGCCTTTTTGACCTAAATCATCTGCACCGGTTGTACCACCTGTTTCAGGTGAAATTTGTAGAGAATAAATACCGGATAATGTTCCTGCAAGTACATCAGCATTAGTACTGGCTGCGTCAGTAATCTGTTGTTGGGTTAAGAACTGAGATGGATCCTTTTCCAAAAAGTCTTTGCTACATCCAGCCCCTAAGAGAAGTATGGATGAAGCCAATGTTAATTTAATTAAATTTTTCATATTTATTTTTTTTTAAAATTTTACTCTCACACCCATAGTGACGGATGTAAGTGGTGCATATAATCGTCGACCCGAGTTACCTGATTCACTTGTATTTGGAAGGAAACCATCTCTGGCAGTCTTTACAAATAGGTTATCACCAGATATAAATATATTCAAATTATTGATTGCTCCACCCATAACTTTTCCAGACAAAGTATATCCAATCAAAGCATTGTTAAGCGAAAGAAAATCTGTGCTTGTAACAAAACGATCTGAAGTGGAAGTACCATTTGTAAAAGCATTATCTGTAAGAGCAGGAACACTAGTAATATCTCCAGGAGACTGCCATTTATTGGCGATATCTTTATGAAAGTTATTACCTACTGCACCAAATCTATCACTCATTAGTTCAGCATATTGATAGTCAATTGCGTAACCTCCGAGACTATAAATCCACTGTGTAGAGAAGTTAAAGTTTTTAAAAGTAGCACCTAAACGAAAGCCACCTCTTATATCTGGAATTGCAGATTTATCAATATACTTCTCTGTTGCCTGAGAGTATGTATTGGTAATTGTTTTCTGAATATTTGCGTCCGGGTTTTCAAATAAATAAGGAGTTAGAGAAGTAATTGTTTCATCACCATCGTCAAAAAGACTGTTCCCATTTACATCATTAAAGTATCTATACCATAGTGGCGCTCCATTTGCTGGATCTACACCAGCATATTCTCTTACATAGATATCGTAGATCGAATGCCCTTCAGAATATGCAAATGGGCTGTTAGAAGGATCTAAAATCCTCTCATTTCCGGTTGATGGATCTAGAGGCATTGTTAAAATCTCATTACTCAAGATTTCCCCATTAACATTTAAATCAAGTGAGAAGTCTGCAGTTTTTATAATGTGACCAGTAACATTAAATTCAAGACCTGCGTTTCTTAGTTCCCCATCATTTACAGTTACAATAGCAATCCCTTGAGAAGGCCCCACACGTCTATCAAAAATAAGATTATCTGTGTTTTTAATGTAATAATCTACAGAAGCATCTACATATTCACCTAAACCAAATTCAACACCAGCTTGAAACTGTTTAGAAGTTTCCCAGGTTAAATCTGGGTTTCCATTTCCACGAGCTGAAAGTGAAATTCCATTGTTTAAGTTGTTGATATCAAACGTATCATATCCAGAATAATATCCTACCCCTGCTTCATCCCCGGTAATACCGTAAGACGCTTTAACTTTTAAGAAAGATAAAATGTTGTTATTGTACAAGAAATCTTCATTAGTTAATACCCAGGCAGCACCTACAGAACCAAAAGTACCCCACTTTTCATTCACAAATCTTGAAGATCCATCACGACGAACAGAACCTGTTAAAAAGTATTTATCTTTGAAATCATAATTAGCCTGACCAAAGTAAGATTCCAGAGAACGACCTTGATTATAACCATAAGATGGGTTAGACACAACATAGTTATTTAACTCATAAATATCTGCTGCAACTCCTTTAGTTTTATATGCATTATTATAATTAAGATCGAAATCGTTTGTTTCGTGAGCGGCAAGAACTTCTAAAGAATGGTCCCCAAACTGATTACTGTAACGTAATAACTGTAAAAAGTTAACCGTTAGCATTTCAGTATCAGCTTTAAACAAGGATCCGCCATCTCCCATTGCAGTACCGTAAAATGGGTTACTTGCATTTGTATTTCTATTTATTGCATATTGTGCCCCAAATTTATTTTCCAAGGATAAATGATCGGTAATATCAATATTTAAAGTGAAATTACCATTCAATTCATTTCTTTTTGTGTTATCAGAATCATATAATGCTGATCCAATAGGATTTAATTGATCAGATTGTGGACGTGCTCTAGCCGTAATACCTGGGTTTTGACTAGAAGGACCTGTTGAACTAGAACCATAATCTACTTGATTACCTCCAAAAATTGGGTCTGGAACTAGGTTTCCATCATCATCCCTTAAAAATACAGGAAATATTGGCGCTGTTTTATCAGCAAATTCAAATAAGTTTTCTGAACCAGCAGTTTGTCCGTTATTTAAACTTTCTGAATATGCATAACCAATATTGGCCCCAACAGTTAACCATTCCTTTACTTTTGAATTCACATTCAAACGCGTTGTATAACGCTTATATCCAGTATTGATGGCATATCCCTCATCATCTAAATAACCAAAAGATGAAAAATATTTTGTTTTTTCATTTCCTCCACCAAAACGTACATTGGCCTCTTTTCTAATTCCAGTATTGAAAGCTTCATCAGCATAATTTTCAGGATTATATCTTCTGCCAACACCCGGACGAACCATCCTTGTTTCTGGATCAATAAGTTCTGCCGCAGTATCAACATTAAACAGGTTATAACCTTGAGGTATATAATTCCCAGAAAAAAGTCTTGCATTTGCATATCCTACAGGATCTGGCACTCCATTAATTACACCCTTATTATAAATTCCTTCCCAAACATATCCTATATATTCTTCAGGTGATTTAACCACATTATATCTAGGTATAATTTGATTGTTAACCCCGGTTTTAACATCAACTTCAATATAATCTTCACCAGAAGTACCTTGTTTAGTGGTAATTAAAACTACTCCATTTGCCCCTCTGGAACCATAAATTGCAGTTGCAGATGCATCTTTTAAAATAGTTGTGCTCTTGATATCTGAAGGGTTAATAGAATTCAGCGTGGCTTGAATAATATCTGTCCGAGCAACACTATTAGGGTCAGGGTCACCACTAGCCAATGGCACACCATCTAAAACATAAAGAGGAGCACGATTACCATTTACAGATCCAAAACCACGAATACGTACTGTAGAAGTACTTCCCGGTTGACCTGAATTATTAATAACATTTACTCCGGCTACCTCCCCGGCTAGAGCCTGAGTTAAATTTGAGACAGACTTCACCTCCATTTTCTCAGCATCGATTGTTGTTGCAGTACCAGCAAAAGATTGTTTTGTAGAAGTACCATACCCAACCACTATAACTTCATCCAATGCCGCAGCATCAACACTTAATATCACATCAATGCTATCCGATGCTCCTACAGTCACAGTTTGAGTTTTGAAACCAACATAACTAAAAACCAATACATCGCCTGTAGCAGCCGTAACAGAATATTTCCCGTCAAAATCTGTTTGAGCACCTGTATTGGTACCTTGAACAATTACGTTAACTCCGGGAACGGACAATCCTTCCTCATCCGTTACAGTTCCGGTAACGGAACTTACTTGCGCAAAACTTAATTGCACGACCAACGCAAGAAACAGCGTTAAAAATCCATGTAGTCTTTTTTTCATTATTTATTTAATTTGAATTAGCTTGAGCCAAAACTCACAATAAATTCTTAATATTCCTAATTTATTACGAACCTTGACGTGAAAATTATTAACACTTCGCTAACATTTAGATGCACTAACTTTGAAAAGGTTGCGTAGGTTGCATATAAATATAATTTTATGTTATTAAATTCTTATATAAAAAAGGGAATGGAGGCCGGTACAGATGAGGCCGGTCGCGGATGTCTTGCAGGGCCTGTTACCGCCGCGGCAGTGATACTTCCAAAGCGTTTTAAAAACGTACTTCTAAACGATTCAAAAATTGTAACCAGCTTAAACAGAAAAATTTTAAAAAAAATAATTGAAAAAGAAGCTCTTGGCTATTCGGTGAGGTTTATTGACAATGTTAAAATAGATGATATTAACATTTTAAATGCCTCCATCCTGGCAATGCACCATTCCATAGACGACTTAAAAATGATCCCGGCACATATTCTAGTAGACGGAAACCGTTTTAAAGCCTATAAAAATATCCCCCATTTGTGTATTGTTCAGGGCGATGGGAAATATATGAACATCGCAGCGGCTTCCATACTCGCAAAAACCTATCGGGATGCTTATATGGAAATAATCCATCTTGAATTCCCTATGTATAACTGGAAACAGAATAAAGGATATGGTACGGCCGAGCATCGCGCCGCCATAATCAAATACGGGATCACAAAATACCACCGACTTAGCTTCAGGCTTTACCCTGACTTGTTGAAACCTTTATAGATTTCAGATATGAGGTATGAGTTCTAAGGTTTTTTGAATTTTAAATTTTAAATTTGGCCCCGATGCATCGGGGTGGAATTTGGAATTGATATAACTTATGAAAAACGTATTCTTAGCTTTTATAGTCATTTTTATTTTGGTTTCCTGTAAGAAGGAATTCCAAAGCACTTCAAACCTAGACCAATTTATCCCTGCCAATTCGGCTTATATATTGCAAACAAATGAACTTCAGGAATTCCTTGAAAAAATTGACAGCAGCTCTTTTTTTCAGGAAAATGCATTTTTGTTGAATCCTGAACTGAAAGCCCAATTGATCAGTTTGGCCCATCTTACAAATCCGGAGCAAAGCTTGATTTGCTTTTCGAAACAGGAAAACAACCTGTTTGACTATACTTTTATCAGCAAAAATCAGCCGCTGCAGCTAAAAACCGATTCGATAATAAACAAATCCGTAGAAACATTTCAAATCAAAAATACCGAGATCAAAAAATACGTAACTGAAGATATAACAACCTATACCACTCTTATAGAAGGTGTTTTCCTTGCAAGCAATTCAAAATCCCAACTTGAAGCCCTTATCACCAAACCGGAAAACAGGCTCAGACAAAGTGAAAGTTTTAAGAAAGCCCGGATCGCTGCAGATAGGTCCAAAACCTCTTTATTAATAAATCATCGTGCTTTTGACACTTCCTATGTAAAAATATTTCCCCAAAATACACTCCCTTTAATCTCTATTGCCGACTGGAGCGTTTTGGATCTTGAAATAGGATCGGAAAAAATTTTGATAAACGGCATTGCCGTTTCAGAAAAACAGTCTGAAACTTTGTTGAAGATCTTCAATAAAGTAGGAATGCAAAAAAATGAGATCGCCCAAATAACCCCTAACTCAGCGGCAGGATTTTATTCCTTTACCTATGCGAATTTTAAAAAACTTCAGCAAAACCTAAATGTGTTCCGTGGAGATTCTTTAAAAACTGCAGACAACCATCTTTTGCACTTTACCAAGGAAGCGGGGGTAATTTTCAGCCAAAATCAAAACGTTTTTGCGCTTACTGCCACAGATCCGGAACTTGCCAAAGAATCACTTTTGTCTACCCAAACTCCGGTAACCGAATTCAGGGGAATTACAATCTTTAAAAACACAGATGAACTGCATTTTTCTGATTACTTAAATCCGCTGGCAACAGCCCTTGATTTGAAATTTTATGGTTTTTTGGAGCAGTTTATAATTTTTGCTGAAACCACCGAAGCTTTGGAAGATATCATCTTAAATTATCAAAACAATGCCACCCTGGAAAAAGAGGAATCTTACCAGGCCGCACTTTCCAATCTGGCGGGCGCGTCTTCCTTGCTTTTTGTGGCCAATACCTCCAATTTTAAATCGGTTTTAAGCAAGGCTGTTGCTCCCGAATTCAAAGATGAAATTGGCAAACTCAATCTCAAAAATTATCCCATAGCCGCTTTGCAGTTTGTGCAGGATGAGGATTTCGCGCATATTCATGGGGTTTTAAACACTACTAAAAATACGGTTGAAGAGGAAATCCGGCAAAGTGCGGCGATAAAACTAAACGCTGATGTCGCCACTATCCCGGTTTTACTGAAAAGTCATCTCAGGAATCAAATGGAAATTGTGGTCCAGGATGAAAAAAATGCGCTTTATCTGTTTTCAACTTCTGGAAAACTGATTTGGAAAAAGCAATTGGAAGGCCGGGTTCTCGGAAAAATTGAACAGGTAGATTTGTTTAAAAACGGCAATTTACAAATGGCTTTTAGCACTCAAAATTCACTTCAAATAATAGACAGGACTGGTAAAACCGTAAAACCCTTCCCACTGGAATTTAAAGATGAAATCACCAAACCCCTCGCGGTTTTGGATTATGACAACAACCGAAATTACAGGTTCGTCATCACCCAGGGAGCGGAAATTTTTATGTTCGATCGAAAAGGGAAAACCGTTGGCGGATTTAATTTCAAGAAAGCAGCTTCCGAAATACTTGAATCCCCAAAACACATCCGGATTAAAAACAAAGATTATATCGTAATTCCCGAAACAGGTGGAAAATTTCATATTCTGAGCAGACAGGGAAATTCCAGAATTTCGGTAAAGGCAAAGATTGATTTTTCTGAAAATGAATGGTTTTTAAACAAGAACCAATTTGTATCAACCACTTCCGACGGAAAATTAATCCGGATTGATGAGCAGGGGAAAATAAAAAAAGAAGTTTTAACCGCAGGCAATAACCTGTACCTAGTTGCTTCAGAAAACATCTTGGTCACACTTTCTGAAAATATTTTGAATATCGACAAAAAAGAAATCACTTTGGATTTTGGACTTTATACCGCTCCAAAAATATTTGAGGTGAAAGGCAAGACGTATATTTCGGTGACAGACACCCAAGCAAACAGGGTTTATTTATTTGACGAAAACGCCAATTTAATGCCGAATTTCCCTGTTTACGGTACTTCCGCAATCGACCTGAACAATATTGATGGTGACAATAGCCTTGAGTTTGTGGTAAAAGGGGAAGAAAATACTGTTTTGGTTTACAAAAAATAGTTCAACCCCGAGGCATCGGGGCAAAATTCAAGATCCGGGATCAAAAACTTCATCCTTCGATTTTCGAACTTCAAATAAAACATTCATCAAAATAACAAATCACAAAAAAATCAAAATTTAAAATTCAAGATTCAAAATCCTGGATCAAAAACTTACGACTTCTCACATCTAACTTCGTACTTCGTACTTCAACCAATAATTTCAGCTTCAAAAACCCCTGCAAAGTGTTTTAACAATTTCGCTTCTACCTCTTTCATAGGAACTTCTCTTCGGCCCAATTCCACATTTAAAGATGTCACGGCTTTCCCGCGGATACCGCAAGGAATAATATGGTCAAAATACCCCAAATCGGCATTTACATTTAAAGCAAATCCGTGCATGGTCACCCAACGGCTGGCACGAACGCCCAAGGCGCAAATCTTACGGGCAAAGGGGGTTCCCACATCTAGCCAAACCCCGGTTTCGCCCTTGCTCCTCTCAGGTTTTAACCCGTATTCGCGCAGCGTTAGAATAATACATTCTTCCAGCAATCTTAAATATTTATGAATGTCGGTAAAAAAATTGTCCAGGTCCAAAATTGGATATCCCACCAATTGCCCAGGACCGTGATAGGTAATGTCCCCGCCACGGTTGCTCTTGTAAAAACTGGCGTTTTTTTCCTCCAACTGAGTTTCGGAAAGTAACAAATGCTCGGGTTTTCCGCTTTTCCCAAGGGTGTAAACGTGTGGATGTTCCAACAGCAACAAATAATTGGGCGTTTCAATTTCCAGCTCTTCCTTGCGATTCCTTATTTTCAGGTCTATTATTGAATTAAAAAGTTGCTCCTGGTGGTCCCAGGTCTCTTTGTAATCTTTTAAACCTAAATGTTGAAGTTGTATTTTTTTGTTCAAATCTTATGTTTTAACAAGATTAAGGATAATAGATAAAGAC
>Ga0307487_1002319_pt1 | contig 12312 bp, 38 predicted proteins | sample CBIW12metaG_FD_203665 | JGI IMG/M metagenome (GOLD analysis project Ga0307487, IMG submission 203665) | Sea-ice brine microbial communities from Beaufort Sea near Barrow, Alaska, United States - CBIW 1.2 | ecosystem: Environmental > Aquatic > Marine > Coastal | place: USA: Alaska | collected... | reverse complement strand
AGGTAATTAGTATAGTAAGACATATTAAAACAGATGATGAAATCTATGAAGATGAAATGACTTTTGACAGTGATTCCTTTAAATACTTAGAGAAGTTATTATCGGGCAAAGGGGAGACACTAAGAGACTATAGTAAATAGAAGTCAGAACAGAAATAAATTATAAAACCCTTAGTAGAGATACTAAAGGTTTTTGTTTGTATAGTCATTTTAATGTTGTATATTTGTAAAAGAAATAAAGACTATAATTATGGAATGGACAGAACCAAAATCTCCAACCGAAGGAGAAAGTTATTACGACCATGTTAAATGTGAAACTCCATTAGGTGGAATAATTATAGAATGGAAGTCGTGGAAAAGTGACCCAGATTACGGAATTGAAATAGACGGTAAATATATTGATACTTGTTACGCTTTGGAAAACGCAAAATTAAGGGCAAGACTTTATCTAACAAATATGCAGGAAGAATTATATCAATATCTAAATACTTATACTAATGGAAGGAAAAGAGAATAAATGGATAAGTGTAAAAGATAATCCTCCAAAAATCCCTGGGGAATATAAAGTAAAAACAAATCACGGTAATTCCATAGCTTTTTTAGCACGAAATTTATCGGGTAGTCTTACTTGGCTATGCGTTAATGAAGATCATGAAGTTACACATTATTTAGCAAACCAATAATTATGAGATTAAAAATAGAAGAAAATAATGATGGTACTTTCTCATTATATAATCAGACGGATAAAATTTATATACAAGAAAAATCTACAAAAAAAGAGATTATTAAACTTAAAAAAAACTATTGATTGGCATAGAAGAAGTGCTAATCAGCGTAAGAATGGTGGATAATACATTAACGTTAACAATAAAAAACTAATTCTTTATAACGTTAAGTATAAAAAATCGGGCGCAACGTAGCAGAGGGGACTAACCCTTGATTGTGTAGTTAAAAAGCAAAGATCACAATTGTAGCTTGTGCGCCTGTTTTTATTTTTTTAAGCCTTAAAAATTAAATTATGAAATCAGACCCAATACCACACAACCCACCAAAACCACCTAAATGTAGCAAATGTGGGCTATTCCAAGGATTTGCAGGGATGCATACCAGAACTTGCACTTGCTCAGATTATTTAGAGAAACTAATTAAACCGTTTAATTGGAATAAACTAACTCTTGATGAAATGGCTGAGTATTTACGAAAAAAATATATGTTAAGTAGTAGTGGTGACGCAAAATGTATTTATCATTTGATAGAGTTCTATGATAAACATAAATAGCATCTCACATAATGAAATGTATATAATACACAGTACCGATTTTTAATTACAAAATTTAAACAATGGGAGTAATAACCTATACAAGAGAAGCTAAGTGTAAAGATTGTAAATTCTGCAAAAGCTTTTACAAAGGTAAAAAGAAGAAGCATACTTGCTCTAACCCAAAATCTGAGAGACATACTACTGTAATAACCTTAAATGACTTAGTTTGTGAAGTGTGGGAGTTGTCTTAACCTTACACACAACTACTTATTATATAATAAAATTATATAAATTATGAACTACCACTTACAAGTAAAAGTATTCGATGAAATCACATCTGATACCACAAAAGAATGTAATAAATTTTTAAAAGAAATCGGAAGTAGGGTAAAAGATGTTACTTCTGTCTATAATACTATTATAGGTGGAGTTGTACATATAGTAACCTATCATTGTTAAACCTTAACAATTAAATATAAAATTATGAAGATAAAATATCCAATAGGCGGTTTTGCTCCAGGAAACTACTCAGGTATGTGTGTAAACTGCGAAGAAGAATTTATAGGTGATAAACTTGCGTGTCAATGTGAGCCTTGTGCCATAAATGCGGTAAATGAAAGTCACCTAAATTCACTTTTGAAACTTGACAAACTAGAAACTGCTTTACAGAAAATCAAGTTTAGTAATGATGTTATAAATGAAATCTTAGATAATAAATAAAATGAGTTATAAAATATTAACAGGTTCCTCAGAAGTGGTGGAAGAAGAATTAAATAACCTTGAGAAGGGCTGGCATATAAAGGTGGTTGGAGTAGCAGCAACAAATATACAGATAAAAGTAGTAGTACATATAACAGGAAGTAAATAATAGTATGAGTTGTTGGAGTAAAGAAGAATTAGATAATATGCTATATGATGTAGTAAATACATTAGATTTATCAGGAGAAATGATAGAGAAGCACGGACAGAGAGGGACAGCACCTGCTGAACTAGTAAGACTAGTATTAGAAGAGAAAGATAGTCAAATAAGAATGTTACAGTTGGGGCTAAAGAAAATAGAAATAGGGTAAAAATTACCATATTTATCCAAAGTTTACTAAAGGATAATAGTTTAATATCTGGCGGCAATAAACAGTTAGAAAATATATTAAAAATTAAGTAATGAAAACATTTGAAGCAATTTATATGCCAGGTGGAGAAGGAATGAACAAAGGCGGTTTTAAATTAGAACAAGAAGCTTGGGATTATATTATCTCACGTAATTGCGATAATTGTAAAGAAGAAGGTATACATTCAATGTGTTCTGCTGAATGGGAAGTAGAAGAAGAGATTGAACCTAATTGGGAAAGTCTAAGAGGTAAAGGGTTGGATAATAAACTTACTAAGTGGTAATTATGACTAAAGTTTTAAAAGGCGGTTTTAAAGTTGGGTAGTTATATTATAAGCCGCAAAGAAAACCGTATAAAGCTATGAATGACATAACGCATGACATAATATTTTTATTAATTAAAGCAGGGTTTGAACAAGACTCAATAGAAAAAGATTTTTATTACAAGAATGTAGACAGTGATAAGTATAGACTATTTCTATTAGCACACATAGAAGATTATAATAAACCTTTAGTGTCAATTACTCTATCAGATGTAGGTGGAGAATATCATTTAGGTAAAGGAAAATTATCTGAGTACAGAGGAGCAATTTTATCAGAAGATGATTTTGCAAGTAAGCTTAGTGCAGTTTTAGCAATAGTAGAGTAAAAAATTATTTAAAATTTTATTTTTTGGACATTCTATTATTGTTTATCAACAATTAAATTTTATGTATACCCCCACTTTTTCTTAAAATATGAAAGTGGGGTAAACCTCTTTCCTACCCTAGATAGAACGCCCCATAAACCTACAGAAAATTACCCCGCCCCCGCCCTTTCCACACAAAGTCAAAAAACCTCATTAGATCACAGCTTTGCAAGATTTATTTTACAAGTTATTTTAAGCTTGTTAGCTGAACTATCTTTATAAGTTGGTATATTAGTACTCATTATACCTAAAGTAGTCTTATATCCACTTATAAAGAGTTTGTGTAGGTATAATCTAATATTAAGTTGAGGTAATTTAATCGGATTGCCTTAAATTAAAGTTTAACATAGTATTAACATTAATAACCAAATAATAATGTATCTTTGGTTATTATTAATTTAAATACCAAGACCATGAGTCAATTAACAATTTCACCTAATGTAAAAGATCACTATAATAAGTATGGTAAAAGAGAAACCTATTTATATAATAATCGGTTAACTTATAATTCAGGGTTGCAATTATCAGGCATGCAAAGTGAAGATCAATACAGTACTAACCATGCATGGATCACTGCACAAAAATAGCATGTTCATTGTCACTGAACATAAATAAATAATGAACACTTAACAATTAATTATATGTACTTCCAAGACTGTAAAACATTAGACCAAGCCAAAACATTATTTAGGACACTTTGTCATAAATTGCACCCTGATAAAGGTGGTAAAGCAAGTGAGTTTATAAAGATGCAAACAGAATTTAAAGCCTTTAAGCCTTCAGTTAGTTATGATAGCGACAAAGACTTTAATTATGAGACTTTTTATAACTTAGTCAGTCTATTTGACGGTTTACAAGGCATTAAAATATCATTCGTTGGCATCTTTATTTGGCTTGAAGATATAGATAAGGGCGCAACGTATAACCAAAGGGAAGCAATAAAAAGTATTATTATTGACAAATATAACCATGCTAGGTTTGCAGGTAAAAAGAAGGCATGGTATTTTAGCCCTGTAGATTATACTCAAAAATTCAGGTCAAAAAAGACTTTAGAGCAAGTCAAAAGTACATGGGGTTGCAAATCATTTCAAAGTAAAAGCAATTTACAATTAAATTAATATTTAACATTTCATTAACACTAAGCAAAGGTATTTTGTGTATCTTTGCCCTATAATATAAAACGATATGACAATACAAGAGCGAATTTTAGACTTGCAGTCTTCAGGTATATTTAATGATGAGGAGTTAGAGAATACTAACGACCAAAACACTTTTAAGAGCTGGGAATACTGGCAAATACTACATTATACTAATGAGGAATGGTATTATGTAAGTGATGACGGTATAGAAGAGTTAGCAGACGAAAGAGTAGAAACGGACAAAGGGATATTTTTCTGTTTTAGTTAGTAACCAACTGTAAGTAATAAAAATCGCATAAAATATATGACTTAACAAACTGGAATAAATTAATACAATCGGATTTTGATTTTAAATTATATCCTGATGGCTGCAAAGACAATCATATTGAGACAGCAGGTAAAAAAGCGGTTAAATTGGTGCTAAATAAATAAAGCTATGAGTTTAATTAATTGGAGTGCAGTAAGTCAATTACTGGCAGGGAATAAAGATAGTATAAGAGAACATAGGAGACCCGTTAAATATACCAAACAAATAGAGCTTATTAAAAGGTACGAGGGCTATATGTTGAAGGAGTTGGAACAAATAAAGGGCTAATTTCCATAATTTCGTTCTTAAACCCGTATATAGGGCGTAAAATTCCACAATTATGGAAATAGGAAAGTATAATTTAACCTAATATTAAGAATAAACGGCATTTTAAACAGTATCTTTGTAATGTAATAGAGTAAAAACAAGTATAAGGCAGTTATAGAGGGGCTTGAGAGCGTAATAAATAGCTACTTACAAGGCGAAAAACTCTATACATTAGACGAAATTAAGGCAAAAATTGTTGAGGTTATTTCTGATGCAGAATTTTAGACAAAGTGAGTGAGAATGCGGGTTAACAAGGGATTGGACACCCAAAACACCCCTATTTATACCTTATAAACTAACAAAAATACCAATATCCAATTTACCGAAATATATGGTTTAAATAATCCACAAAATAAATACTAATGATACTCTTTATATCCTATCCAAAGCAACGTATAGCCACTAATAAAGACCTTAAAGATAGTCCTTATAGTATAGTTACTGTAAAGAGATTAGAGGGAACAAATTACTATGTAGAGCCTAGATTGGTTAATAATGGTATTGTTACTCTTAAAGAAATTAAAGAAGCTTATAGAGTATTTAAAATTGAAGATAGTATTATTACTGTAAGTAAGTTTGTTAATGGTTTATTTAAAGTAAGTAGTTTGTATTCTAATAAGTAACATATATTTTAACGGTTGTATTGTCTAATACTTTTATGCGGCAAGAAACCAAACAAAAATAATCTTTAACATAGTCTTAACAATTTTATTGAATTAAAAGTATTATCTTTACAAAAAGAAATAAGATGAAAAATTTAGAATACAGAATGCTAGACCATGAAATGTTCGACGGAAATATGATAAGAGAAATTAACATGATGGCTTCTAAAGGCTGGAAAATAATAAGAATGCTAGACCCTATTAAATGGAAAGATAGTGAAGGGATGTTTATAAGAATATTTTATGAACGTGAAAAACAAAGCAACTAAAATATATAACAATGAAAACAAAAGTATTAACACCGCAGCAATTAAAGAAAATTCAAAGGAAAGATATAAAGCAAATAAATAATATCTTATTTGGCGAACATTACCCTATGTTAACAGTTAGTAATAAAAATGTATTTTACTATGATGTACAAACTCAAGGCAATACTTATTTTTCAGAACCATTAACAGTAACTTATAAAGACTAAATTATGCAGATAGTTTATTTAAATACCCGATATAATACTGGAGTTGAAACAATAGATCAGTTTGAAAGAGAACCTAAACAAACTTTAAGAGACTTTCATAAATACATTAGGGAAATGGCTAGAGAATATCATATAGCAGGTATTAATGTATATAAGTCAAACCGTTGTACTAATGTTTGGAAAGAATCTTAATAGTTTATTTGGCGCGAAATAACGGAACATAAATAATTTAACTTTTCATTAACAGAATTAACTATAAATAAGTTGTATATTTGTAAAAGAAACAAAATTTAAACAAATGGGTAAACTAATAATAAGATTAAAGAAGCAGCTAAAAACAGACTATAAAAAAGATGCTGAAGATTGTATTAAGATATATAACAAATTAAGTAAAATGTATGATAATCACGTTTGGTCAAGTAATTGGACACCACTAGTTGATGTTAAATTTAAAGGCTTTCCAAGTGATGAAAGGACATATAAACCCAGTATGATAGGGATATATTTTTTAAAAGGATTAGAAAAAGAATTAACAGACTATTAACACAAAGTAAGGAATATAAACCGTATATTTACCGTATAAATATAAAGAGCTATGAAAAAATCAGAATTTAATCATTACTATGTTTTTAAAAATCTATTTATAGATTATAATGATGCTTTTCAATATTGTGAAGATAATTTACTACCTTCCGATTTTATAGTTACTACTAAATACTACATAAACTAATAAAATGAAAATAGCATTGGTATTTTATATTTTATTATGGTGGGTTTTTCTAAACGTAAAAGATTTAATAATTCCAATTTACAAAGCATTTATTAAAAAATATAAATTATGGAAGATAACAGATTAATAGCTGAATTTATGGGGTTAAAGCCTAAAATGGAATCGCCAGACGTTTACACTTATTCAGATTTTCCATGGATTTCAATAAGAGAAGATAACCCTGAAAAAGTTATGAGGGGCATTATTAATTATGCAAAATATAATTATTCATGGGATTGGCTTATGCCTGTGGTGGAAAAAATAAATTCATTTAGGAATGAAGATAATCAAAAATTATATACAATAGAAACATCTTTTAATGGAGGGGCTACTTTAAGGGTTAGATTTTATGAAAATGAAGATGACCCTACAGCTTACTATACAGACACAAATACGCTTAAGGCTATTTATAGAGCAACAGTAGATTTTATAAAATGGTATAATCAAAATAAATTATGAAAAACATTATTCTATATACTATTAAAATAATTGTTACTTATGCCATGACTCTTCCTTTCTTTTACCTCATCATGGTAGTACCTGAAGAGAGTTTAGGCATATTTTTTACTGCGTTTTATGTATTTAGTATATTTGTTTATATATTTACATTTTATAACTGGATTAGTAAATATATTGACAAAATATTTGAAAGTTAAACTAATGTTAAAAAATTGTTTATACGGTCTTAATTGCATACCTTTACATATATAAAATTAGTATTATGAAAAAAGCACAATTTATTATAGTCATTATTATTGCAGCGTATTTCTTAACAAATCTATATATCTATTTTGATTTAATACAGTTATCTAAATAGAAAAATGTTAAACTAATGTTAATTAGTTGTAAGCATTGTATAAAAGCCTTATCTTTGACTAAGAAATAAAACCAATATTATGAAAAATCAAGTAAGAGAATTTTTATTGAAATTAGCTGAATCAGGTTACAATCTTAGATGGGTGCAAGCTATTACAATATTTGAAGATGGAAGAGAAGTTATAAGCTTTTACGATACTCAAACAGATGCAGATTTGGGTAAAATTGAAATTATAGAACCTTTAGAGATGGAAATAACTGATTTAGTAAGAGGGGTTAAATACCCACTTTTAGATGCTGAAACGTTGTCTAAACACTTAACAGGGTTAAAAAGAGTTGCACCAAAATATAATAAATACAAAACCTTTTATGAGGGTATTGTCTTAAATAGCATAACTTTGGGAGATTATGATATTAACACAGATAAAATGAGTGATTTTGATAAAATAGCCGAAATTTATACTATCTTTACAGCTGAATATTTGCACCATAATAATAGAGATTCAGATCAAAAAGTGTTATTTAAAGATTGGATTCAAGGTTTACCAACTGTTTTAACTATCCCTTATATGAACTTTGATATATTGGAACAAGGAATAAAAGCGGGGTTTGATTTAGACACAGAAGCAAAGGAAGATAAATTCTTAGATGAGTACTGGCAAAATACAGCTAATGCGTTTTTTACACTTTATGAAAGCCTTTAAATTATGACTGAAGAAGAGAGATTTATAAAAGCTTTAGAACTTATTAAAGCCGTCTTAGATGAGATAAAAGAAAATAATGGAGGTTGGTTATATAAAGAAAATGCAATAATTCTAAAGAGGTATAATGATATGTTATGGAATATTGACGGCATAGAAGAGGTTAAAACTAGAATTTTAGTAGATGATTGCGAATACTACCAAACCAAACTAAAAAAGAATAAAGAAAAACAACTTAGTTATTTAGATTTATTAAATTAACCTTTCATTAACATATTTATTTAAATAATATACTTATCTTTGTAATATAAAATATACAATTATGGAAATTAAAAGTTATTTACCAATTTTCCCAGGTTTTTACGGCAGCCAATTTGAGTTTGAAGATGAAGAGAGAATTTTGGAAGATTTAAACGAAGAGAGCGAAGTCGAAATATCCTATGAAAATATAGATTTTGATTATAAAGAATATCATGACAGAGTAGCAAAAAGATGTTGTGATGAGATTGAAAACTATTTAAAGCATGATTATTTAGATATTACAATTACTTTTGAGGAGGTTATTAGTCCAAGAGAATATAATTTTACAAATGAATATATAAACTGTACTTATAATTTATCGGATGAAACTTTTAAAACTTTAATAGAATATTGTAAAAGAGAATTACAAGAGTTTACAGCGTTCCTAATTGAAAAGTATAGTAGTAGGTCAGGTTTTATAAGTTTCTTTAGTACAGAGCCTGAAATTTGGTTTAATGAGTACTTAAAAGAAGACGATGAGAAATTTATCAGAGCTTTTGCAGGTATATTAGAATTCTATCTAAAAAATGAAGCTTATAATGAATACAGTTTATATTGTGATATCCAAGAGGAAACCAGTTATATTGATTATGAAATAAAAGAATAATTATGATACTAACTCAAGATCAGTTAAAAAGTGTTTGTGAAGCTTCAGAGGTGCAAAACTTCAAAGTAGGGGATAAATTTGTTCAGATTTATTCAAATGTAAATAGGGATTATAAAAAGCGGGAAATATTCTCTATAAATAAAATAGAAGATAACGTGCTATTATTTACAAGTGATAGGCAAAAGAAAAACCGCTATTTTATAGACGATAGCGAATTAATTTGTAAGTTATGAAAGCATTTTTATTAATAGTAGCTTTAATATTTTTAATCTTAGCGTTAAGGTTTTTAAATATATATGAGAATCCATATACAGCTATAATATTTTTAGGCTTATCAATATTTACTTTATTTGCCGCATTAAATATAAATTTACTTAAAAACAACAAACACAATGAATGACAAAAACAGTTTCTTTGCTTATTTACCTTATCTATTCTTAACATTAATAGTATTAATCTTTTTAAGCACATTATGAAGCCTTATAAAACAGTTAAAATAATAGGTTATAATGAAGACAATAGACGGTCTTTAAATGAGATTATAGAGCAAAGTATAAACCCTGTTTGTTCCTTTGACAGAGGACATAGCAGAATAGCAAATGAAAACTTTGATAGAAAGCAAGAAGAAATTAATAAGTTTAACATAGCCTTAACATATTTATAGTATAAAAATTGTATATTTGTATAGGAAATAAAACCAATATTATGAGAACAGAAGAGATTAAGATTTACAAGTTTGAAGAGTTATCAGATGAAGCTAAAGAAAAAGCTATTGAAGATTTTAGAGATGGGAATTTAGATTATGATTGGTGGGATAATACTTATGAAGATGCTAGAAATGTAGATTTAAAAATAACTGGATTTGATACAGGTAGAGGAAACAGAATTAATATAGAGTTTTATGGGTTAGCTAAAGACACAGCCGAAAGTATATTAAAAGAGCATGGAGAAAGTACAGAAACTTATAAACTGGCAAAAGAATTTATAAAAACTAATAATTTTTTACAAAATACAATAGAAGTATATATAGAATTGCTTGAAGAAACAGAACTTGAAGACGAACAAGAAAGGTATACAGAAAATTTAGAGTTTCATGAAGATGAAATGGAAGAGTTATCAGATGAATTTTTAAAAGACTTAGGGGAAGAATACTTATCAATGCTAAAAAATGAGGTTGAGTATTTACAAAGTGATGAAGCAATAATTGAAACTATTGAAGCGAATGAGTATGAATTTCTACAAAATGGTGAGATGTATTAATAAAATAACTATATTACTAAACCTTAAATTTAAATACTATGCAAGAAATATTTAACGCTTTAATCAGTAGACAATCAAAAGTAACAGTATTAGGGGTTGAATTTGTCCTCAAACCATTAAAACACGATACTCAAAAGAATAGAGAAAGAGAAGCAAGGGAAAGAGCCAACCAATTAGTAAAACTCTTAAATAGTTAGAAATAGATAATTTTATTTTTAACAGCCCTTTAACACAAAGTAACACTAATATTTATTATCTTTACATATACTAAAAAACAAATAAGATGAAACGAATTAAAGCTTTAGCGAATTTCTTAGAGATTAAAAAATCTAATATTACAGAAGGTTATGATGAATTTACTTTTGAAACTGAAGAAAATGGAGAATACATGGTTTTAACTGATGAAGAAGCAGATGAAAAGGCAGCAGCATATATAGAGCAGTCTCTATGGGCTTTTAGTACAGGTTTCTTAGCAAGTGAAACAGGAATAGATGAAGAGGTATTTAAAGCTATACAAGCCAACGAAAGATGTGAGAGTAATAATGATGCAATAGAAAGTATTGTTAATAGTACATGTGGAATAGATGATTTTGTTGAAAGTGCAATTTCAGCAGATGGTAGAGGGCATTTTATAAACAGTTATGATGGCGAAGAAAGCCAAGAAGGAGAATATTTTATTTATAGAGTTAATTAATTGTTAATTAGTTGTTTAGAAAGACAATTAGCCTTATATTTGATTAGTTAATTTAGTTGAGGGGTTAAAGTCTTTCAAATGTGAGGGGGCAAATGGCAAGACTTTAACCCTTATTTAATTTAGACTTTAACAGACTATTAACATAATGTTATACTTAAATTGATTATCTTTGTATAGAACAAATTACTAAAAGTTATGTGGAAGACAAAAGAGTTTAAAACAATTGAGAGTAGAAATAACTGGATAAGAAACCATAAACATTTGTATCAAATAGAAATTGTATTTATCAACAATGGTTACGGAGTTGAATATAAAAAATTAAGAACAATTAATATTAAATAAAATGAAAGTATATAGTATTTATTTCAATGCTACAGAGGGCTTAATAGTAGCATGTGGAAATAGTAAAGAAGATGCTTTAAAAGTCATTGTAGAAGATGAAGACAGCCCTTTATTTGACAAAGATTTAAGCGAACAAAGAGTAGATATTTACGAAGAAAAAAATTTACAAACTACTCATACAGAACCTACTGTTATTACTTATATGTTTAATGATAATTTAGATTTTTAAAATGAAAAATTCAGAAAGAAACTTAATGGTAATAGAGAATTTTATACTTCATTTAACACATTGTTGTGGTGGTGAGCCTGAATTTAAAGAATCGGTTTTATATTCACCCGAAGAAATGTATCAAATGGCTAAAGACTATATAAAAGAAGATCATGTAGATGGTGAAGGAAATATAGAAGACGGTGAAGTTTATCCAGAAGAACAGGTAAGACTTATGTTAGCCAGTTTTGCACCTTATGTAAGGTATGAAACAAAAGGAATGAATGGTATAACATGGAGTATGATAGCAAACGATTGGTTTAATAAAAATAAATAGACATGACGACACAACTAATAGGTAAGAACGGTAAGGCAATAGCTAATCAATTTATTCACAGTTCACAGGGAGAAACAGTCTTTCAAAGTTACAATACAATAGTAGCAAAGATAGTTGAATCTAAGGAGGGTAAACAGATTATCTTAGATACAAAAGCCTTAAATTATAGCGATACTACTACAAGGCACTTAACAACCTTTTTAGGCTATGACAGTACTAAAGAGTTAAGGAAAGACCTTGACAGTTTTAAATTTGAAAACCTAAATGAATGAAAACATTTAAAATAGATGGTTATAAGGTAACAGCTAGAAA
>Ga0307487_1002318_pt1 | contig 12316 bp, 9 predicted proteins | sample CBIW12metaG_FD_203665 | JGI IMG/M metagenome (GOLD analysis project Ga0307487, IMG submission 203665) | Sea-ice brine microbial communities from Beaufort Sea near Barrow, Alaska, United States - CBIW 1.2 | ecosystem: Environmental > Aquatic > Marine > Coastal | place: USA: Alaska | collected... | reverse complement strand
CACCGGTATTGTCCTGACGCAGCTCGCCGGGGGCTTCGATCGTGCCAGCAAACCATGAACCGACCATGACTGATGCCGCACCCGCGGCGAGCGCCAACGCAACGTCTCGCGGGTAGCGCACTCCCCCATCTGCCCACACGTGAGCTCCGAGTTCACGCGCGGTTGCCGCCGTCTCCAGTACGGCCGAGAACTGCGGACGCCCCACAGCGGTCATCATGCGTGTCGTGCACATCGCGCCGGGGCCGACACCAACCTTGATGATCGTTGCGCCGGCGGCAACAAGATCATGGACGGCCGCCGCCGTCACCACGTTTCCGGCCACAATAGCCACTCCAAGATTGAGTGCCGCAACTTTCTCCACTGCCCGCACCATGCCGTCCTGATGACCGTGGGCCGTGTCAAGCACGACAGTTCTCGCTCCGGCGGAGACCAGTGCCCGGGCACGAGATTCAACATCTCCGTTTATTCCGAGCGCAGCAGCCACCGCCAGCCTGCCATCGCTGTCGAGAGCGGGCACGTAAAGGGTCGAACGCAGAGCACTCTTGACACTCGTCGAGCCAACAACCGTGTCGCCGTCAGTTACCGGCGCAAAATCGATTCCACGATCAATGAGCAAGTCAAAAAGCTCGCGCGCAGAACCAAACTCCGAGCGGTCGATCGCCTGAGTCTCGCGCTGCACCAGATCGCCGAGTGCGGCCCCCGGCATCGCTTCGCCCAAACGCACGGCATCAATAACACCAACGAGTGCACCATTGTCCACGAGTACCACCCCATGACCGGTGAGTGGCGCAACCTGAAGCAGCGCCTGCTCAACCGAATCGCGGGGGCTGAGAAGCACAGGCGAATCAAGGTCGACCGGCTGCGATCGCACCCAGGCAATTGCGGCATCCATGTCGTCGCGGGTGAGGTCTTGTGGCAGAACACCGAGACCGCCGCGCCGCGCCAGACTGGCCGCGAGGCGTGGCCCCGTGACCGAGTTCATGTTGGATGCCACGAGCGGAATAGTCGCCGGAGTGCCGTCTCCGGGGGTGAGCGATACTGCCATTCGGCTGCCGACCGTTGAGTGGCTGGGAACCAGAAACACATCTGAGTAGGTCAGGTCGTGTCGCGGCGAAGTCTCGTAGAAATCCATAGTTGCCAGCGTAATCGCCACCGAATGGAAACATTTTTGATAAATGCAGCAAAAAAGCGTGATCCGTGCGCTTGATGGCCAGCAGACACCCAACAAAGCGATTAAGATTGATTGCGATGTTCGGCGTGCAGAATGCGCGTCATTTTTTCCCGCACCAGAACTGAAAGTAGGCGGTTTGACGTGTCAGGCCAAGTAACCGGAATCGCACCAGAAGGTGACTCCTCGGGCGAGTTCGGGGCCAACGAATGGTTGGTCGACGAGATGTACGAAAAGTATCTCGAAGACAAAAATCTTGTGGATGAAGCGTGGTGGCCGTTGCTTGAGAGCTACCAGCCCGCGGTAGATCCCACCCCATCAGCTCCCGCTGCCAAAGATGAGGCTCCCGTTCAGGAGAAGGCAGAAAAATCTGCGCCAATAGAAAAGCCATTCGTCGACGAGCCCAACCCGACCACCGGCAGCCAGCCAGTCGCGCGCACAACCTCGGTCGAACCCAAGCCGCAGCCGATTCCGGCAGAGGCCCCCGCCACCGCACCAATTGACACGACTCAGGCGCCGGCCGCACCGAAGCCCCAGGCTGAGAACATTGTTGCTCCGCTGCGCGGCGCAGCTAAGAGCCTTGCAGCGAACATGGACTCAAGTCTCACAGTTCCGACCGCAACGAGCGTTCGCACCATACCCGCCAAGCTGATGATCGACAACCGCATTGTCATCAACAACCACCTCAAGCGTGCTCGCGGCGGCAAGGTGTCGTTCACGCACCTCATCGCGTGGGCGATCATCCAGACTCTCACAGAGTTCCCCAGCCAAAATGTCTACTACGACGAGCCTGAGGGCAAGCCGTCGGTGGTCACTCCTGCCCACATCAACTTGGGCATTGCGATTGACATGCCCAAGCCCGATGGCACCCGTTCACTCGTGGTTCCCGGCATCAAACAGGCCGAAACGATGGGCTTCGGCGAGTTCCTTATTGCCTATGAAGATGTTGTGTCCCGCGCACGCGCCAACAAGCTCACTGCCGCCGACTACCAGGGCAACACGATTTCGCTCACCAACCCCGGCGGAATCGGCACCGAGCATTCCGTTCCTCGCCTCATGCGTGGCTCCGGCACGATTGTCGGAGCCGGCGCACTGGAGTATCCGGCGGAGTTCCGGGGCGCAAGCGTTCGCACGGTCACCGAACTCGGTATCGGCAAGACGGTGACGCTCACCAGCACCTATGACCACCGCGTCATCCAGGGCGCAGGTTCGGGTGAGTTCCTTAAGAAAATCAACGAACGCCTCACCGGTGAGCATCACTTCTACGAAGACATTTTTGCCGCATTGCGCATCCCGTATGTTCCGATCCACTGGGCCAACGACATTAGCGTCGACCTCGCGGACAATGTCAATAAGACCTCGCGCGTTCAGGAACTGATCAACTCGTTCCGGGTTCGCGGTCACCTCATGGCCGACACCGATCCGCTGGAGTACCGCCAACGTTCGCACCCCGACCTCGACATCTCAAGCCACGGTCTCACGTTCTGGGATCTCGACCGCGAATTCGTCACTGGTGGCTTTGGCGGCAAGCGTCAGGCACTGTTGCGCGAGATTCTCGGAATGCTCCGCGATGCTTACTGCCGCACTGTGGGCATCGAGTACATGCACATTCAAGACCCTGAGCAGCGTCGCTGGATTCAGGATCACGTCGAGAAGCCATATTCGAAGCCGGGCCACGATGAGCAAATGCGCATCCTGGGCAAGCTCAATGAGGCCGAAGCTTTCGAAACCTTCCTGCAGACCAAGTACGTCGGTCAGAAGCGCTTCAGTCTTGAAGGTGGAGAGTCAACGATCGCACTGTTGGATGCCGTAATCCAGAAAGCGGCCGAAGCCGACCTCGAAGAGGTAGCCATCGGCATGGCGCACCGCGGTCGTCTCAGTGTTCTCACGAACATCGCCGGAAAGACCTACGGTCAAATCTTCCGTGAGTTCGAAGGAACTCAAGACCCGCGCACCGTTCAAGGCTCGGGTGACGTGAAGTATCATCTCGGCACCGAGGGAACTTTTACTGCTGCCGATGGCCGACAGATCCCTGTATACCTTGCCGCAAATCCTTCGCACCTTGAGGCCGTCGATGGCGTCCTTGAGGGCATCGTTCGCGCCAAACAGGATCGACGCCCGATTGGCTCCTACGCAGTTCTTCCTGTGATGGTTCACGGTGACGCCGCCATGGCTGGCCAAGGCATCGTGGCTGAAATCTTGCAGATGTCACAACTACGCGCCTACCGCACCGGTGGAACCATCCACGTCAACATCAACAACCAGGTGGGGTTCACAACCCCTCCAGGTGAGGCTCGCACGTCGCAGTACTCCAGCGATGTTGCCAAGACAGTTCAGGCTCCGATCTTCCATGTCAACGGTGATGATCCCGAGGCCGTGGTTCGGGTTTCTGAGCTTGCTTTTGCGTACCGCCAGAAATTCCACCGCGATGTCGTTATCGATCTGATTTGCTACCGCCGTCGCGGTCACAACGAGGGCGATGACCCGTCGATGACCCAGCCGCTGATGTACAACCTCATCGAAGCCAAGCGTTCCGTTCGTACCCTATACACCGAAGGTCTCGTCGGTCGTGGCGATATCACTCAGGAAGAGTACGAGGCCAGCCACCAGGACTTCCAGGATCGTCTGGAGCGCGCATTCGCTGAAACGCATGCAGCACAGACAGGGTCGATGCCGATTCTCACTCAGGATGGCAATGGAGTTTCCGACCTCGAGCGTCCAGGCTCGCAGCGCGACGATGCTGTCGGTGAACCCATCACGACAGGAATCGACGAGAGCATCGTTCAGCTCATCGGTGACGCGCATGGAAACCCGCCGGCCAACTTCACCGTGCACAATAAACTGCAGGCGCTACTGCGTAAGCGTGCGGATATGAGCCGCAAGGGCGCTATCGACTGGGCATTCGCCGAGATGCTGGCGATCGGTTCAGTGCTCCTCGAGGGCACTCCGGTGCGTATGGCGGGTCAGGATGCTCGCCGCGGCACATTTGTGCAGCGTCACGCTGTGCTGCACGACCGAGAAAATGGTCAAGAGTGGCTGCCCCTTCAAAACCTCTCTGAGAACCAGTCGCGCTTCTGGATCTACGACTCGCTTCTCAGCGAATACGCTGCTTTAGGCTTCGAGTACGGCTACTCGGTGGAACGTGCAGACGCTCTCGTCATGTGGGAGGCCCAGTTTGGTGACTTCGCCAATGGCGCCCAGATCGTGATCGATGAGTTTATTTCTAGCGCCGAGCAAAAGTGGGCGCAGCGGTCAAGCGTTGTCATGCTGCTACCGCACGGTTACGAAGGGCAGGGCCCTGACCACTCGTCTGCGCGAATCGAGCGCTACCTGCAGTTGTGTGCCGAGAACAACATGATCGTTGCTCGTCCGTCAACTCCCGCTTCGTACTTTCACTTGCTGCGTCGTCAGGCATATTCGCGTCCGCGCCGACCACTTATTGTGTTCACGCCGAAAGCGATGCTGCGTCTACGCGGGGCAACCAGCGACGTCGCAGACTTCACTAGCGGCCGTTTTGAGCCTGTTCTCGATGATGTTCGTCTCGAAGATAAGTCGGCTGTCACTCGCGTGATTGTCACGTCGGGCAAGACCTACTATGACATCGTTGCCGAGCTCGACAAGCGCGAAATCGCTCACATCGCCGTCGTACGTATGGAGCAGTTCTACCCGCTGCCCATCACTGACATGACCGAGGTGCTCGCACAATACCCGAACGCCGACATCGTCTGGACTCAGGATGAGCCCGAAAACCAGGGTGCATGGCCATTCATTAGCTTGGAATTGGCTCGTCACCTCAGGTCGGGCGAAATCAAGCTCGCATCGCGTCCGGCCGCTGCGTCACCGGCAACGGGCTCATCGAAGCGCAGCGCGCTTGAGCAGGCAGAATTGATCGACCACGCAATTACGCAGCCTTAGGTTCGCGAGAGCGAACTTTAGGCGTCTGCCAGTTTAGACAGGATCGCGCTGCGCAGTTCTTCTGGCGCCGTCTCACGACACGCCTGCTTGACTTTGAGCTTCAGTGCGAGAGCCACGAGATGTTCGCTCGTGCACGAGTCGCAGTTGTCGAGGTGATCTGAGACATCCTGAAAGTCGGCTTCGTTGAGCTCACGGTCGAGGTACTCCTCAAGCTCAGCTTTTGCTTTTTCACAACCGCAATCGGTCATTTCTTGCTCCTTGATGATGCAGACATGCCGGGGGTGCGGTCACGCGCATAGTCGGCCAGCAGTTCGCGCAACATGCGACGGCCACGGTGCAGTCGGCTCATTACGGTTCCTACGGGGGTTTTCATGATGTCGGCAATCTCTTGATAGGAGAAGCCTTCAACGTCAGCAAAATACACGGCGAATCGAAAATCTTCGGGGATCGACTGAAGTGCGTCTTTCACGGCGCTGTCTGGTAGATGATCGATCGCTTCAGCCTCAGCTGAACGCGTAGAAACCGACTGAGTTATCGACTCTGCGCCACCCAACTGCCAATCTTCGAGTTCATCGATCGTTCCTTGATAAGGATTGCGCTGATTTTTGCGATAGATGTTGATGAACGTGTTGGTCTGGATGCGATAAAGCCAAGCTTTCAGATTCGTGCCCTGCTGAAACTGTTCGAACGCTTGAAACGCTTTGACAAACGTCTCTTGCACGAGGTCGGCAGCATCGCTGGGGTTGCGGGTCATCCGCATTGCTGCACCAAAGAGTTGGTCCATATACGGCAGCGCTTGCTCTTCGAATAGCCGCCGCTTGTCATCCGCGGCGGCGGCGGCGGCGTTCTGCTCAACTTTGTCGGTAGTCATCAGTAGTAATTCTAGTTCGCTGATGACGGCATCCGGCTGAGTGCTCAATAATGCGGTCATACTGGGGCCTCCTCCGTGCTCTCCAAAACGCCGATACTCTTAGTAACTAATGTTCGTATCCAAGTATTCCAACCCAGAGTTCAGCCCGTACGATGACGACTCGGTGCCAGAGACCACGGTGCCCGGCAATTGGCCTGCACCGACGGTGGCTCACGCCCTGTCGGCATCGTTGAGCCTTCCTGGCAGCAAGAGCCTGACTAACCGCGAGTTGGTGTTGGCTGCGCTGGCAGACGGTCCGTCCCGCCTGCACGCACCCCTGCACTCGAGGGACACCGCGCTCATGATTCAGGCATTGCGCGCTCTGGGTGTGGCAATCGACGAAATCCCCACGGGCAACGTTTTTGGCCCTGACCTTGCGGTCACCCCCGCCGAGTTCGAAGGTGGCTGTTCGATCGATTGCGGCCTCGCCGGAACAGTGATGCGGTTCTTGCCTCCCGTGGCTGCACTCGCTCTTGGGCCGATTGCGTTCGATGGGGATGACACGGCACGCCGTCGCCCGATGCGCACGACCATTGACTCGCTCCGTGCTCTTGGGGTGGATGTCTCCGACGATGGTCGCGGAACACTTCCCTTCAGCCTCTACGGCATGGGTTCAGTCGCGGGTGGAGAAATCAGTATCGATGCCTCGGCGTCGAGTCAGTTTGTTTCCGGCTTGCTCTTGGCTGCAGCCCGTTTTGATAACGGCCTCACCCTGCGTCACACCGGCGAGAAATTGCCGAGTATGCCCCACATCGAGATGACAATTGCGTGCTTAGCTGCGCGTGGTGTCATCGTCGAGAGCCCTGAGCCTGGCGTGTGGATTGTGCCAGCTGGCCCGATTCGTGCGATCGACGTTTTCCTTGAGCCCGACCTCTCTAACGCTGCCCCGTTCTTGGCGGCCGCTGTTGTCGCTGGCGGAACCGTCACCATTGAGGGGTGGCCAGCGTCCACAACTCAAGTGGGCGCAGACCTTGAACAGCTCTTGCCCCTGTTTGGCGCAACGGCCACGCGAGCCGATGGCGCGCTCACGATCGATGGCGGCGCAGGGGTGATCGGCGGCAACAGCTATGCCGGAGTCGAACTCGATCTGAGCACCGGCGGCGAACTCGCACCAGCGATTGTTGCTTTGGCAGCACTGGCATCATCCCCGAGCACTATCACCGGCATCGGTCACCTCCGCGGGCACGAAACCGACCGTCTTGCCGCGCTCCGCGCAGAAATCAATGCACTCGGTGGAGCAGTTACCGAACTCGACGACGGACTGCACATTGAGCCCCGCAAACTCCACGGTGGGGTATGGCGCAGCTATGAAGACCACCGGATGTCTACCGCTGGCGCAATCATTGGCCTCGTCGTCGACGGCGTGGAGGTCGAAGGCATCGACGCAACAGCCAAGACGCTCCCGCAGTTCCCCGCACTGTGGGCAACGCTCGTTGGTGACGCCCCGCTAACGACCTCCACTCTCGGGTTGCTGTAACGATGAGTTGGCTTAGCCCAGACGACGAAGACGACGACCGCAAATACAGTCAGTACGACGAGAGTTCGGTGCGCATGCGCCCGAACCCAAAAGCCAACAAGCCACGCAGCAAAATTCGTCCCGAGCATGCAGACGCCATCGAAGGTCGCGTCTTCAGCGTTGACCGTGGCCGATACGGGGTGTGGGTTGATGAGGGAACCGTCGACGAACGACAGATTGTCGCAGCACGCGCACGCGAACTCGGGCGCAACCAGCAGGGCAAAGTTTCGGTCGTCACCGGAGACTGGGTCGACCTCGTTGGTGACACAAGCGGAACTGAAGGAACCCTCGCCCGCATCGTTCGCATCCGTGAGCGCAAAACTCTCCTCCGCCGTAGTGCCGACGATACGGATGCCGTGGAGCGCATCATCGTTGCCAACGCAGACCAGATGCTGATTGTTGTTGCCGCCGCCGACCCCGAGCCGCGACCGCGACTTGTCGATCGCTATTTGGTCGCCGCGTACGATGCCGGAATTGATCCCATCCTGTGCATAACCAAAACCGACCTACAAGATCCCGCTGAGTTCTTGGAGAACTTTGCGGGTCTTGAGTTTCGGGTGATCGCCAGCCGCTCCGATGAGGTACCCCTTGAGGAGCTTCGCGAACTCTTGGAGGGTCACACAACCGTGGCTGTTGGTCATTCCGGTGTCGGAAAGTCGACACTCGTCAATGCTCTGGTTCCGGATGCGAATCGCGCAGTGGGCCACGTCAACGCGGTGACCGGTCGCGGCCGTCACACGTCATCGTCGACCATCTCGTACCGGGTCGGCTCTGGCTGGGTTGTCGATACCCCCGGAGTTCGATCATTTGGTCTTGGCCACATCGATCCCAGCAAAATCTTGTCGTCGTTCACCGATTTGGCGGTGCTCGCCGAGGAGTGCCCGCGCGGCTGCACCCACCTTCCTGATGCTCCTGACTGCGCGATCTCCGAAGCAGTAGCGGCTGGGGCACTCGGTGATGTTGGTCGGCTGCGATTGGATTCGTTTCAGCGGCTCATCACCACGTTGGGTTCCACTAGCGTGTAGGGGTGACCGAATACTCTCTCGCTGACGATCTTTCTCTTGCTCTCGCGCTTGCGGGAGATGCAGACCTCATCTCGCTTGATCGCTTTACGGCGCGTGATCTTGAAGTGACAACCAAGCCAGACCGCACCCCCGTAACTGATGCGGACAAGGCTGTCGAGCGAAGCATCCGTGCTGGCATTGCTGGCGCGCGACCGGGTGACTCGATTCTGGGCGAAGAGTATGGCGAGGCTGGCGACTCGAACCGCCAGTGGATCATCGACCCCATCGACGGCACCTCCAACTTTCTCCGCGGTGTGCCCATCTGGGGCACACTCATTTCGCTCGTGATTGATGGCGTTCCCCAGGTCGGAGTCGTGAGCTCCCCGGCTCTCGGCAAGCGCTGGTGGGCGGCAACCGGTCACGGTGCGTTCGCTCAGGCACACGGCAGCGATCCCGAACAGCTTTCAGTGAGCAAGGTTGCGTCCCTTGATGCCGCATCCATCAGCTACAACAGCTTGTCTGGCTGGGACGGCGCGGGTCGACTTGATGCGGTCGTTGCGCTCACTCGTGCAACCTGGCGGTCACGGGCGATTGGCGACATGTGGGCGTACATGTTGCTTGCCGAGGGCGCTCTGGATGTTGTCGGAGAGTTTGACCTGCAGCCCTACGATATGGCCGCACTAATTCCGATCGTTCTCGAAGCTGGCGGCCAGTTCACGTCAGTTGATGGTGAGCCCGGCCCGTGGCACGGTAGTGCTCTCGCGACGAACGGCACCCTTCACGACGAGGTTCTGCGTTTCATGCGCACGCACTAGGGTTGTCGCTCCGGTGCCATCGGAATTTTCCCGAGACTCACTAAGCTTGCACCGTACGAAGCGTGACAATTCGACATGAAAGTGACCTTCTTCCATGACGACAGAGAAAATCTGGCGCCGGACGCTTGCGATCTCAACGGTGGCCGTGGCAACGGTAGCCCTCAGTGGATGCAGCATCCTCACTCAAGTGACAAACGGCATTTCGGATGCAGTAGATCCTGGGCCCGGCTCCACTCAAGATGTTTTCAGTCTCACCGTTGGCGATTGTGAGGCTGCCAGCCCCGCCGAGGGTGAAGTGTCTGAGACCACGGTAATCGACTGCGCCGAGCCTCATCAGGGCGAGATCTACGCTGCGTCCTATCTGCCCGAAGGAGAGTTCCCCGGGGATGCCGCAATCGAAGCTCAGGCTGACAACGATTGCTACACCGAGTTCGAGTCGTTCGTTGGCGCTTATGTCGCAGACTCAATGTACGACTTCTCCTGGTACTACCCCACTGAGCATAGTTGGGCAGATGGCGATCGCGAGATCCTCTGCATCGCCTATAACCCTGACGGAGACGACATTATTGGATCACTCGCGGGAGTGGCCAAATAGAACATTTTTGCCGGACGAGAAACACTGGGCGTGCTTCGAATACAGGGTGGTAGCGACGATGAAGATCGAATTTTCGGGTTCAGACAATCACACGCTTGCGGCGCAGCTTGAGCTGCCCGAGGGTACGCCTGCCGCGTTTGCGCTATTTGCCCACTGCTTCACGTGCTCAAAGGACTCCTTCGCCGCATCCCGCATCTCCAAAGCACTGGTTGATTATGGGATAGCGGTGTTGCGATTCGACTTCACCGGTCTCGGGGGATCAGATGGTGATTTCGCCAACACAAACTTCAGCTCGAACATTGACGATGTCGTTGCCGCGACAGAGTTCTTGCGTGACCACTATCGTTCCCCCACCTTGCTTATAGGGCATTCGCTTGGCGGTGCCGCTGTCATTGCTGCCGCCCACCGTGTTCCCTCCGCACAAGCAGTCGTCACGATCGGCAGCCCGAGCGACCCAGCACACGTCGCGAACCTCTTTGCGGGTGCCAGTGACGAGATCGCGAACACGGGTGAAGCGACGGTGCAGCTGGGTGGGCGAGAGTTCCGGATTCGTCAGCAGTTGCTCGAAGACATCGCTGCTCAACCACAAGCCGCTCGGCTGAGAGATTTGGATGCCGCACTTCTCGTCGTCCACTCCCCAGTCGATCAGACGGTCGGCATCGACAACGCACGCGAGATCTTCGACGCCGCCAGGCATCCCAAATCCTTTGTTGCGCTAGACGGAGCAGACCACCTCTTGAGCGATCGTGATGATGCTGCCTTCGCCGCGAGCATCATTGCTGCGTGGGCTGCGCGCTATGCGTTCGACGGCACCCCTGTGGAGAAGCGAGCCCAGATCTCAGCCGCGACGACGGGCGCCTCAATCACGAGTGGCGGTAAGTTGGTCGTCGTGACCGAGAGCGGCCCCGCCCGATACGAGCAGCGGGTGTTCGCTTCGGGGCATGAGTTCATCTCCGATGAACCGGCTCCGCACAGCGATAACCATGGCCCCGCACCCTACGATTTCATTCTCGCTGGACTCGGCAGCTGCACCTCGATCACGATCAGAATGTATGCCGACCGCAAGAAGATTCCGCTAGCGGGGGTAAGTGTGCGACTGACTCGTGAACGAATCGACGCCGCCGAGTGCAGCCACTGCACCTCCACCGAGGGCATGGTTGAACACATTTCTCGGGAGCTCACTTTCGACGGAGATCTCAGTGATCAACAGCGTGAAGCGCTTCTCGTGATCGCCGATAAATGCCCTGTGCATCGCACCTTGGAGGGTGAGATTTCGATCTCGACAAGCATCACTGGCGTCGGCGTGTAGCCGTGGCGACATCCGCCCGTTAGAGTTATTAGGCAAGCCTAGCTTTTCGAGTGAAATGAGCTGGCACCGCCAAATGCCTATGACTATTGAACGCGACACCATTAGACACCCTCTCGTCGTCCGACATCTCACTGTGAGCGCGGTGAGTCACCCCACACCGAACATCGCGCGGATCACTCTGAGTGGTGATGAGCTCGAGGGGTTTGTCAGCAGTGGACCCTCCGACCACGTCAAGGCATTTTTTCCCGATCCTGCTACCGGCGAAATAGCTGCTCCTGTTATCACCGAATCCGGGATCAGCAAGCCCAAGGGTCGTGTCGTCATTTCTCGTGACTACACCCCCCTCGGTTTCCGCAGTGCCGATGGCCAGCACGAACTCGACATTGATTTTGTTGTTCACGGTGATGACGGCCCCGCATCTGCCTGGGCTGGGAGAGCATCCGTCGGCCATTCGCTGGTTATTGCTGGCCCGCGCGGTTCACGCCTGCTGCCGTCCGGCGCAACCCACGTGATTCTGGTCGCCGACGAAACCGCACTTCCCGCCAGCTCACGGTGGATCGATATGCTCCCCACGTCAGTGCACATCACCGCACTGTTCGATGTGTCCGACGAGAGTGTTGAAAGCTACTTCAGCGACGAGCACAAGGCACGCATGTCGGCCGAGTGGTTCTACCGCCGCGACGGGCTCGGTCAATTGGATGCTGCGCTACGTGCGCTCGGTGGGATCGGCGAATCTACCTTTGTCTTCCTCGCCGGGGAGGCGACAACCCTGATTCCCCTGCGTCGCTACCTCCGCCGTGAGTTGGGGCTGCCTAAACAGCAGGTGGCGGCCGACGGGTACTGGCGTCGTGGCGTCACGAATGCCGACCACCACGAGCCGCTCGATCCCACAGATCCTGAGGATTAGAAGCGCAAATGCTTGCGCCTACCCTGCCTGAACAAACGCTCAACTCCCCCTCAGTATCCGCCAACTAGTCCGCCGTGGTTCGGGGCCGAAAGTGTATGCTGAGGGCACAAGTGAACAGCCGTCATACCGCTGCGGGAGAGCCCTTCCGATCGTTGGTTGGCGCCGTAGGAGCAAACC
>Ga0307487_1002316_pt1 | contig 12332 bp, 10 predicted proteins | sample CBIW12metaG_FD_203665 | JGI IMG/M metagenome (GOLD analysis project Ga0307487, IMG submission 203665) | Sea-ice brine microbial communities from Beaufort Sea near Barrow, Alaska, United States - CBIW 1.2 | ecosystem: Environmental > Aquatic > Marine > Coastal | place: USA: Alaska | collected... | reverse complement strand
CGGCATAAGCGCTTAACATTCAGCACCAAAAACGTCACATCTGGTGTCCACAACGGAACAAGATCTGCCCGCAAGGGTAAATCAAACAGCTCAAACGCCCAAAACCGTTACGTTGGATGATGAGCACCTCAAGCAATCTGTCCACAACGCAACATGTTTCAGACACGAAACGCCATATTTCATTGCGCCTGTCGCGATGATATGTTCCAAAACCGAACATTTCTCACGCTTAAACCGCGCTTTCCGAGAGACGGACCCGGGACGGCACCCACGCGGATCGAAATCCACTCAAACTCAATCGAAAGTATCGGACGCAGACCGAGGTGATGGATGCGATCAGGACGATCAGAAGCACAATCATGCTTGGCGTAGACTCTACAGCCGCGGCCACTCTTCATGGCCTTCATCCCGATCAGTCTCAGCCCATAAGCCGCGCTCAGGGGCGCTCACAGGCAGCGTTCCCGCAGCAACCTCAGCCATCCCAACCTCGACACCCTTCACCCGCCTCAGCGGTCTCCCCCAGCGAGTCTGGCAGCACCTGCGGTAACATACCCGCCACCTTCCTGTCGTCCGGCTAAGATGCCTGCTACGTGTCCGAAGTAAGCAGGCCGGATCGAACAGCCGGAGAGCTGAAGGGCGCGATCACCTGATTGCCTCTTCATATTGCTTCCGCAAGCCTCCGCGCCCCAGATCGGGATGAAGGTGCCGGTTGCCTAAAGCACATAGCATCCACAGCGGAAGTCGTCCGCCTCGCCGAGAGCAGTCTGGCATTCTTGACCGAGTTGACCGAAGTTGGGACGAGTTGACCGAAGCCAAGACAGAGAGCTTTCTTGGTTGTAAATGTTCCGGTATTGGAGTATTTGCAGAGTTGCGCATGCGGACGTATGCATTTGCTCCGCCCTATTCAGCACGAGACACCACAGATACCCATGAAGAACTGTCCCAAACACACCGACCTCCCCTCCACATCTGTTGGCTACATCCGGGTCTCAACAGAGAAGCAGAACGACGGGGATCATGCGCTTAAGAAGCAGGCGGAGAAAATCCGTCGGTTCTGCGCTGAGCGCGGTATGAAGTTGGTTGGGATCTATGAGGATATCGGTTCCGCTGCAGACGCCCATTCGTTGAGCCGTCGCTCTGGATTGCAAAATGCCTTGGCACTCGCTCGGGACGAGGGTGCCTGCCTGCTTGTCCCTGAACCAACGCGTCTTTCCAGAAACGTTGAGGCAGCGACCCAATGGGTGAAAAGCGTCGATGTCCCGGTCGTATCTGTGCGCGAAGGAAGTGTGCTCTCGCAGACCGCCCTTCTTGATGCCGTCCGGGCCGGAGAGAGTGCCGTGCGGAAGGTCAGGATTGCTACTTCAAAAGCACTTGGACGGAAACGCTCGGCCGGTCAGCCATTGGGTTCGCCTGCGGATAAATCGCTCGCCAACAAAGCTTCTGCTTTGGCACGCGCTCAGCGCTCCGATGCCATCGTTGATGTCATCGCTTTTATCTTGCTTGAAGATCCCGCCTATCGCGATTTGACGCATCGCGCCCTTGCTGATCTGTTGAACAGGCGGAAGGTGCTCACCGGCTGGTTGCGCCCCTGGACACCCGCCGGCGTAAAAAGATCTCGCAGTCTTGCAGAAAGGCGGATCGCGGAATGGCAAGAGCTTGAGGACGATGTAGACTCTGTCGATCTTCCAGCTAAACCTTTGGTGTGTTCACCTTCCGCTTCAGTGTCTGTTTCCAAGGACGACGAAAAGATGCGAAACTTGCCCACATGGGCCAAATTCTAGATCTGTGAACGCAGGACTGGCATTGTTGATGCGCCGGCGCGGAATCTGGAGCACGATGCGCTTGGAGGCCGGCTCTTTCGCCGTTATACTGATCGGACACCGCCACACCGGCGCGCTGTGAGTCGAAGTGGTAGGGTTCGGCTATTTCTGTTGCGTGCGTGCGAAAAGCGAAGATGGCCCTCAGCGGCTCTCTCCGTGGCTGTCAGGGCTCACCGTGTCAGTGCTCTCGGGGCGAGGCGCGGCAGCAAAGCGGGATCGACTAGCGTATTACACATTACGCAGCGGCTAAGCTCTTAGCATGTGACAGCGCTCGTCAGTCAGGCACAGTTGTCTGGGCACAAACGCAACCGCTTCATGTTTGGTAGAAAATCTACGTTTATGCCGAATTTTTCACCAACCATGATGCAATGGCATCCAGAATTGCCGGGTCCTTAATACGCCAATCCCGACTCAACGCTAAACCGAGGCTCGGGTTGAGAGCCTCGAACCCAAGTTCCCTCATGATCACGCCGGTCTTGATTCCTCTTCTAGCCTTTATTGCGTTTATGTTCGCAACGACACTCGGCTTCAGATGCCCATCTACATGAATTGGCGTCACGATCGCCTGGGCGGTTGCATGCGGTGCTGCGATGTTCTTGGCAGGAGATAAGGTTCCGCTCGAACTGCCGGCATGTGCGACGCATCCGATCAGCGCCTTGAACGCGTCACGCTCGGTCGCTGTGGCCTTGTTCCAAGCCGCTTGAAGCGTTGTGAGACCTGACTGCTGCTTACGCAAACCTGCCGCCACAAACGCCTCGGAGGCGTTTTTGAACTTACCGGCCTGAAGATCGGCAAAGATCGCCGGATACTCAACGCGAAGTCTGTCCAAGTAGTAATCATTATCGCGTTTCGGCTTGCGTCGGGGCATGGATGGATATCTCGATTTGTGTGACATATGCGTAGAAAATCTACACTTAATGTTGGCAGTCAGTTTCGTTAGAGAAGGAAGCCACCCCAATTCACGTTGCATCTATGCGCCTGCAATCACCTCTGACAAGGTCAGATCCAGTCCGGCACATTGAAGTTCAGCCGGGCATACCGGATCAAACTTCCGCCTCGCCCTTTTCACGACGACATATGCCACCGTCTTTTTAGCGTCAGAAAAGGGCGAAATTGGCCGACTATTGCGCCTCTGGCGGTTACTTCATCTTGCCGCACTCATGGTCGAATATTACGCCGCCGACGGGTGATAAAGCCGCTTGACGCAATCCGCGCCGGGTGCTTTTGCTGCGAATCTCGGGTTGGAAGTTCCGGCCTTCGGTGAAAAGATTCCCCCGTGACCAGTTTTGTTTTTGACAGTCTGTCCGTAGCTTCGAACTCTGGGGGGCGGCCTACCAGCGTGGGGCGCGACGCGGTCACGCTTGTTGTGGCGGGCGACACTATCTCGCTGCGCTTCAAGGCACTTGCAGACGATGACGTGCAACTGGAACAGACGGTTCTGGGCCTGCGCTTTGACGGGGTCGAAGTGGACCGGGATTCGGTCGAACTGTTCGCCGCCGCGCTGACCTGGGAGCAGGGCGGCCAGCTCCGGCGCACCGACCTGTTGCAGATCGCACAGGAGTTTCCAGATGGCAGCCAGAGGGTGCTGCTGATCGAACTGGGTGGCGATGCCCTTCCGCAGATCGACAGCGTTCGGGACGTGATCCGGTTCGACGGCGATGTCATCGGGTTCGAGCCTTTGCGGGACGGCCCTTTTGCTCCGGGCATGGGCTTTGACGCAGGAATCGCGGCCGGATATTTGTCGCAGACCGCTAACGACCTGATCCAGGGCACCCCGGGGCCCGATGCCATCGAACCCGGGCGCGGCGACGACACGGTGATCGGCGGCGCGGGGCATGATCGGGTGTTTATTGCCGCCGAAAGTCGCGACATCGAGGTGACCGATATGGGCGCGTTTGGCGTGCAGGTGGTGTCGGCGGACGGGACCGATCTGTTCCGCGGGATCGAACAGTTCGATTTCTTCGATGGCACGCTGTCGCTTGCCATGCTGCTGGCGCCAACCTCAGATGCCGGGATGGGTCTGGGCGGCACACCGCGCGGCGATGCCATTCCAGGCACCGCAGGCGACGACACGATTACGGGCCGGGCGGGCAATGATGCGCTGCGCGGCCTGGCCGGAGACGATTTGATCGACGGCGGCATTGGCGCCGACCTGATCGAAGGCGGCGTCGGCAACGACACCCTGCTTGGTCAGGGCGGAGCCGACACCATTCTAGGCGGATATGGTGACGACTTCATCCATGGTAACAACAGCAGCGATTTCCTGGATGGCGGGATGGGCAACGACGTGATGAACGGCGGTTTCGGGTCCGACACCATGCTGGGTGGTGCTGGCAATGACATGATGACCGGTCTGAACGGCTATGACCTGATGTTCGGTGATGCGGGCGACGACGCGATGAACGGCAACGCGGGAAATGACACGATGTCAGGCGGCGACGGCGACGATGTGATGCAGGGCGGAATCGGTTCCGACTTACTTTCGGGCGGCTACGGTGAAGATACGCTGCTGGGCGAAGCGGGATTCGACAGACTGTCGGGCAATGCGGGCGACGACAGCCTTGAGGGCAATTCCGGCAATGACACCTTGTCGGGCGGCAGCGGCAACGACGCCCTGCGCGGCGGACAGGGGGCGGATCATTTCGTGTTTGAAACCGGCGACGGTTCCGATGTGATCCTGGACTTCAGCAACAACGTCGACACTTTGGTGCTGGACGGGTTTTTGTTTGGAACCGGCATGTTGCCCGATCCGGAAGATCTGGCGGATTTCGCATCGGTGATCGACGGAAGCCTCGTGTTGGATTTCGGGGGTGGCGATCTGCTAACGTTGAACGGCATCACCAATGTGGCCGCCCTGTTCGACGATGTAACCTTCATCTGAGTTTAGTTTCACGTCACGGAATTATCGGGTGCGGCCGGCCGAGTGCAGGCCTTCTCGCCGCTGCTCTGAGCCGACGGTCCTCGCCTTACCAGTTTTCGCGGGGCGGGGAACGGCAGCAAAGCGGGGTCGATCGACGAGCCGCACCACGCTCAACGGCTAAGGTCATAGCATTTGATCTACAGTAGCGTTCACCCACCAGCGGTAGCTGGCGGCCGGTATTCTTCGTGGTCGCTATCCGTCGGCGACTCAGCGAGCAGGTAGCGAGTAAACCCCGGCCAGTCGCCAGAAGTGCGCAGGCCCTATGCACCGATTGGATTGCCAATCTCTGCTCTGTCCCGAGCGCGGGAAGATGAACGAACTGAATATTTGGGGGGTGTCCGCAAACCGTGTTGGTTCACTGCACCACGGCCCCATTCAAGACCGGGCACTCCAAGCTGGGCCCCAGCCTGCATGCGGTTGACAGTGGGCGACAACGCAGTGGCGAGAGCTTGATTTGCGGACCAAATCCGGTTAATGTAATCTCATCCGGTTGGTAATCCCGAAACAACGAATTACCACGCCTCGAGCAATTATTTTTCAGGAATTCTACAGCCATCCCATGATTGCGGGGGACCATGACACGCTTCGCATTTATCCTTGCATTACTTGTCCCGATCGCAGTCACTGCTACCCCAATCCTTGCGTCCATCTGCGATGAAGACGGAGAGTTCGATCCCTCAAGATCGGCGGTCGAACAGATGGTCGCCGCAGCAAAAAGCCTCGAGATCACCGAAAACGAGATCACCTCGGCGATTCTCGATGGCCGTTTTACACCTATGCCGAAGGACATGCTGAGGACGGTGATCGAACTCGATACGCGGGAATGCGCCGACATCAAGGCGGAGATTGTCGCGAAAGGTTGGCAATGGTCGTCTCCCGACCAGGTGCAATGTGATAATTACAAGCGATCCAATGGCGCAGCACTATGGGCGGAGCGCTTTGGTCAGTTTGACGACGATGAAGTTATATTCCGCCTGGCCCAGCGCGAGAACAAGTCCCGCGACTATCCGTGGGTGGAGAAAGAAACCAAGCTCGAAGATGTGCGCAGCCAGCCTCTTGTTCAGGTGGAGATGCGGAAGATCCGCGACCGCTCCTATGTGATGAGCTTCATGTGCCTCAGCGATGCGAACTGGCCAGGCGGTCCCTGGGATTTCGCCGGTCACTACGAGAATTTGCGCGATCGTTACGAGCGATCAAATGGAATTCTATCACCTGAGGTGGGCAATTCCGGTCCAAACCTCACGGAAGCGGATGAAAGGGGATACATCTACCCCAGCAAGCGTGACATCAAGGACATGCTCGAACGTCGGATCAAGAGCATGTTCGCCGTCACCGACGCGCTGGCTTTCAAATGTGAGAACTACCGCTCCACCGGAAGCCATTCTGACGCAATGATGTGCGCGTTTTCAGGTTTTGGCGCATTGTCGTCAGATAACCTGCAAATCGAGGCTGGCACAGTCAGCATCAGGGAGTGCCATCTGATCACCGCCGACTTGCACGGAGATTTGGCCCGTTGTTACTATAGTGCTCCAGTAGAGATTGCCGCAGACGGTCTGATCGGAAAATATGCAGGACTGCTAAATGTCGTCTCGTTTCTTGGTAGCGGAACCTGGGGAGATTTTCGTCGAACCAACCAGGGGTGGGAATTGGTCAGGGGCTGGCAGACTTGCACACAAACCGAGGAGAAATCCTACTGTGAAAGCGTCTATTGGGTTCGGGAATGATCTGGCGGCATCCTGCGTCCTGGCCTGAGATTGGTGGTTGATCGACGCCGACATTGTGGCGGGCCGCGTAGTAGAGCTGTTCCCGGGTCATCTGGATATCCCTGTTGAACTGAGAACAAAGGCTATGATGCTCAGATGAAGCCCAGATGAAGTCTGCCGGTCCAAGTGCTGCGATAGATTTAGAGAGAGCCAACACGGCTTGCGGACACCCCCAATATTTTTAGTATGGAACATCTCGTTGTCATTGACAGAAACGGCTTTCGACCGCGACCTTTCTGATCATATTTGAAACCTGTCGAAGCACACCAAGGGTCGAACCCTTGTTCTGGCCGACGAATATCTCTTGCATTGGTAATTCGTCCGGCGTGGCGATCACGTGGATGAGACCTGTGTCGAGTTGATTCTGAATAAACCGCGTTGGCAGGATTCCGATGCCGGAACCAGCTTCCACCAACCGGATTATGACATTCAGATTACTACAGTAATTGATACGCAGCGCCAGATCAACTGTTCCGCTCAGCGTCTGAGTCGTCAGGTGATAAAGATTTGATGGTGCGGGGGTGGACAGAATCCGCTGCGAAAGCAGATCCGAATTTTGCACCGGGTTGGCGTTCAGGCCCAGCTTTGGGCTGGCAGTCCAAGCAACCGTCTGGAGGCCGAGGAATTCGAGCTGAATGTTCTCGCGCCGAGGCGGCGTCGACAGCAATGCGATATCAAGCAGCCCTTGAGAGAGCTGCTCGACCAGATCATGACTTGTGTTCACTGTCACAGCGACGCGGGTATCCGGGAAGCGGTTGTCGAGTTCGTGTAGCAGCGCCGGCAATCCGACGACGGCGAAACTGTCCATCACCCCCACCCGGAGAGTTGGGAGTTGGGCGTTGCCCGAACGGATGTTGGTCTCGATGTCGCGCATTATACCGATCACGGCTTCAGCATAGTGCTTGAGAGCCTCGCCTTCGCTGGTCAGGGCAAGCTTGCGACGGCGAATAAACAACGAGACACCAAGCTGCTGTTCCAGCTCGCGAATCCGGTAGGAAACAGTCGGTTGTGTAATCCGCAGCCGCTCAGCAGCTCCGTTGAAGCTGTGCAGTTGCGCAACCCAGTAGAAAGTTTCCAGTGACGGCAGGCTTAACGACATGCCGTAAAATAGAAATTTTCTATCAAAGTCGTCAAGTAGTTCGATTGGATAAATACAATTGCGACGGATAAGGTTAACGAAACCAACGAACACAGGCTTACAGATGACCAAGACGATATCACGTGCTCACATCCTCGAAGATCTTCCCGAAATCGCGGACATTGCCTCAGAAGAACTTCGGGAGAAGGTCATCGACGCTTGGGTCTTTGCGTTGGAACGATCGTCATTCAGCCGGGTCACGGACATTCCCGGGGAAGGCAGCAAGGGCGTTTTCCTGCTGACCCGGGGCGCGCAGGATGCCCATCTTCGCGGCGTGACACGGCTGGCATTGGGGATCTACGAGGAGTTCCGAAAGACCTATCCCGACGCACATGTCGACCGAGACATCATCCTTGCCGGCGGACTGTGTCACGACATCGGCAAGACTTGGGAATTTGATCCGGAAAACCTCGCCCGATGGAAGGAAAGGCCGCATCGCTTTGGCGAGCCTTCATTCCGCCACTCGGCCTATGGCACCCATGTCTGTCTTTCGGTCGGCCTGCCCGAAGAGATCGCGCACATCTGTATGGGACACTCGCTGGAAGGCGCGCATATCGGGCACAGCACAGAGTGTTTCATCATCCGTCAGGCCGACCACGCATGGTGGCATGTGGCAGCTGCCCTCGGGTTATGCGATCCGGATACGGTCGCTTTTGCCGGCACGACATTGCGTGTCCGTCCGCTCGGCGAAACCTAGAAACCGAACAGTCGCGCAGATCCACGGGAACGACAATGGAATATACCTTTCAGTTCGGGCCAGTCCTGAAATACCTGCCCGAGTTGATGGGTGGATTGTGGCTGAGCCTTTTTCTGTCGTTCGTCGGTATCTTCGGTGGTCTTGCTCTTGGAATTGCCTGTGCAATTGTCGCGACGGGCAAATTTCGAGTCGGCAGGTTTGTCGTCCGGGTCTATGTCGAGATCATGCGCAATACGCCCATGCTTGTGCAGATATTCGTCATCTTCTTCGGTCTGCCCACACTCGGCATTCGGTTCTCACCCCTTACATCGGTGATGCTGGCGATTGTGTTGAACAACGGCGGCTATATCGCCGAGATCGTTCGGGGTGGCATCCAGTCCACCCATCGCAGCCAGATCGAGGCTGCGGCCAGTCTGGGTCTGAGTGCTGTCCAGACAATGCGCTTTGTCATTCTGCCGCCTGCCCTTGAAAAGGTGATGACACCCATCGTATCGCAGTCCGTTCTGTTGATGCTGTCCACCAGCCTAGTGTCAGCGATTGGCGTTGAAGACCTGACCGGTGCTGCGATGATCGCCAGTTCCGAAACCTTCCGCACGATGGAAGTCTATATCGTGATCGCGGTGATCTATCTTGCGCTGAGCTTCGTGTTCCGAGCCGTGCTGAATGGCTTGGCCCTGTGTGTTTTCAAACGCACACGTCGCCGCGCGTTTGGGGGAAACTGAAATGCGCGCCTTCGGTTACAACGAATTCATGTTCATCCTGTTCGCCCTTGAGTGGACATTGAAGTTGACCGCGATTGCGTTTGTTGGTGGCGGGATTGCAGGAGTGGGATTGGCTCTGCTGCGAATCTCGCGGTTTGCGCCGGTTCGTTTGCTGGCGACGGCTTATATACAGATCATTCAGGGGGTTCCCCTGCTGGTTTTGATGTTTCTCTGCTACTACGGCAGCGCCGTGGCCGGCATCGAAGTCAGCGCGCTTCTTGCGGCGAGCTTGGCCTTGACGCTGAATGCCAGCGCCTTTCTGGGTGCGATCTGGGAAAGCGCGCTGCGTTCCATCCCGAAGACCCAGTGGGAAAGCGCCGAGGCACTGGCGCTGCCGCGCCGCAAGATCTTGCGTTATGTGATTGCTCCACAGGCTATCCGGCTCTCCCTGCCGTCTACGGTGGGCTATCTAGTTCAAATTGTAAAAGAGACCTCGCTGGCGTCGATTATTGGATTTGTCGAGATCACAAGGGCCGGCCAGCTCGTCAGCAACGTCACGTTCGAGCCCCTGAAAGCGTTTGGAAGCGTCGCGCTGTTCTACTTCGTCGTCTGCTATTCCCTGTCACTTTTCAGCCGGTGGCTGGAAAACCGAACCGTCCGGGGTGTTTCTGGCTGATGCCAGGTATGCCTCTTCGTCCCGCAGCATTTATCTTAATGGAGGAGAAGGATAAATCATGAAATTCAGAGCATTTTTGGCGCCGCTTGTCGGGGTCGCTATGGCAATCGGCGTTGGGGCCGCTTCGGCGAATTCCCTCGATGACATCCAGACCCGCAAGTCCGTGAAAATCGGCGTGGACCTATCCGTGCCCCCATTCGGCATCACCAATGCCAGCATGCAGCCCGATGGTCTAGATGTGGACATCGCCAAACTGCTGGCAAAAGACCTCGGAGTCGAGCTCGAGTTGGTCCAGGTAACCGGTCAAAGCCGGATTCCGTCGCTGCAGACCGGCAAGGTCGATTTCGTCGTCGCCAGCTTCGGTATCTACCCTGAGCGCGCCCTGTCGGTCGCCTTTTCGAATCCCTATGGCGGGCACAAGTCGATCATCGTGGCCAGCGCCGACAAGAATATCGCAAGCTTGGATGATCTTGCCGGGCTGACAGTGGGTGTGCCACGCGGCACGGCCCATGAAAAGGTCCTGTCAGAGGCCAATATCGACGGGATGAAGCTGATCCGGTTCGATGATGACAGCACGACACTCAATGCTCTCATCGCAGGTCAGGTGGACGCAATCGGCACAGTCAACTTCATCGCGGCCGAGCTTAAGTCGATCGCGCCGGAAAAGAACTTCGAGGAAAAGGTGACCTATCTGAAAAGCTTCTATGGAGTCGGCCTGCGTCAGGGTGAACCGGATCTGCTCCATTGGCTAAACACGGTTCTTTTCGTGCACAAAGAAAGCGGTGAACTCGGCGAGATCTATGAGAAGTGGATGAAAACGCCGCTTCCGGAATTGCCATCGTTCTGAAGCCAACATGATGACCGGGCGCCACAAATAGGTGTCCGGTCAGACAAAGGAATTCTACCAATGAGCGTCGTTTCGGTCAAAAACATTAGCAAGAGCTTCGGCGCTCTTGAGGTTCTCACGAACATCTCGCTATCCATCGAGACGGGGGAAGTCGTCGCGCTGATTGGGCGCAGCGGCTCGGGCAAAAGCACTTTGCTGCGGTGTCTCAACGGGTTGGAAAGCATCAATGCCGGAGCGATTGAGATCGCCGGACATCAAATGTCAAAAAAGCCGACTGCCTTGCGAGACTTGCGGCGCGATGTCGGCATAGTATTTCAAAGCTACAATCTCTTTCCTCACCTGACTGCTGGCGAAAACATCATGTTGGCGCCTGTTCAGGTTCGAAAGCTGCGAAAGGCCGAGGCCAAGGTTGAGGCACAAAAGTGTCTCGAACTTGTTGGTCTGGGTGACAGATTCGACGCCTATCCCGACATGTTGTCCGGCGGACAGCAGCAACGCGTGGCGATTGCCCGATCTCTGGCTATGCAGCCCAAGGTGATGCTGTTCGACGAAGTGACCTCGGCGCTCGATCCCGAACTGACCGAAGAGGTGCTTGCGGTCATTGAGGATCTTGCGCGCCAAGGCATGACAATGGTGCTTGTGACCCATGAAATGAGCTTTGCCCGCAAGGTGGCTGACCGAACCATCTATATGCGCGATGGCATCGTGCACGAAGAGGGGCCGTCAGAGAGCCTCTTTTCCAATCCCAAGACACCGGAGCTGCGCTCTTTCCTTCGCGCGGAACTGGGCTGACTTCCGTGAGCAACGTTACTGCTAGTGGAAACCCATACCGCGTGCGCTAAGCCTGTAGGCGCGCTGAGCGCAGAAATGCCGCGGGTCTAGCCGCTTTGGGGTGGGTCGGGTGCGGGCAGGCGAATGTGAGTCTCCCTGACGCCCGCATGGGCTCTACGGACTCCCGGCTATTTCAACTGGGATTGGCTAAGCGATGACTCCGCGATATTTGGAGCCTCTACACGTGGATCGCAACGGTCTGTGCGGGCTCGGATCGATCTGCCAGAATTCTCTATGATCGCACGGTCCTGACTTGCCAATTACAGGTCTTTGCGGGTTTACGGAGGTGGCCTTTTCGCGAACATGTCCACGTGTCATATTAAAGAAACAGAGATTTACGATCACGAAGCGACCGGAATGTTTAGACTGACCTATGTCTTCCCCACCAATCGCGACAACAGCCAAGGCAGAAACTGGTCGTGCTTCTGGATACCCGTAGGCGCTGAGGGCACCGCTGGCGCGAATCTGCCGCTGACATATGTCGCGCCGCGGCGCTGCGAGCGGGAAGGCTGCTCAGTGAGTCGCTCGGGTGCGTTCGGGAGCAGCGATTCCACTGTCGCGGGGCGGGGATCGATCTGCTTGCTTTCTCAATGATTGTCCGGGCTAGATTTTCCGCCTTTAGGTCATTTAACATGAAATACCGGGGCAGTTGTAACTTTCCCGCTAAACGATCGCCTTGAAAGTTACCGTGTCTCAGCATCAACGGAACGTGAGAAAGGCACCCATTACGAACAGCCGAATTATCGCTGATGATGCAGAACCGTAACACCGCATCCAGATCGCCATTCCGCAGGCCATGCATGGTATCTATGATCCAATGGTTCGATTTGCGATCTATAAAGACCTTCTCTATTGACTCTTGCAACCTGTCGAGCTCTGGGTTGGAATCGGGGTGGTCAAATTTAAAAGGTGTGAAGTGCAAACGCTTGTGGATTATAA
>Ga0307487_1002315_pt1 | contig 12335 bp, 10 predicted proteins | sample CBIW12metaG_FD_203665 | JGI IMG/M metagenome (GOLD analysis project Ga0307487, IMG submission 203665) | Sea-ice brine microbial communities from Beaufort Sea near Barrow, Alaska, United States - CBIW 1.2 | ecosystem: Environmental > Aquatic > Marine > Coastal | place: USA: Alaska | collected... | reverse complement strand
TCCATAATCTTCAATGGTTTTAAAGCCAATGTGATTAAAACCAAAAACGATGTTCCTGGCCGGAATAACTTCATATTGCCGCTGAAGTGGCACAATATTTTTCAACAGGCGCATCAAACTTGTTTTTCCGCAGCCCACAGGGCCTGATAGCAAAATTCCTTTGTCTGGATCTATATTGTGCTTCTTGCAATTCCGTTCATCCCTGATAAAATAATTGCTTAGCAAAAACAGGATTTTTTCATCTTCCGGGTAGATCTTGAAATGATTCCCAAACAATATTTTTCCTTTGGCTTCCAGATACACCAGTATCTTTGGAAAATCATACACCATGAGTTTTCCGTCAAATTTTCCCAGGGAAAATTCTATACCGCCTTCAACGATTTTAGAGGGGTTGCCCATAATCTTTATTTTGATTGGTTTTTAAATAGCCCCGATTTGAGATCCCTGGAGCATCGTAAAAAGTCTTTGAAGATTGAGATTTCCTGATCCAGCTTTTTGCCACAGCCTTCCAATCTTTCATTTCGGAATTGTCCCCAAATTTCCAGCCTTTGGATTGATAATAATTAAAAAAATGAAGTGCTTCGGCCTCTGTTTTATTTTCATTTTTAAAAAAATTAATAACTTCCAAATCATTTTCCGGGTTTGCATGTTTAGGCATGTTTATTTGTTTAATCATGTTTACATGTTTATATATAGTAACTGGTACAATATTGGGACTGTAGTGTCCCACTTGGCCACCTGAATTGGGATTGTAGTGTCCCACTTGGCTACTTGATTTGGGACGATAGTGTTCCACTTGGCCACTTGATTTGGGTCTATCTTGTCCTTCTGATGGAACTGTATCGGTATGGAAATTGGCTATCTGAACTTCACTCCCTTTATGGGGATTTCTTGAAGGATGATAGGAAATATAATCCCACTCATCAAGATCACTTATACAGCGATGATACGTAGACTTGGAACCAATCTTTGCTGTTTTCATAAGTTGTGATCTGCTAACTGAAAACTGATCGGCAAAACGGTTTTTGTTCCATTCCCGAAATAAGGCCATATATAAGCTAATATGGGTGGGATTTAAATTAGGATCCTTGTGGAAAAGGTCAAAAATCCAATTGATGTGCTTGATGTAATTCATGGCCTTACTCGTATTTGTGATTGCTCCTGTTTTTCATCAGGATTTTGTTTATTTCATCGGCATCATAATAAATGCTCCCCCCTATTCTGGTGAATGGCAAATTTCCATTGATCCTGAAATTCTGAAGGGTGCCCGGGCTGATTTGAAGCAGTTTCATGACTTCTGTGGATTTTAGCCACTTTTTTGAACCCGATCCGGATGGACTGTTCAATAACTTTTTGATTTCTTCCAGGAGCTCAACTTTAAACTCCATCAAATCTTCGGTGGTAACAATTGTTGTTGGCATAATACATTGTGGTTTTAATAATCCCGCCGCAGGTTAAAGCTTTTTTAGCGGCGGGATTGGGTTAATTTGACTTTCGTTTTACAAAATTGATTCAGATTAATGGCATTTCATCCCAATGAATCTCGTAGTTACGAGAAAATTTAACATTATATATTTTGGGGTGATTTATGCTAAAATAAGCTCAAAAATTAATTGAAAAGAACCTTCTAAAGAGAGAATTTTATTGAGTAAGGAAGATTGTAATATTTTCGTAGTTACGATTGCATTCGAAATATCAATACGTATCATCCCTATGTATTTTTTGCTGAAGTTTTATCATCAGCTCCTCTAAATATTTAGTTTTGCTTCCTTTACGCGCTTTAATTTCAAAGTATGTTTTATATACATTATCCAATTTCACGTTAAATAATTGCTCAAAGGATGAAGTGATTATACTTAAGTCAGCAGTCCCATTATTTATGGCACTGTCGGAATACAGCGCATAAATCAATTCTATTAATCCAGTTTTTGATCCGGTCCAAAGTAGCCCCAGACTTGCTACTGTAGATCTCTCAGGTGGGTTATCTATTTCCTGTAGCTTTGCCTGGAGAAATAAAAGAAAAAGTTTTTGGGCTTTGAGCTCGCTCAAGATTAAATCATGGGAAGTACTGAATCCGGGATCCCTGTCATATATCCGGTTGGAATGGCACTTTTTATCATTATATTTTCGCGTGAAATAAAACTCGTCCATATAGTCCTGCTCCAATTCCAGATATTGAATGAAATCGATTTGAGAAAGGTAAAATTGATTGATCTCCTCGATTTTCCGAAGAATGTATTTGCGCCTTAAACCTTCTTCCTGATTGGGAAGTTCCAACTCATACCGAAGCAGGTTATGATAGAAAATTAGGTTGGACTGCGGATGTTGCTTATGATCTTTAAAGAATCGTATTTCAGAGGAAACCTCCCCGAAAATTTCCAACCGAATCCCCCTCCTGTAATCCTCCAGGATTTTTTGACAAAACCCGATTACCTGATTGTAGATAACAATTCTCTTTTGAGGGGTTTCTTCTATTTTTTGAATCCCGCCCTCGAGTTCCTCTTTGGTAAGTATAAAGTCCATTTGACAAAATTTAAGATCTCTAACACTTAAAATTCCATCAAATATTTAGATAAAAATAATACTTGTATACGCCATTTATAAATGAAGCTGCTTCATTTATAAATGGCGTGAAAGTTTTTTGGTTTTTTAAAAAAAGACTTTAAAAACAATAAATCCGTTTAATTTAAGCAGGTAAAAAGAGCAAATAAATTGGATATGTTTTTTAGATGAAAACAGTATATTTGGTGAAGGGCAATCTGATTTCCCGAAAGCATCTTTTAAAACATGGATTTAGCCGAGCATTACAATAATTTGTATCAGAATTCCATTGATAAAATAAAAGCTGAGGGATGCAAGACAGATCCTTTGATTAAATCCCCTACAGATAATAGATTCGGGATAACATTGCTGATCAGACCTCCAATATTGATTAAAGAACGGATAGATATTTTCCTCAATGCATTAAAAAACATAGACGATCAACAGTATTACTATCCTCTTTCTGATATACATATAACCATAATGTCAATCATTTCTTGTGCTGATGGATTTGAACTTAAAAACATTTCAATTCCGGATTATATTCAAATAGTGGAAGAAAGCATTCAAGATGTGGGAAAATTCAGTATTAAGTTTAATGGAATTACCGCTTCGACATCAACAATAATGATTCAGGGATTTTATGGAGAAATTCTAAACACTTTGAGGGATAATCTGAGGGTCAATTTCCAAAAATCCAACCTTGAACAGACTATTGATAAAAGATATTCAATAAAAACAGGACATTCAACAGTGGTACGTTTTCAAAACAAGTTGGAAGAACAAAGCAATTATCTGAATGTTCTTGAAAAGTATAAGGATTTTGATTTTGGGGAATTTGATGTTAATCGGGTGGAACTGGTGTTTAATGATTGGTATCAAAGAAAGGAACTCGTCAAGACCCTAAGTTATTTTGATATTTAAGGTAAGTCGCAAAGTTCCTAAAGATTCAAAGCAAATTTTAAGAACTGGGTTACCAACCTTGACAATTTTCTGTTTGCTAATCGCGTTGCATATTAGTCCGCGCAAAACTAAAAATTTTGCTGTACAAGCGCACTGTCTCGTTATAATCCCCGTAGTTTTCGTGCCCGGACAGGTAATCTATGTCCATTAAAATTGGAGTGCCCGTGGTATTGTTTTTTTGAAGCTTGGCAATATATTTACCGCTATCCCATAATGGAATTCGATCGTCGTTATTGCTCGGCAAAATAAGGGTTGCGGGATAGTTGGTTCCGGGCTTTAGATTGTGATAAGGATCCATTTTCAACAGGCCCAGGAACTCCAAACTATCTTTTACAGTGCCGTATTCAAGATAACTGGTGCTGCTTGTAGTACTGGAAGATTCCAGTCCCAGCGGGTTCATCCGTGGAACTTCTGCAATAAAGGACGAATAAAGATCGGGACGCTCGTTTACCGCCATTCCGGCCGTAATTCCACCTGCACTAGCCGTATATAAGGAAATCAAGCCCTTTCTGGCAAGGCCTTTTTCTATTAATTCCTCGGCACAGGCATTGAGATCTTTCCAGGAATTATGTTTTAGGTTTTTCATTCCTTGCTCGTGCCATTCTTTTCCTTTTTCACCTCCCCCTCTTACGTGTGCAAAAGCTAAAATTCCTCCTTGAGCTGCCCAATCCAGGAAAATTGGAAAAAAGAAAGGACTTAAACTTTCCCCATAGGCTCCATAGACATACATAAAAACTTCGCTGTCGGAATTGGGTTTCAAATTTTTATCATAGATCAGGGATAATGGGACTTCCGCTCCATCATGGGAAGTAACCATAATTTGTTCGGAAACAAGATTTTTAAAATTGGGGTAATCAATTTCGACTTGAAGGGCTTCCTCGATAAAATTGCCTTCATTTATGAGATATCTGGAATAATCGGAAGTCCAGCCATCCAGTTCTGCACCTATAAAATTATGGGTAATGGATTCCCCAAAAAAAGATACATATCCAGCGGTAAAAGGAAGTTCTAATTCTTTGATTCCTTTATTGCCTTCGATTACAAATAACGAAACTTCAACCCCATATTTTGACTTTGCAAAATATATTTTATCCTTGGTAACAATGAATTGAGTAATAGGATTTTCCTTGCTTCCCTCAGCCAAAATTTCCGGATTGCTGAAATCGGGATTTTCAAGATTAACCCGACATATTCTATTTCCGTCATCGCTCCCTTGACGAAATATAAATTTATTATTTCGAACTTCTCCCTGGTTATAAAACACGTTATTTTCTTGCTTAAAAAGAGGCAACCATCTTAATTCCCCTTTTAGAACATCAGAAACCTTAGCGATATAACCATCATAATAATCGCTGGAACTGGCCGAATATCCAACTATGTAATTATCCAGGCTTGACCCGATCTTCACCTTAGGGTAATAATCTGAAGGAATAACTACAGGATCACTATTCCCGAAAATAAATTTTCGCTCTCCAGGATCCTTACCAAGGGTATGAATTACCGAAAATGAGTTCTTTTTATATCCAGCCTGGGTTTTATCCACCACCGGAAAATATAAATAGATAAATCCCGAACCATCCGGAAGCCATTCAACACCCCCAAAATCGGGATTAATATTTGTGATTTCATCATTTAGCAGTTTTCCTTCGGTCAGATCATAGATTACAATTTGTGAAGAAAAATCATCTCCATGCCTAAAACCAAGGGCCACTTTTTTACCATCAAAAGAGGGTTTAATATAACTGATGTCTGTATCTCCATTTTTGTAAGAGGATGGGTCAAACACCTCAATTTCGTCTGAGGAAAGTTGTTGCCTGTAGCACAATTTACCAACAGCTTTCTTATCATCATACTTCAAATAAAAATAATTACCTGCTTCATTTACCCGTATCATACTGATACTGCCGTTACCTAAATTTTGCAATTGGCTAAATCGTTCCAAATATTCATTCATAAGATCGTTAGAAGAAAAATAAGCCTCTGCTAAAGAATCCTGTGCTTTAAACCAACCCATGATTTGGGGTTCCTCCAAATCATTTAAATTTTGATAGTCATCAATAACTTCGTATCCATATTGGGTTTCACAATGACTTTGAATGGTCAATCTAGGATATTCTATATTTTTAAAAGATCCGTTTTGAGCATAGGAAATCGAAAAAAACAAACACCCCAGATAAAAAAGCACAGAATTAGTCTTATTTTTCATATTCTAAATTTATAAGAAATCCCGGACAAAAATTATTGTTCCAGGATTTCTAAATTTCACATTAATTATTGCCATTTTTTGGACGTTGAACCTTGTCCCTGTCAATAGCTCTTTCAGCTCCACCACCCTTAATTTTGTTTAAATTCGGCAAAACTCTTCCCTTAAAATCTTTAAGTTCCTTTTTCATGATTGAAATGATTTAAAATTAATTAATAAAATTTGTTCGTACTAAATAAGCGTATCCATAGGCAAACTGCAACAATTACATATCGCCATTTATAAATGACGTGTTGTTTTTCCGAAATTTTAACTCTTTTAAAAATTCAGAAATAGTTACACCTGTTTTTTTGTAAAAGGCAGCTGAAAATGATCCTGCAGTTTTAAAACCGAAATGTTCAGCTAGTCCCTGATGACTAAATTTCAACAATTCAGGAGTCTCACTTATCCGATTAATAGCCATTGTTATTTTCAAATCTTTTATATAGTTTGGAAAACTCAATTGTTTGTATGAATTTATGATTATTGACAGGTAAGTAGTATTTGTACCTAATTCCTGAGCCAGTAAAGACATATCTAAATCTGGCCTCATGAAACTATCTGAGCTTTCAAATGATTCCAACTTTTTTAATATATCTATTCTTATTGTTTCCGGAACTGTAGACGGTGAGCCTAAAATTTTCACTGGAGCTATACTTTGTATTTTAGGTCCCTTATCAAGGAGGAGGTTCAACCTGGTTCTCATTCTCCTTCCCCTGACATAAAAAACAAGTCCGGATAAAACAGAAAATCCAGCCAATATTCCGGCAAAAGAAATATACCGGCTCTTTGCTTTAAGTTGTTCTTCAGTTTTCTTTTTTTGATGCTTTAAATAAGGAATGTCGTAAGAGATCGTAGCCTTGTTGAGAATATCTTCTTGTCTTGAAGATAAAATGCTGTCATAGTAAATCAACTTCCCCATAAATTCAATTTGTTTATGTTTATCCTCTTTTAAAAGGGAATGAAGTATGAGTTGCTGGTAAACATCTTTGATCTCAATAAAAGGATCCCCGGTTTTTGATAGGATAGAATCTATATCTTCAAAATATCTTAAGGAAAACGCACTGTTCCCTAACTTTTCTTCAATTTTTCCAAGATAATACAGCTTAATAGCTTTATTGGTTCCTTCTAATGAATCCACGTATTTTAGCAGCGTATCCCTCGCCTTTAGATAATCCTTGTCATAATAATTAATTTGGGCGTCAAGCATGACAAAATCCCTAAAATTTGATTTGTCTTTAAAAATGAGACTTTGATCAATCCCATTTTTTACATAAAATTTTGCCGAATCGGTCTCTTGCAATCTTAAATGAGTGGTGGAAAGGTTAAATAATAATATGATATAATCTACATGATGAACATTTTCAAAATTATTCTCGCGCTTTAAAAGATTTAAGGATCGCCTGTAAAGTTCGGCCGCGGCATGATGTTGCCCATTAATATTCCGAATTGCGGCAATAGCTAAAGATATTTCCCGCTGTTGTTCGGTATTTTCCTTTTCTAAAGACAGTTTATAAGCCGTCAGGTAATTATTAAGGGCATCCTGAAAATTACTCGAATTGTAATAAATATGGCCTTTAAGAATATAACCCAGGGTTGGAAAATTTGGATGTTTGCTATTTTTGGTCACCCGTATTATGGAGTCCGAATAAAGCAAACCTATTTTTACTTCTTCGAAAATAGTCCTGTTATAAAATGCCCTGGCAAGCTCAATTTCATTATTTTCAGCTCTTGCTTTCTGCTCATGCCCTTGGGTGAGATTTCTAAGCTGATTCATATTGTCTTTATCCAATGCCTCATTTTCCTGCTTCTTGATCTCATCAAAAGATAAACTCCTAAGTTCATTTACATTTAGATGCCCTAAATTACTTTGGGAGAATCCATCAACGGAATAGCCAAGCGCTATAAGAAATAGTGCAAGTCCAAACTTTAAATTGTAATATGTTCCAGTTAAATTCATTTGTAATCATTTAAAATTTTCCGACTGACCATAAGTGTCGAAATTGATAAAATAGCCGCTCCAAAACAGTTACTTCATCCAATAGAATTTCAGCCGAGCCCATTAATTCCTGATTAAATTCCAATGTTTTACCGTAAGATGTATTTAAATCATCAATGTTTAAGTATACGACATAGCCAGGATCTTCACCTGTTTTGGAAATCTGGGAAATGGAGCCAACACTTGCCTTCACCGTCCCCCATTCCCGGTAAGGAAAATTTTCCAGTTTTAAGAATACCTTTTGATCCTCACGGATTTTGCCGGAATTTCTTATTGGAATATTGCACTTTCCTATCAGGTTTTGCCTATCATACGGAACTACCGTAAAAACCACCTCCCCCGATTTGACATTCTGAAATTGCCCCCAAACGTCATTGTAAGAAAGCCTTCCTTCAATAGGACTTTTAAGAAGAAAATTTTCTTCCCACTCCGAAATTTCATTTAACAAATCCTGCTGGGCCAAAATTAGTTCTGCCTCCTGAATGCTCACATTTTTAAAATCTGAATTCTCAACGATCTGCTGATTCTTTTCTATGCTGTTCTTGTCCAGGATTATTTGATTCAATTGCTGTTCCTGAAAATGGTATTGGCGCTTTTCGCTCAGAAATTCATTCTCTACTCTTTCCAGATCCAGTTGAGAAATCACACCTCTTGATAGTAATTTTTGATGTCTTTGAAAATTAACCTCAAGAATATTGAGAATTTGCTTTGCAAGTAGAAGCTCCTCCCTTTTATTTTTTAATGACAAGTTCTGATTAGACAGCTGATCTTTTAACTGCATCTTTAGAATAATACCTTCCCGAAGGGAACTCTCCAAAATCAACTTTTGAAACATGCTTAAAAAGACATTATAAAATGGTTGAATGGAGTTTCCCAGATTAAGTTGCCTCGGAAATTCAGCATTTAAAGCATCAATAGTATTCAGCGCTGATATTGTAGCCGGAAGCTTATCTTTCAAATAAGCAATATCTTTTTCACTTGCAGGATTCTCAATAATCGCCAGGATAGCACCTTCCGAAAGAGAATCCCCTGATTGATAATTTATAGAGGATATCTTACCCGTTTTTTTGGCCAGGATTTGTACTGGAGGATTCTTGGAGGTAATAATTACTCTTCCCACAATTACTTCATTAAAAGAAAAGATGGACGCAAAAATAATGGAAAATATGAAAAACAAAAACACCAATATCGTTCCCCATCGCAAGATCCCATCAGGCTCGCGGTTAAGGTTATTTTCAGATTGATATTTATTGCTATTTTTAATGACTTCTATGTTTTAAGTTGGTTCCTGATCAAATTATGATAAATTCCATTTTGCGATACCAAATCAAAATGATTTCCCATTTCTACAATTTTCCCTTCATTCATCACTAAAATTTGATCTGCATTCTTAACCGTAGAAAGCCGATGGGCTATTATTACCACCGTTTTATTCTTATAGAAAGCGATCAGGTTTTCTGTAATAACTTTTTCGTTTTCCGCATCCAAAGAACTTGTAGCTTCATCAAAAAACAAATAATCGGGATCTTTGTAGATTGCCCTGGCAATTAATAACCGCTGCTTCTCCCCTCCACTTAAAAGTTGCCCTTGCTCCCCAATCCAGGTTTGAACTCCAAAAGGCAACCTCTCTATTAAATTTGTCAGGTTCACCATTTCTATTGCCTTGTTGAGCAATTTTTTGTCTGTTGGCAAATGAGATTTGGATTCGGTGATGTTCCGCTCAATAGTATCGTTGAATAAAATCCCATCTTGCATCACTATTCCGCACATTTTTCGCCAGGTATCCGGATTTAAATCTTTGAGACTTTCATTCCCAATTTTAATGCTGCCTGTTCCCGGATTATAAAGCTTCGATAATAATTTAAGCAAGGTGGTTTTTCCCGAACCACTAGGTCCAACAATTGCGGTGGTTTTGCCCAAAGGAATAGAAACAGTGATATTTTGAAGAGTGGGAGCTTGTGTTAATTCCCCATAACCGAAACTGAGGTTTTTAATATGAATATCTCCAGGCTCAATTGGCAGAGAATCCATCCATAAATATTCTTCTGACTTCTGATTGTGAATTTCAGATAACCTATTCAAGGAAAGTGTCGCCCGCTGGTACCCTACAAGAAAATCTATTGTATTGGAAATGGGAATTGAGAGATTACCTATAATAAATTGAATGGCCAACATAGTGCCCAAAGTAATCTCACCCGTAATAACTGCTTTGGCAGACCAGAAAACAATGACAATATTGGTGAGTTCATTTATGAATCTGCCTCCGTTAATCTGTGACTGATCCACAGTTAAAATTCTTGACTGCAATCCAAAAAGCTTGATCTGATTGTTCTTCCATTCAGTTTTTCTTCTGTGTTCAGAGCTGTTGAGTTTTATTTCCTGGACGGCTAAAATTATTTGAAGAAAAAGGGATTGTTCTTTCCTATTTAAATCGAAAAGTTGATGATCCAAAAACTCTTTGTTCTTCATAAACAACAGCGACCATCCCAGGAATAACGAAGTCCCAAGAAAGAAAATCATAGTAATTGTAGTGTCGAAAAAACTTAAAACTATACCGAAGACCAGAATATTAAAAATATCAAAAGGCATAGTCAAAGCACGACCACCCAAAAACTCATCAATTCTCTGATGGTCATAAATCCTTTGCATAAAATCTCCCGTAGTCTTCGATTCAAAATAAGTTATGGGAAGCCTTAATAATTTATCAAGAAAATCGCTGATCATCGCGATATTTACCCGGGTACTTATATACAATAAGATCCAATCCCTTATTACCTGAGCCGCAGAACGTGTAAGAAATAAAAAAAGCTGAGCTATAACTATAAGATGAATAAATCCAATATTTTCATAATTGATCCCGTAGTCCACTAAACTTTGGGTCAAAAAAGGAAGCATTAATTGAATAAGAGTCGCAATAAACAATCCGAGAAGAACCTGGTTCAAATATTTTTTATGCGGTATTAGGTAGTCATAAAGAAACCCAATACCCCTTTTAACTTGCTGCTCTGGCGATTCATCCAGAAAGAATCTCTCGGTAGGTTCCACGAGAAGCAGAACACCTTGTGGTGTATCCGTTTCTCCCCATTTTTCCAGAAATTCAGAATGGGAATATTTTACCCTGCCAATTGCAGGATCTGAAACAAAAATATACTTAGGATTTGTCCTGTAAACCACTAAAAAATGATTCCCCTCCCAATGTGCAATAGCGGGAAGCGGCACGTCCATAACTAGTTCCCGGAGATCAGCTTTTATCCCTATAGATTCTATCCCGATTTTTTCCAAGGCCTTGGAAAGGCCTGCCAAAGAAACTCCTCCCTTCTGTAAAAAAGAAATTTCCCTGAGATAATCCAGATGAAAATCCTTTCCAAAAAATTCTGCAATAATCTTAAGGCACGTGGGTCCGCAGTCCATTTGATCCAGTTGACGGTAACCCGGAAATTCAACAGTTCGAAACATATAAATTGTTACTAATTCAACTAAAATTTAATTTTTAAATCAGGGGAATATGAACTGAATAACCTGGGAGTTATACAATTTCCTTCAGGTTACATTTGCGAACGAAATAGTTTTAAATTCAAATTGCTTATTCAAACTAAACTATCACATTTGACACTATTGTCCCCTGAATGTTTTTTATTGAACGCTAAAAATTATGAATTGGTGGGGGAATCCTAAATTACTTTGGGTTGAGGGGAAATCAGTAATTTTTCCTAAATGTATTAAAAAAAGTAAATAGATCAATTTTTTTTCATCGAGTATATTGACTTTTGGTCGAAAACTTCAAGACTCTAGAATTTAATTGTAGGAAAACCCTATCATGATATTTATTAATAATATTGCGAATAATTACAGCCTGTTGTAACTGTGCACTATTAAGAGAATAACACTTAATGTCAGGATTGAAACTGTAACTAAAAATCTGCTTTTATAAATTCTGCAGAAAACAGGCATTGGGTATTGGTTAACGGATATTACGGATGAAATTGGTTAGATCAGAAAGGAAAACAGAAGAAGAACAATTGTTCTTGATCCGAAGAAATATTTGTTTACGCTGAATGACCAGAAACTTTTTGTTTTTGAAGAGATTTATTCTTCTTGAAAAAATCCAATGAACTATTAATTAATGAGTGAATTACCCAATATCAAAAAACGAATGTTTGTCGTGCTCAAAAAAGGATATTGGGAGACCTGGCGTTCCAGTAACGATATTTTGAACTTTGATTACTCCTATAATTTGGAATTTAAAGCATAGAAAATAATTTGTTCCCCAAAAGGATTTGCTTGACCTCTAAAAGCTATTTTTTCTAAAAAGATATTGAAAAGGAGATGACAGGGATAAATGTCAATATTATGATAGGACTAAACATAGAATTTGATGTCGATTAAAAGTAACCGATATCAATTAAAATTAGCACCCAAAAATAGCCTTATTCTGTACTTATTCTGTACTATGTAAAATAAAAAAAGGCCTCACATTTCTGTGAAGCCTTCGTTTCCTAGTGGCGGGAACTGGACTCGAACCAGCGACCTTCGGGTTATGAGCCCGACGAGCTACCTACTGCTCTATCCCGCGATATATTGTTAATCTCT
>Ga0307487_1002313_pt1 | contig 12350 bp, 10 predicted proteins | sample CBIW12metaG_FD_203665 | JGI IMG/M metagenome (GOLD analysis project Ga0307487, IMG submission 203665) | Sea-ice brine microbial communities from Beaufort Sea near Barrow, Alaska, United States - CBIW 1.2 | ecosystem: Environmental > Aquatic > Marine > Coastal | place: USA: Alaska | collected... | reverse complement strand
CCCCAGATCGCGACGATCCAGACCGGCCCGCGCCAGACGAAACGACTCTCCCTGCGTCAGATGCAGCGCAATATCGCCGCCGTTGTTCACATAGGCCCGTTGCAAGCCGCAGATCGGAACCATCGCCGCCAACACCGCATCGGCCACCGCCCCCGCCACCGCCGCCATGGGCGTGACGAAACACTCAAACGGCTGAACCGCCTGCCACATGGCGCGGGCAATCCCGCCCCAGGGCTGCGGCCCGTGGTCGCGGCGCAGCAGGGGCAGTTCGGCGACCAGTTCATCCAGCACGGTGGAAAACCGCGCCGTGGCTGCGTTAAACGCCCGTTCGCGCGCGCCATCCGCGCCGATCACCAGATCGATCGGTCCGTGTTGCAGATGCAGCCGGTCGCCGGGCAGGCGCGCGGCGATCACTTTGCACCCCGGGGCAAGCGGCGGATGGCGGGGGTCAGCACCTCTTCCACCGGGCGGATACGGTCCATATGGCCGCCAAGTGCTGCGTAATCTTCGCGCCGCATGGTGAACTCGATGGGGGCGACCAGCGCGGGCGTGGGCACGTATCCGAAGGCATTGCTTGGCATCCGTGTCACATCGGCCATCACCGTAATGCCGCCACCGGGCCAGACATAGGCCTCGGCCCCGCCGACGGTCACGCGGGTCAACGCGTCCTTGACGCTGCGGGTCAGGCCGACAGGGTTTTCGGTGACCCCGGCGCGCAGGGAGCCCCCCGCGCCGCCCATGAACAGCACCGAACACAGCGACGGTTCGCAGTTGTCGGCGATCCGTTCGGCAATGGCCCGCAGCGGGGCGGGGATTCCGGCGGGTTGTGGTGACAGATCGCCGTCCAGCACAAAATACGCCGACTGCTCACCGGTGGTGGAAATCATTAGCAACCGCAGCCCCGGCCAGGCAACTTTGGGATCAACCGATTTGATGATCGTCAGCGGATCCGTCACATCGGTTCCGCCCCAGCCGGTGCCGGGATTGGCCACCTGAAAATACCGCCCCGGGGTCGAGCGCCGCCCGGTCACCCGGATACCTGCCGGGCGCATAGCGAGCTGTTTGCCCGCCTCATGTTCCGTCAGCACACCGGTGATGTGATCGTCGACCACGATCACCTCGTCCACATGAGCGGCCCATTGCTGTGCGAACATGCCGATGGCGGCCGATCCGCAGCCAACGCGCATCAATTTCTCTGGCACACCGTCGATCACCGGGGCCCGCCCGGCCTGTACAATCAGAGTCACGCCATCGTCGACGGTCATTTCGACAGCTTCGCAGTTGCACAGCGCCAGCAGCGCGTCACAGGTCACCCGGCCTTCTTTTTTCGTGCCGCCGGTCAGATGGTCGACGCCGCCAAGGCTCAGCATTTTCGAGCCGTATTCCCCGGTCATCACATGGCCGATCGCCTCGCCATCCACCCGGACAATCGCACGCTCCTCGCCGATGTGGCGGTCGGTGTCGATCTTCACTTTGACGCCGCAGTAGGAAAATATCCCCTCGGTCACGACGGTGATCATGTCGGCATCGCCAACCATCTGGGACACGATGAACGGCGCCGGTTTATAGTCGGGATAGGTGGTGCCCGCCCCGATGGCGGTCACGAAAGGCCCGTTCCGAATGGGCCCATTCACGATAGGCCCATCCACAATAGGCCGGTCGCCCTGCACAATGTCGCCGTCCCATTCGCGGCCCAGAAACGGCACCATCGGCCCGCCACCCTCAATCACCGTCAAAGGGTCCAGACGCACCAATACACCGCCATGGTTGGCATAGCGGTCACAGGCCCCGGCCCGACCGTCAGAGATGAAACACATCACCGGGCAGGCGTCGCAGCGGATCTTTTCTTCACCGGTTTTCGCGCTCATGTCCTGTCCTTCAGCAAGGTATGCAATCGCGACGGAGTGATGGGCACGGCCCGGACAGACACGCCCGTCGCGTGCCGGATCGCGTTAAGCAGTGCGGGCGCGGTGGGGATCAGCACATGTTCGCCCAGCCCCTTGGCACCGTATGGGCCATGGGCGTCTGGGTCTTCGACGATCAGGGTTTCGATCGGCGGAATGTCTCCGATGGTGGGGATCAGATAGTCGTGCAGGTTTTCAGTGCGACCGGGCAAATACTCCTCCATCAAGGCCATCCCAAGCCCCTGCGCGATGCCGCCCTGCACCTGACCCTCGACCAGCAGGGGGTTGATCGCTTGCCCGACATCATGGGCGGCGGTGAATCGCAGCGGTTTCACGCAGCCCAGCGCCAGATCAACCTCGACCACCGCCAGATGCGCGGCATAGCCGAACTGAGCATAGGGGACGCCCTGCCCGTTCGCATCCAGAGGGCGTGTCGGCGGGTCATAGGTTTCGCAGGCGGCGAAGACATATCCGTCCCTATCCGCAGGCAGGTGGTCCAGCGTCAGGTCGTGCCGTTCCGCCCCGTGGGTGACGGCGAGCGTGGCCCCTTCAAGTGCGATCGTGGCGGTCTCGGGCGCGTTGCAGCGTTGCAGGATCGACGCGCGCAAGGCCTCGCCCGACAGTTTTGCCGCCGCGCCGGTAACGAAGGTCTGGCGCGATGCGCTGGTTTTGCCCGCATCGGGCGTCACGTCTGTATCGCCGCCAATCAGGGTCAGCGCCGACAGCGGCACGCCCAGCGCCTGTGCGAAGATCTGCGCGATCACCGTATTCGCGCCTTGGCCGATGTCCATTGCGCCCTGATGCAGCATCACCGCGCCATCGGTCCGGATGCCCGCCTTGATCGTCGAAGGATTGGGCAATGACGTGTTGCCACAGCCGTACCATCCGCCGGCAATCCCGACGCCGCGTTTGACATGCTCCGATCCGGCGTTGAACGCTGCGCATTCTGCCTTGGCGATCTTCCAGGCCGGTTGCAGCGCGGCGAAACAGGCGCCGATCCCGACTCCCTGCGCGAATACCTGACCACAGACCGTGGGCACACCGTTGGCCAGCGCATTTTTCATCCGGAAGGCCAATGGGTCCATGCCCAGTTTCAGCGCGAGATCGTCGAACAGGCATTCCTGCGCGATGGCCGATTGCGGCACGCCAAAGCCACGAAACGCACCCGACGGCGGGCAATGGGTGTGGATACCGCGGGCAACGGCGCGGTAATCGGCGATACGGTACGGCCCCGAGGCATGTACCGGCACCCGGTTCGCCACGGTTGGCCCCCAGCTTGCATAGGCGCCAGTGTTGAAATCGCCCGCAAACATCATGCCCGACAGGGTGCCGTCGGCCATCGCGCCGATCCTGACCCGCAGGTCCGAGGGATGCCGCTTGGTCGTCGATTGCATGGATTCGCTGCGGGAATAGGTCAGGCGCACTGGCCTGCCGGTCTTGATCGCCGCCAAAGCAAGGATCGGCTGCACCGACAGGTCCAGTTTCGCGCCGAACCCCCCGCCCACTGCGGTCGGCACAATCCGCACACGGTCGGCAGACCAGCCGAGGATTTCGGCAATGCCGTCGCGGTCCATCACTGGTGCCTGCGTGCAGGCGTGAATTTCAATCCGATCCCCGACCATCCGGGCAAATCCGGCTTCGGGCTCGATATAGGCGTGTTCGACAAACCCGCTGGAAAACCGCCCCTCGACCGTCACATCCGCCCGGGCCAGCGCCGCTTCGGCGTCGCCGCATTGCACGAACCCTTTGGTCATCACGTTGCCCGCGCGGTCCGGGTGCAGGAGCGGCGCATCTTGAGCCAGCGCCTGTGGAACTGTCTGAACCGCTGGCAAAGGCTCCCATGTCACGGGAAAATCCGCCGGGTCAAACGCGGCCAACACTTCGGCGTCGCCCACCACCGCCGCCACGGCCTCACCCCGGAACCGCGCTTCGCGTTCGGCAAAGACCGGTTGGTCGGCAAAGGCGGGAATGACACCAAAGACGTTGCGCCCGGTCACGTCAGCCGCGCTGAGCACTGCCGCTATTCCGGGCCGCGCGGCGTAGGCGTCCAGATCGCCAAGGGCAAAGGCGGCGCGGGGATGGGGTGAGCGGATCACCCGGATCACCAGCGCACCCTCGGGCGCCACATCATCGCCAAACCGCTCGGACCCGTCGACCTTGGCCGCGCCATCAATCCGCACCACCGCATCGCCCACAGCCCCCGCCCCGTGCAGCGCCGCAGGACGCCCGATCACCGCATCGATGATCTTGCGATACCCGGTACAGCGGCACAGCACGCCTGACAGCGCATCCATCACCTGAACCTCACTCGGGCAGGGCACATCACGCAGCAGCGCGATGGCCGACACCAGCATGCCCGGCGTGCAGATGCCGCATTGCGCCGCCTGATGATCCTGAAACCGCTGTTGCAGCGCGACCATGGCCGGGTCGTCGTTCAGCCCGCGCAGGGTTTCGACCGACCGCCCCGCCGCCTGTTGAACCGGCATCAGGCACGCACAGACCGGCGCACCATCGACCAATACGGTGCAGGCGCCGCAATCCCCGGCATTGCAGCCCACCTTGACGTCGCGCGCACCACAGCGCTCACGCAGCGCAGCAGACAGGCGTTCGCCAACCCGGGGCGACAGGGTAACGGGGGTACCGTTCAGCATCAGGCCGATGGTGGTATCCGCGCTGCGCTTATCCATCGGCGGCCCTCCTTACGGCGCGGTGGATCAACTCGGCCATCGCCGCCATCCGATAGCCTGCCGTGCCGCGCACATCATCGATGGGTGACAGAGACGCCAGATGTTCCGGCGTGATCACCGGCAGCGCACCGGGCCTGCATCCGGCCAGAGCGGCCTCAAGCAGCGGCAGACGCTGTGCCACGGGCGATGCGGCACCGACGGCGATACGCGCCTGAGCAATCCGGGGACCGTCCATCACCACCACCGCCGAGACCATGACAATGGAGATCACGAGATACCGGCGACTGCCCAGTTTGACGAAAGAGGCGCCGGCCCCCGCAGGCAGATCGGGAACATGAATCGCCGTGAGCAGCTCACCGGGGGCCAGCGCCGTCTTGCGCACCCCAAGCAGGAAATCGGCCAAAGCCATCCGCCGCACGCCCGAAACGCTGCTCAGTTCGACCGTCGCATCCAGCGCCAGCAGCGGCGGCACCCCATCGGCAGCGGGCGAGGCGTTGCACAGGTTGCCCGCCACCGTGCCCGCGTTCTGGATCTGCACCGACCCAACCTCGCGCGCGGCCGCCTTCAGCCCGTCGAAACCGGCGGGAAACGCCGCGCGCACAACATCGCTCCAGGTCGCAGCACCACCGATCCGCCAGCCCGCGCCGTGGCGCGCAATACCGCGCATTTCGGCCACGCGGCTGACATCCACCAGATCGGCGGGGGCTGGCAATTCACCCAGCGCAGGAAACAAATCGGTACCACCCGCCACGATCCGCGCGCCGGTTGCCTGCCCCAGCGCGGTCAGCGCATCGGCCAGAGTCTCTGCTGCATGGTAGCCCAGGGTATGCCCCCTTTGCGGTGTCGGCCGGAGACGTCGTTCGTACACTAATCAAATGCGCGGACGGTTCCCGTGTCAATGGTTCTGACGGCTTCCGACGATCACGGCACCACAATCTGCACCGTTGCTGTGACCGGCGTGTCCCCCACCACATAGGCCCGGTGGTCGTTCGTGTTCAGCGTCACCTCGACCTGATGTTCGCCCGGGGGCAGCGCGCCGATCACCGCGCCCGGCGTATACATCCGCTGTAACTTGACGCCGTTCAGATACAGGTGCCCGTGACCATAGCCCGGAACATGGCCGATCCCATCCACCGGCTCGGTGAAGTGGAAATCCTTCGCCGCCACCTCCACCTGCCACCCGTTGCCCGACGGTGCCACGTTCAGCGTCATCGCCGGGGCCGGTTCCCCCTCGCCCACACGGCAGATCCCCCCGAGCGACAACAGGCCCAGCGCCGCCGCTTCGCCCACCTGAACCGGGTCGGACAGAATCGCCCGTGTCGCGATGCGCCCGCCGCTGGCAAGGGTCAGCGTGACCGGCACCACCGCGCCGTGGCGCAATCCGGGGTCCAGCCCGGTCATACGCAGATGCGCGCCATCCACGGCCAGAATCGCGGTGCCCGGCCCGGGAAGCGTGATGTCGGGCGGACCGATAACCGATATTTGTCCGGCCAGCGGTGATTGCGCGCCAATCACCCGGTCCGGCCCGCCGCTGTTGGTCAGTGTCACGAACAGCCGCAGCGCGCCCGGTTCGCCCTCAATCGGCACGGCAACCGCCTGATCGGCGCGCACCTGCATTGGCGCGGGACGCAGGGCGAGAAACCCGGCGCCGGCCAGAACGACGCCCAGTGTCAGAAAAATCGCGAATATGCGGCGCAGGTTCATTGGCTTACCGGAACTGTTGTGGCTGAGTGGCAGCATGAAAACCGCAGACCGATCCGTCAACCTTTCCCGAGCCCTAAATCTTGCGTGTATCGCGGCGCTTTCGGCTGGCCCGGCCGTGGCCCATCCAGCGCAAGGCGGCTTTGTGCTGTTGTTGCCGACGGGCGTTTATACCGCCGCAGGAGTCGGTGCCGTCGCGCTCAGCGTTCTTATCGTCGCGCTGGTTCCGATGCGCGCCCTGGACCGATTGTTCCCCGTGCCCCCCGCGCCACAGGCACCCGGGCGCGCAGCGACATTCGGCGGAACAGTCGCGTTGATCGCGCTGGCCGGGCTGATCTGGGTGGGGTTTTACGGACCGCGCGATCCGCTGTCCAATCTGCTGCCGTTGGCGATCTGGACCCTGTGGTGGATCGGGTTTGTCACGCTTCAGGGCGCTTTGGGCGATCTATGGCGCTGGATCAATCCGTTCACCGGGTTTCACCGGACCCTGTGGGGCGATGTGCCGCCGCCCTTGCGCCTGCCCGGGTGGGTCGGGCACTGGCCTGCCGTGATCGGCTTCCTGCTGATCATCGGCTTCTCTCTGGCCGATATTGCGCCTGATGATCCGGCGCGGTTGGCGGGGTTTGTCATGGGATATGTGCTGTTCACGCTGGCCGCGATGGCGCTGTTTGGACGGGAGTGGCTGATGCGGGGCGAGTGTTTCACGCTTCTGCTGTCCCTGTTCGCCCGGCTCGCGCCGTTTCAAGCTGGACGGATCGGCATGCCCGGGCGCGGCGCGTTGTCGTTGCCCATGGATCTGTCGCTGGCGGTTTTCATCCTGTCCCTGCTGGCCGCAGGCAGTTTTGACGGGCTGAACGACACATTCTGGTGGATGGCGCGGATCGGGATCAACCCGCTGGATTTTCCCGGGCGCTCAGCGGTCGTCACTCCCACCACGCTGGGGCTGATCGGCGCTGTCGCGCTGTTGATCGCCACCTTCGCGCTGGCGGTGCTGGCGGGATGGCTGCTGTTGCGCGCCTTTGCCCCCGCTGGGCCGCTGCCGCCACTGAAACAGGCATTCTGCCGGTTGTCACTGTCGGTGCTGCCCATTGCCTTCGGCTATCACGTCGCGCATTTTCTGACGTCGTTTCTGGTCAACGTGCAATATTCTGTCGCCGCGCTGACCGATCCTCTGGCCAATGGGGCCGACCTGCTGAATCTTGGGCAGTTCTATGTGACCACGGGGTTTTTCAACACCCGCGCCACGGTGCAGGCGATCTGGCTGACACAGGCGGGCGCGATCGTGATGGCCCATATCACAGGCGTTCTGCTGGCCCACCGGATTGCCGGAGATCTGTTTGGCGGCGGGCGAAGAGCAGTTCTGGGGCATTTGCCGCTTGCCCTGTTCATGGTGGCCTATACCTTGTTGGGATTGTGGCTGCTGGCGGCACCGCGCATTGGCTGACACCGAATGACAGAAAAAAAACTGGACAGATCATTGGCACACATACAACCATGCCCCATCGCCCCGATCAGAGGGCGGAGCACAGGAGGTTCATGATGAATCGGAAGACCCTACTTACTCCCGACTATTCCCGGCGCGGTGCGCTGAAAACGCTGGGCCTTGGTGCCGGAGCGCTGGCCGCGACCACGGCGATGCCCGGCTTTGTTCAGGCGCAAAGCAGCGCGCCGATCCGCATCGGGTTTCAGGTGCACCGCACGGGTATCGGTGCCTCCTATGGCCGCTGGTATGATCGTACATCGCAGGCTGCGGTGAAACGGATCAATGACGCGGGCGGGATCAACGGACGGATGGTCGAATTGGTCGCCGAAGATGACGGGACCGACCCGAAACGCGGCGCCGAGGTGATCGAGAAATTCGCCACACAATCCAACTGTGACATCGCGTTCGGGACGTTGTTTTCCCATGTGGTGATCGGATCGGCCCCCCGGGCGGGCGAATTGAAACTGCCGTACTTCGTGGTCTCCGAAGGGCATCATGTGGCCTCGGGGATGCTGAACCGCTATACCCTCCAGCCCGGCATCACCGATGTGAAAAGTCAGGTTCAGGCGATGGCCCCCTTCGTGGCGGAAAATCTGGGGAAAAAGGTCTGCATGATCTTCCCCGACTTCGCCTTCGGCCATGACCACCGCGATTATTTCGCCAAGGCGTTCGAGGCGCAGGGCGGCACGGTCAACGCGTTGATCGCGATTCCACCGACCGAAACCAGCTTTACCAAATACTTCCCACAGATCCCCCGCGATACCGAGGTGATCTATCACGTGATGACCGGCCCCGCGGTTCTGACCTTCGTGAAAGAACTGGGTGAATTCTTTGGCCCTTCGCGCCCCGAGCTGTTCGGCTATATCGACAGTCTTGAGGCCGTGGATATGGCCTCACCTGGTCTCGAATTCCTTGAGGGTTCCTATATGTGGGAAGGCAATCCACGTTATGCTCAGGCCGACCAGACCGAGTATGACAAGGCTTACCGCGAAGCGGTCGGCGTGGACGACAACGGCGCCTCGGTCTCGGATGCACGGGATGTCAGCACCTATGCGCATATGTTCGGCTGCTGGGAAACGCTGAACGTCATCAAGGCCGGGATGGAAGCTGCGGATTACCAAGGCCCAAAAGACCGCGCCGCGTTGATCGAGGCGGTCGAAGCGATGAGCGATATGCCCGCCGGGGCGGACCACCCACAGGGCGCCAAAGTGTTCAACGGCAAGACCCATCAGGTGTTTGGCCACCAGTATATCAGCAAGGTCGAAGATGGCCGGTTGAACGTGGTCCACACCACCAGCATCGAAGACACGCTGTACGAGGACGAGGTGGATTACACCACGAGGTCGTTCTGATGCGGGCCATTCTGAAGGAGCCGTGCTGATGGCGAACAATGTCACTCCGTTCCTGACCTTTACTGGTCAGGGGCGCGATGCGCTGGAGCTTTACGCAGCAGTGTTTCCAAACGCCGAGGTGGAACAGCGAACCGAATTCGGCCCCGGAGAAGACGGTGTCGAGGGCACCCTGCGACAGGCTGTGCTGAAGATCGGCAAGGGGCGTGTCCGGCTTATCGACACGCCGCACCGCACCGGGTTTCATTTTTCCTCGGCCATGTCGCTGTTCGTTGATTGTGACAGCGCGCAGGATGTGGATACCATCGCCGCCGCCCTGTCGGAGGGCGGTGAAACCCTGATGCCCGCCGACACCTATGACTTTGCCGAACGTTTCGCCTGGGTCGCCGACCCGTTTGGCGTCAACTGGCAGTTGTCCTATGGCCCGCGGACCTGACGAGTGGATTTCGGCCCGCATCTGATGCTTGCCATGCTGGAAGGCGCCGTCACGGCGGCAATCCTTGCGCTGACCGCCATGGGGCTGTCCGTGGTGTTTGGCGTGATGCGCGTGGTCAATGTGGCCCATGGCGAATTCTATATGCTCGGGGCGGTTATCGCATGGTTCGTCGCCAGCACCCTTGGAACCCATCCGGCGGTTGGGTTCGTTGCCGCATTGGTGATCGCGCCGCTGCTGGTCGGGGCGCTGGCCGCGCTGATTGATATCACTGTCCTGCAACGGATCGGCTATGACCCGGAACGTACGATCGTCGCCACCATCGGCCTGCTGTATATCCTGCAACAGGGCACGCTGATGACCTTTGGCCCCGATGCCCGTCCCGTCGCGCCGCCGTTCAACACCCGCCTTGCCCTGCCCTTTGCCGAATGGGGCGAAAACGGGCTGGCGTTGTATTGGCCATGGGGGCTGTCGATCACATCCTACAAACTGTTCGTCATCGCTGCTGCGGCGGTGATCCTGATTGCCCTGTGGCTGTTCATGACCCGCACCCGTGCCGGGCTGATCATGCGCGCCACGCAACAGGACAGCGCCATGGCCCGCGCCTTTGGGATTCCGGTGGCCAAGGTCTATGCGCTGGTCTTTGGGCTTGGCGCGGCTTTGGCGGCGATGGGGGCGGTTCTGGTGGTGCCGATCCAGCAGGCGCATTACCTGATGGGGGGTGATCCTCTGCTTTTGTCGTTCATCGTGGTGATCATCGGCGGTCTCGGCTCACTTCCCGGAACGGTGATCGCCGCCCTGCTGATCGGGATGAGCGATGGCGTGATCTCGGTCTTCTTCTCGCCAACACTGGCGAAAATCCTCGCGACACTGGCGGTTGCCATGGTTTTGGTGTTCCGCCCGCAAGGGTTGCTCGGGAAAAAGCCGCAGTGATGAATCGCCCGCTCGCCCTGCATCTGCTCGTTATTGCGGCACTGGCGGCGGCGTTCTTTGTGCTGCCAGACTATCACTCGGGCAATTTGGCGCGGATCATGGTGCTGGCGGTCTATGCCATGGGGTACAATCTGGCCTTCGGATACACCGGTTTGCTGTCACTGGGGCATGCGCTGTTCTTTGCGGCGGGGATGTATGGGCTGGCGCTGTCGATGCAGCATCTGTCACTTACGGCAATCCCGGCCCTGATGGTTGCGCTGATCGCCTCGGCGCTGGTGGCGGGGATCACCGGCGCACTAGCGCTGCGCACCCGGGGCGTGGCCTTCATGATCGTCACGCTGATGTTCGCGCAGGCGGGATATCTGACCGCGCTGTATTTCGTGCAATACACCCGGGGCGACGAAGGCTTTGTCCTTCCCCAGGCGGTGCGGCAAATCGCAGGGGTCGATCTGTCATCCGCCATGGGGCGCTATTTCGCCGCGCTGATCCTGTTCTCCGTGACGCTGTTGATCATCGGCGCCCTTGTCCGCGCGCCGTTCGGACGCACCCTGATCGCGATCCGCGAGAACGAGGCACGCGCCACCATGCTCGGCTATGATGTGCAGCGGCGCAAATGGCTGGCGCTCGTGGCCTCAGGCACGATTTCGGGCATGGCGGGGGCGGCGTACGCGCTGTTGTTCGGCTATGCCGGAGCTTCTTTCGCCGCGGTGCCCTATTCGATCTTTCCCCTGCTTTATGTGCTGCTCGGCGGTGCGGGCACGACGCTGGGCCCGCTGGTCGGGGCGGTGTTCATGTTCTATCTGATCGACCTGTCCAGCGGCGTGACCGACGCCTATATGCTGGTCGCCGGGGTGGTTCTGGTGCTGCTGACGCTGTTCCTGCCCCAGGGTCTGCTCGGCACGCTCAGGAAACGGTGGGTGCCATGGCTGCCGTGATCCTAAAAACCCGCGGCCTGACGAAAACCTATGCCGGGGTGCAGGCAAATACCGACATTGATTTCGACCTGCCCGAGGGTCAAATCCGCGCGCTGATCGGCCCGAACGGTGCGGGCAAGACCACTTTCGTCGGCATGTTGTGCGGCCGCATCCCGGTCACACGTGGCAAGGTCATCTTCGACGGGCGCGACATCTCTGCCCTGCCGGCGCACAAACGCATCGCCCTTGGCATCGCCTATACGTTTCAGATCACATCGGTCTTCGCCGGGTTGAGCGTGCACGAGAACATCGCGCTGGCCGCCCGCCGTGCCGGGGGCAATGCCGCGAGAGTGACTGAAACGCTGGAACGTGTCGGGCTGGCCGACCGGGCCGGTCAGACGGCGGGCGATCTGTCCTATGGTCATCAGCGGATCCTTGAAATCGGCATGGGACTGGCGCAGTCGCCGCGCCTGTTCATCCTCGACGAACCGACGCAGGGGTTGGCGGAATCCGAGGTTGCGGCCTTCAAGACCCTGATCACCGGCCTGAAGAACACCACGATCCTGCTGATCGAACACAACATGTCCGTGGTCATGGAAACCGCCGATTACATCACGGTGCTGGACCAGGGCATGACACTGGCCGAAGGCACCCCCGATGCGATCCGCGCCAACCGGGCGGTGCGGGCTGCCTATCTGGGAACCGCCGATGCTTGAGATTGCGGATATCCACGCCGCCCATGGCCGGGTTCCCACGCTGACCGGAGTATCACTGACGGCAAGGGCCGGTGAAATCACCTGCCTGCTGGGGCGCAACGGTGCGGGCAAGACCACAGTGATGCGCTGTATCATGGGGCTGCTGCCGATCACGGCGGGGGCGATCACGCTGGACGGCGAGGCTCTGCACACCCTGCCCACCGAACAGATCGCGCGACGGCGCGTCGGCT
>Ga0307487_1002311_pt1 | contig 12366 bp, 13 predicted proteins | sample CBIW12metaG_FD_203665 | JGI IMG/M metagenome (GOLD analysis project Ga0307487, IMG submission 203665) | Sea-ice brine microbial communities from Beaufort Sea near Barrow, Alaska, United States - CBIW 1.2 | ecosystem: Environmental > Aquatic > Marine > Coastal | place: USA: Alaska | collected... | reverse complement strand
ATGCCTCCTAGACTGTCGGGCATGACTGAGGCTGATCGTCCCGCGCCCGAGGCCGGAATCCCCACACCGGAGGTAGGAAGCACCGTGCCGGAGGCTGACAGCAACACCGTGCCGGAGGCTGACAGCAACACCGTGCCGGAGGCTGACAGCAACACCGTGCCGGAGGCTGACAGCAGCACGGCACCCGAGGCAGGTTCTGCAGCCACCCTTGCCTGGGGCCGTATCGACGAGACCGGGCACGTGTTTGTCCGGACCTCAGACGGCGAACGCGAAATCGGGCAATGGCAGGCAGGCACACCTGAGGAGGGATTGGCGATGTACGCCCGCCGCTACGACGGTCTGGCCGCCGAGGTCGAGCTGCTCGAGAAGCGCCTGGAGGGCGGCTCGGTCAGCCCCGATGATGCCGGCAAGGCCGTCGACAAGGTCCGCGCTCAGATCACCGATGCCCAGGTGCTCGGAGACCTCGACGCTCTGGCCGCACGACTGGCCGCACTCGCCCCCGCCATCGACAAGGCACGTCAGCAGCGCAAGGCCGAACGGGCCGCCAAGACCGCCGAGGCCGACGTCGCCAAGAACCGCATCGTCGCCGAGGCCGAGAAGATCGCCGAGTCCAGCGACTGGAAGAACGGCGCCGACCGACTGCGTGAACTGCTCGAGGAGTGGAAGGCGCTCCCCCGGCTCAGCAAATCGGCCGACGATGCGCTGTGGCACCGGTTCAGTTCAGCGCGCACCACGCACACACGCCGTCGCAAGGCGCATTTCGGTGAGGTTGCTGTCGCTCGCGAGGGTGCACAGAAGGTCAAGGAGAAGCTGATCGTTGAGGCCGTTGAACTGTCCTCCTCGACCGAATGGGGCCCCACAGCCGGCAAGTACCGCGATCTGATGACTCAGTGGAAGAAGGCCGGATCGGCACCGCGCAATGTCGAGGACAAGCTGTGGAAGAAGTTCCGCGCAGCGCAGGATGTGTTCTTCCAGGCCCGCGACGCTGCCAATATTGCGCTCGATGCCGAGTACGCCGTCAACGCTGACAAAAAGGTCGAGATCCTCACTGAAGCCGAGAAGTTGCTGCCGATCACCGATCCCGATGCAGCACGCAAGGCGTGGCATGACATCGCTGACCGGTGGGAGGAAGCTGGCAAGGTCCCACGAGATCGGATCTCTGAACTTGAGGGCCGTATCCGCAAGATCGAGACGGCGATCCGTGAAGCCGGCGAGAAGAAGTGGCAGAGCACCGATCCGGAGAAGTCAGCTCGCGCCGACGACATGATCGGCAAGTTGCAGCGCTCCATCGATGAAGTTCAGGCCAAGTTGACCAAGGCCGAAGCGGCCAAGGACACCAAGAAGGCGAAGGACCTGAAGTCTGATCTGGACTCCAAGCAGGCCTTCCTCGACATGGCCAAGAAGGCCCAGGCCGACTTCAGCTGAGCCGGTCCGCCGAGCTCACTGGGTGAGGCGGTAGACGTCGAAGACGCCCTCGATGGTGCGTACAGCCGACAAGACGTGGCCGAGGTGTTTGGAGTCGGCCATCTCAAAGGTGAGTTTGGTCTTGGTTACCAGGTCGCGTCCGGTGGTCAGCGACGCCGACAAGATGTTGACGTGCTGGTCGGAGATGACCCGCGTGATGTCCGACAGTAGCCGCGGCCGATCGAGTGCCTCCACCTGAATAGCCACGAGGAACTTGCTCGTGCCGGTCGGCGCCCAGCGCACCGCGACCAGTCGCTCGGACTGGGTGCGCAGCGACGCCAGATTGACGCAGTCAACCCGGTGCACGGAGACGCCGGCAGTGCGGGTGACGAACCCTTCGATGTCATCACCCGGCACCGGCGTGCAGCAGCGGGCCAGTTTGACCATGACGTCGCCGTCGACGCCATCGACCAACACACCCGCGTCGGAGCTGGGCCGGTCGCGACGCTTGCTGCCGTTGTGGACCATGGTGGTCGCTTCAGCCAGGTCATCGGCGGCGCCCTCACGTCCGCCGGCCAGATCGATGATGCGATCGACCACGTTCTGCGGCCCGACGTTGTTCTCGCCCACCGCGGCGTACAACGCTGAGACGTCGGCGAGCTGTAGTTCGCGTGCGACCGTCTCGAGGTTCTCTCGCTTGAACAACCGGTGCAGCGCCAACCCTTCCTTGCGCATTTGTTTGGCAATCAGGTCCTTGCCCAGCTCGATCGACTCTTCGCGGCGCTCCTTGGTGAACCACTGACGAATCTTGTTGCGGGCACGCGGGCTGGCGACAATGTCCAGCCAGCCACGGCTCGGACCGGCCTCGGCCGATTTGGAGGTGAAGATCTCGACGACATCGCCGGTGACAAGTTGCGATCCCAATGAAACGAGCCGGCCGTTGACGCGCGCGCCGATGCACGCGTGGCCGACCTCGGTGTGCACAGCGTAGGCAAAGTCGACGGGTGTGGACTTTTCCGGCAACTGGATCAGATCGCCGCGCGGCGTGTAGGCATACACACCGCCGCTGTTCATCTCAAAGCGCAGCGTGTCGAGGAAGTCCGCTGAGTCAGAGGTCTCTGACTGCCAGTCAAGGAGTTCGCGAAGCCAGACCATGTCAGCGGGATCGTGCCCGATGTCGCTGCTTCCGGCGCCATTGCGTTTGGTCTCGTTCTTCTTGACGTCGCCGGCGCTGGTCTGGTCTTCCTTATACTTCCAGTGCGCTGCCACGCCGTACTCGGCCCGTCGATGCATGGCGCGGGTCCGAATCTGCAGCTCGACCGGCTTGCCCTGTGGACCAATCACCGTGGTGTGCAGTGACTGGTACATGTTGAACTTCGGGACGCTGATGTAGTCCTTGAAGCGGCCGGGAATGGGATTCCAGCGCGCGTGCAGGACACCGACCACGCCGTAGCAGTCGGCCAAGGAATCGACCAAGATACGCACACCGACGAGGTCGAAGATCTCCGTGAACTCACGACCGCCGACGAGCATCTTCTGGTAGATCGAGTAGTAGTGCTTGGGCCGTCCGGTGACGGTGGCCTTGACCTTGCCGTGCCGCAGATCGGACTCAACGTCGCGGACCACCCGCTCCAGAAATTCCTCACGCGACGGCGCCCGATCGGCCACGAGGCGAACGATCTCGTCGTAGACCTTGGGGTGCAAGGTGGCAAAGGCCAGATCCTCAAGCTCCCACTTGATCGTGTTCATGCCGAGGCGGTGGGCCAGCGGAGCGAAGATCTCAATGGTCTCGCGGGCGATGCGCTCCTGCTTGTCCTGGCGCAGGTAGCGCAGGGTGCGCATGTTGTGCAGCCTGTCGGCCAGTTTGATGACCAACACGCGGATGTCGCGGCTCATCGCCACGACCATTTTGCGGATCGTCTCGGACTGCGCCGTCTCGCCGTACTTGACCTTGTCGAGTTTGGTGACGCCGTCGACCAGACGGACGACCTCGTCGCCAAAATCGGCGCGCAGCTCCTCCAGGGTGTACGGCGTGTCCTCAACGGTGTCGTGCAGGAGTGCCGCGCACAACGTGGGAGCCGTCATGCCGAGCTCGGCGAGAATCGTGGTCACCGCAAGCGGGTGGGTGATGTACGGATCGCCGCTCTTGCGGGTCTGACCGTCGTGCATGCGGTCGGCGATGTCATACGCTTTGCGAATCGACGCAACATCGCCTTTGGGGTGATTGGCGCGGTGGATCGTCAGCAACGGGTCGAGAACAGCGTCTGCCGACGCCGGCTTGGACCCGATACGAGCCAGCCGGTTGCGCACGCGCGCCGACGCCGGCGCAGAGTCCGGCTTCGACTCGCCCGGCGGAGTTTCGACGCGATCAGCCACGCACGCTCCTCAGATTACTTTTCATCCTAACGGCCTAGGTCAGCCCAACTGTGCGAGCGCGCTGGCGCCCGCACCGAGCACCAGCAGACCTACGAGGACCATTGCGGTGATACGCATGGCGTTCTGGCTCATCGTCACCTCCTGCGGCGTGTGATTGCGGCGGACACTCAGTACGTCCGCAGTGTCGCGAGCGGCATCGGAGCAAGTCGTTCCCGGCCACGGAGTGCGGCGATCTCAATCGGCAGCACCGCGCCTGCGGTGACTCCCCCGCATCGGGCCACCAACTCGCCGACCGCACCAAGTGTGCCACCGGTGGCAAGTACGTCATCGACCAAAAGGACCCGTTGCCCGACCCCGATGGCGTCGATGTGGATCTCCAGAGTTGCCGTGCCGTACTCCAAGGCGTACTCGGCTGCATGGACCTGCGCCGGCAGCTTGCCCTGCTTGCGCACCGGCACGAAGCCCACGCCAAGTCGCATCGCCACGGGTGGCCCGAAGATGAATCCTCGAGCCTCGACACCAGCCACCACGTCGATCGGGCCCGCGAGGTCCGCCGCCGCAGCGGCTAGCGCGTCAACGACCCGTTCAAATGCGGCGATATCGCTCAGAAGCGGGGTGATGTCACGAAACATCACGCCCGGAGCCGGCCAGCCAGCCACGACGCGGGTCTGCGCATCGATCAGGTCACTCAGCGGCACGATGGTCGATGTCATGGACGAACGATCACTTCAGCTCGACGTCGCACACATCGCGGGCGTGAACTTGGATGGTGTCGGCGGCGTCGCTGAACTTCTCATCCGACAGCGCGGTGAACGAGGAAGCCAGACCCTGCAGCTTGGTCGGGTCGACGCCCTCGGGAAGCTCATTGGCCTGGATTTTCTCCATGTCAGAGAACTTGATGCCGGCGTCATCCAACGCCTTCTCAACACCAGAAATGCCGTCTTCAAGAACCTTCCATTCGGCCTTGACGTCGCCGGGAGCCTCATCAGCCAGGTCGTGGAAGGCGGTGAATGCCGTCTCGAGCCCACCGATGTCGCCGCTGTCGAGGTCGTCGAAGGTCGACGCGGCCTGCTTCAGATCCTTGCAGTAGGCGCTTCCGCTGTCATCGCCGCCACAGGCCGCGAGCGAGGAAACGAGCATTACGGCGCCTGCAAGGGCAAGGGGTGCCTTCATCGTGATTCCTTTGTTGGCGGCTACGGGAACGTCCCGACCGCGGTTTCTGTGAGTCTCAGCATGACATGCCAGGAGTTCGATCAGGAGCCGCCCTTGGGCCGCCGTGAGCGTGACGTGCGCGAGGGTTGGCTGCGCTTGGAAGCGCCCGACGGCGTGACCGGACGAGCAGGAGCGGCGGCGACCGGCTCCACGGCTGCTGCCGCCTCGCGCTTCTCGCGACGATCCAACACTCGCTTGGTGTGCGCCACGATGACAGGGTCGCTCTCCTTGAGCTGAACCGCGAACGGGGTCGCGATACAGATCGAGGAGTAGGTGCCGGCAGCCATTCCGACGAACAGGGCAAGCGCGAGGTCCTTGAGCGGGCCGGTACCCAGTACTGCAGCACCCACCACCAGCAGAGCAAATACCGGCAGCAGTGCCGTGATCGATGTGTTGATCGATCGCACCAGCGTCTGATTGACCGCCAAGTTGGCCTGTTCGGGGTAGGTGCTCGTGGTCGTTTCAGGGATGCTCTTGGTGTTCTCGCGCACCTTGTCGAACACCACGACGGTGTCGTACAGCGAGTAGCCCAAGATGGTCAGCAGCCCCGTGACGGTTGCCGGGGTAACTTCGAAGCCCGACCAGGCGTACACGCCAGCGGTGATCAAGAGGTCATGCCCCAGCGCGACGAGTGCCGCTGCCGACATGCGCCACTCGCGGAAGTACACCCAGATGAACAACACGACGAGCACCAGGAAGACGATCAAGCCGGTCAGTGCCTTCTTGGCGACTTGCTCACCCCAACTGGGCCCGATCAGATTCTGGCTGACCTCGGTGGCACCGGCAGCAGTCATTGCGTCCTGCAGAGTCGACGCCTGGTCCTGGGTGAGAGCACGTGTCTGGATGCGTACGGCGGAGTTGCCCGATGTGGAGGCGATCGGATCGCCCGCCTCAGGAACGCCGGCGTCGCGCACGGCCGATGCCATCTCGTCGACCGTCTTGGCGTTGGCTGTTTGCACCTGGGCGGTGAACTCCACGCCACCCTTGAACTCGATGCCCAGGTTGAATCCTCGGACGCCGAAGGCGACCGTGGCCAACACGACGATCAGAGCTGAGATCGTGTACCAGAGCTTGCGGCGCCCCACGAAGTCGAATGAAACCTTGCCTTCGTACAAATTCTGCCCGAAGGCGCTGATGCGGCCCATCAGGACTCCCCTCCCGTGCTGCGCCCGATCTGGGACACCTTGCGACCCGAAATGCCCAGGTGGGCCGGATCAAGACCGGAGAGCTTGTGCCCTTGGCCGAAGAACTTGGTGCGTGCCATCAGTGTGATCATCGGCTTGGTGAACAAGAACACGACGAACACGTCGATCAAGGTCGTCAGGCCCAGGGCGAATGCGAAGCCTCGGACCACGCCGATTGCGAAGATGAACAACACCACTGCGGCCATCAGCGACACCGCATCTGCGGCCAGGATCGTGGTGCGCGCGCGCACCCAGCCAGCCTCGACGGCAAGGCGCAGCGACTTGCCGTCGCGCACCTCGTCTCGGATGCGCTCGAAGTACACGATGAACGAGTCGGCGGTAATGCCGATCGCCACGATCAACCCCGCGATGCCCGGCAAGGTGAGCGTGAACCCCACGCCCTTGCCCAACAACAGCACCATGGCGTATGTGATGGCGCCAGCAATCAGCAATGACCCAACGATCACGACACCGAGGCCGCGGTAGTACGCCAAGCTGTAGACGACGACGACGAGCAGACCGATCAGACCCGCGATCAGGCCGGCCTTGAGCTGCGTACCGGCCAGCGTCGGTCCCTCTTCAGAGACTCCGTTGACACCGAACGTCAGCGGCAAGGCGCCGAATTTGAGCTGATCGGCCAGCGCCTTGGATGTCTCTGCGGTGAAGCTGCCGCTGATCTGCGACTCACCGTTGGTGATGTTGGCGTTGCTGGTCGGCGCGCTCAAGACTTCGCCATCGAGCACAATCGCGAACCGGGCCTGCAGAGGAGTGAGAGCTGCGGTGACTTCGTCGAAGACACTCGCCCCGTCGTCCTTCAACGAGATCTGCACGATCCACTGGGCCTGCTGTGGGTTGTACCCCTGCTCGGCGCTGCTGACCTGCGAGCCCTCAATGACGGTCGGGCTGAGGACCATGACCTCCCCTGTTTCGGGGTTGCAACTGACCACAGGCTTTTCGGTGGCGTCTTCGACTCGGTTGCCCGCAGGGTCACAGACGAAATTCGTCGCTTGGACCTGCAGAGCAGCGATGCCCTTCTGGTAGGTCTCATCAAGCGCTTGGACACCCTCGGTCTCGGCCTGGATCATCTGGGTCACGGACAACTTGGTCCAGTCGAGACCATCGATGGTCTTCTGCGCCTCATCGATGGCTGCCTGGTCAGGCTCTCCGGTGGCGCTCGGGAGCTGATCGGCCCACACCAGGCGGAACCGCAACTGGGCCGTGCGCCCGACCTCATCGACGATGTCACCCTTCTTCTGACCAGGAATCTCGATGATCACCTGATCACCGCCTTGGGTCGTGACCTCGGCCTCGGAAACACCGCTGGCGTTGACGCGCTGGTCGATGATGTCGCGCGCCTGGCTGAGCTTGTCCGGCGTGACTCCGCCGGACGTGGCCGACGCCTGAAGCGTGATGCGCGTACCGCCCTGCAGATCGAGTCCGAGGCGCGGCTGCCAGGTGGGTTCAGCGCCAGCGTCATTGCTCATGCCAACACCTGCTACCAACGCGAACAGCCCGGCCACAACAATCATGAACAGCGTCAGCGTGCGTCCGGGCCGCGGAAGGTTGCTGCGGGTGTTGCGGGCAGATCTATTCGTCTTGGCCATCAGGTGCTTTCTTCAGTGGACACATCGGTCGAAGCTGGCTCAATAATGAGTCCGACAGCCTTCCGCGCCACGGTGATGACCGTCTGCGGCGCAATGCGCAACTCGATGGTGTCGTCGCCGACCGAGACCAGTTCGCCGTGGATGCCGCTCGCCAGCATGACCCGAAGCCCCGGGGTCAGTTGATCCTGCAAGCCAGCGAAGTCGCGCTGCCGGGCACGCGCCGGACGCAGAACCAACAGCCAGAACAAGATGACGAGCAGTACCAGGGGCAGAAACTGAACCCAATTGTCGGACACGGGGAAAACTCCAAGATCGTTGTCGTCACGTCGCAGAGGCGACGGGCCGCGGACAGTCTAGCCCGGCACCTTCAGAGCATGACGAAGGCCGAAGGTGGTGTCGTACCTGGCGCCAGAGCGCCAGTCAGCTGGGGTCCGACTCGGGGTCGAAGGGCAACTGTCCGGTGCCCGCTGGCGGCACCAGACCCAGATGCTGCCACGCGGCCAGAGTGGCGACCCGCCCACGCGGCGTGCGCGCCAAGAACCCGAGCCGCACCAAGAAAGGTTCCGCGATTTCCTCGACGGTTTCGCGCTCCTCGCCCACAGCCACGGCCAATGTGGCCACACCGACCGGGCCGCCGCCGAAGCTGCTGCAGAGGGCCGTCAGAACCGACCGATCGAGCCGGTCGAGACCCAGATCGTCGACTTCGTACAGCGACAGGGCAGCACGGGCCACCTCGGCCGTGACCACTCCCCCGGCACGCACCTCGGCGAAGTCGCGCACCCGGCGCAGGAGCCGATTGGCGATCCGTGGCGTGCCGCGCGAACGCGAGGCGATCTCGTGGCCGCCCTCGTCGGTCAGTTCGAGCGTGAGTAGACCGGCAGAGCGATCGACGATGCGATGCAATTCGCCGGTGTCGTAGAAATCGAGCTGGGCGGTGAAACCGAACCTGTCACGCAACGGTCCGGGCAGCAATCCGGCCCGTGTCGTCGCGCCTACGACCGTGAACAGCGGGATCTCCAGCGGGATGGCGGTGGCACCGGGGCCCTTGCCCACGATGACATCGACTCGAAAGTCCTCCATGGCCATGTAGAGCAGCTCTTCGGCGGGGCGTGACATGCGATGGATCTCATCGAGGAACAAGACGTCACCCTCGTTGATGCTCGACAAGATGGCGGCCAGATCACCGGCGTTCTGGATCGCCGGGCCGCTGGAGATGCGCAACGGGGCCGACAGCTGATGCGCGATGATCATGGCGATCGTGGTCTTACCCAGGCCCGGTGGCCCCGACAACAGCACGTGATCGGGGGTGCGACCTCGACCGACCGCGGCTTCGAGCATCAATGAGAGCTGCTCGCGGACCCGTTCTTGACCGATCAACTCGTCCAAGGAGCGGGGCCGCAGCGCCGCTTCGAAGGACGGGTCCTCGATATTTAGGCCGTCGACGTCTGGGCCCTCAAACTCAGCACCGGCGACAACCGCCTCGAACTGATCGTCGCTGCCGGGGGCGGTCATCGGTTGACCTTCGACAGCGTGCGCAGTGCGTCGCGCAGTGCTGTGGACATATCGGGCTCGGTGCCCGGTTCGAGCCCGGCCGCCACCTGATCGACTGCCGCGTCAGCGTCGCGCGCCGAGATGCCCAAGCCGATCATGGCCTCGTGCACTTGGGCTCGCCAGATGCCGGCCGAGCCACCTGCGGCCACCGTGGTGGTGACTCCGATGCGGTCGCGCAGTTCAATGACAATGCGTTCCGCACCCTTGCGACCGATACCGGGAACGCTGGTGAGCGTGGTGAAATCGGACTGTCCGATGGCGTGACGGATGCGGTCGGGCTCAAGTACCGCGAGCATCGCCTGGGCCACCTTGGGACCGACGCCACTGGCGGTCTGCAGCAGTTCGAACATGTCGCGCTCACCTGGGTCGGCAAAGCCGAACACCGTCAAGGAGTCCTCACGGACCACCATCGACGTGGACAACTGGACCTCCTGGCCCACCCTGAGCCCGGCGACCGTGCTGGGCGTGCACAACACTTTCATGCCGATACCACCGACATCGATGACCGCTGAGGTGAGCGTGACGGCTGCGACCGGGCCGCGCACGTGCGAGATCATGACCGACCCCCTGCAGCAGCCACCGCGGCCGCGAGGCGGTTGGTGGCTCCTCCGCGCCAGATGTGGCAGATGGCCAGGGCCAGCGCATCAGCGGCGTCTGCGGGCTTGGGCGCCTCAGTCAGGCGGAGCAACCGGGTGACCATCTGGGCGACCTGGGCCTTGTCGGCGCGGCCATTGCCGGTGACAGCGCCCTTGACCTCGCTGGGCGTGTGCAGATGGACCGGAATCCCGTGGCGGGCGGCCACCACCATCGCGACGGCGCTGGCCTGGGCTGTGCCCATGACGGTGCGCACATTGTGCTGGGCGAACACCCGCTCGACCGCGACGACATCGGGCCGATGGTGAATGATACGCGCTTCGAGACCTTGCTCCAATTGGAGCAGGCGTCGGGCAATGTCCAGATCGGCCGGCGTGCGTACAACGCCGACGTCGACCAGACGCAAGGGCCTGCCCACCGAGCCCGTGACAACTCCCACGCCGCAGCGTGTGAGACCCGGATCCACCCCAAGTACCGTCATCTCAATCGAACCCATGTTCGACAGCCTAAGTGTTGCCACCGTCATGGCCAGCGCGACGCGCCGGAGACGACGGCTCTCCCCGGCGCAGTTCGTCGGCGATCGCCAGCATGCGCCCGTGTGAGGCGCTCCAGCCACGCACGGCGTCTGCATGGACCAGGTCGTCGCCCCTCCAGACCTCGATCGGCCAGCGCGCCACGTACCCGGCGCGCAGCACCACGAACGCCGGCAGGAGAAGCAGCAGGAGCAACAGCTCGGCCACCAGGATCGCCACCACCAGCACGACGGGGACAAACACCACAATCAGCACGAGACCGACGAAGATCGCCAACCCGATGATCAGGTCATCGCCGACATCTCCCGACATTCCGCTCAGGTCACCGTTCAACGCGTCCCGAACGTCGCGGCGTCGCAAGCGCCACGGCAACCAGCGCCGCTTAACCGCCCATACCTCCCCCGCGGGGTCGGTGACCTTCACTACTCGACCTGGGCCATGACCTCATCGGAGGCATCGAAGTTGGCGAAGACGTTCTGCACGTCATCACAATCCTCCAGCGCATCGATCAGGTGGACGACCTTGGTGGCGCCGTCGACGTCGACGTCGACCGTCATGGTCGGCACGAACAAGGCATCGGCCGAGTCGTAGTCCAGACCCGACTCCTGAAGTGCCGTGCGGACCGCAACCAGGTCGGTCGCCTCGCACAGCACCTCAAAAGAGCCGTCCAAGTCGTTGACTTCCTCAGCGCCGGCGTCGAGCACAGCGATCAGCACATCGTCCTCGGTCGTGTCGCCGCCCTCCTGCTCGGTGGGCACGATGATGACGCCCTTGCGATGGAACATGTACGCCACCGATCCGGGATCGGCCATGGTGCCGCCATTGCGCGTCATGGCGGTGCGAACTTCCATCGCGGCGCGGTTCTTGTTGTCGGTGAGGCACTCGACGAGCATCGCGACACCGCTGGCACCGTAGCCCTCGTACATGATCGTGGTGTAGTCGGCTCCCCCGCCATCCAGTCCACCGCCGCGCTTGACCGCGCGATCGATGTTCTCGTTGGGGACAGAGGATTTCTTCGCCTTTTGGATCGCGTCGTAGAGCGTGGGGTTGCCCACGGGATCGGGTCCGCCCATGCGGGCCGCGACCTCGATGTTCTTGACCAATTTGGCAAACATCTTGCCGCGCTTGGCATCGACGACTGCCTTCTTGTGCTTGGTGGTCGCCCACTTGGAGTGGCCGGACATGGGCTGTTCCCTTCTACGACTGCAAGACCCTACGTATTTAAGACCCTACGCATTCACAACATTGTCGACGAAGTACCGGTGGATGCGATCGTCACTGCCCACCTCGGGGTGGAAGGCCGTCGCCATCACGTGATCTTGTCGAACCGCGACAATCCTACCGGCGGCTTCGCCTGAGGGAATCGTTGCGAGCACCTGAACGCCCTGACCCACCTCCTCGACCCACGGTGCGCGAATGAAGACGCCGTGGACCGGGTCGTCGAATCCATCGAACCCGAGCCACCCCTCAAAGGAGTCGACCTGACGCCCGAAGGCGTTGCGGCGCACTGTGATGTCGAGTCCGCCCAATGTCTCCTGGCCGACGATGCCGTCCTGAATCCGATCGGCCAGCATGATCATGCCGGCGCAGGTGCCGAAGGTGGGCATGCCGCCAGAGATTCGCTCGATCAGCGGCTCGAACAGGTCGAACGTGCGGGCCAGTTTGTACATCGTGGTGGACTCGCCACCAGGTAGCACCAGGGCATCGCACTGCGCCAATTCGGCGGGGCGCCGCACGGTCAGCGTGCGTACGCCGAGCCGATCGAAGGCATGGACGTGCTCGCGCACATCTCCCTGCAGCGCGAAGACGCCGATAGTCGGGCCATTCGTCTGGCGATTCGTCTGGAGCGGCACCAACACAGGCTATCGAGCGGGGCCCTTGACCGACGACGGCGGTGACGCCAGGGGG
>Ga0307487_1002310_pt1 | contig 12370 bp, 10 predicted proteins | sample CBIW12metaG_FD_203665 | JGI IMG/M metagenome (GOLD analysis project Ga0307487, IMG submission 203665) | Sea-ice brine microbial communities from Beaufort Sea near Barrow, Alaska, United States - CBIW 1.2 | ecosystem: Environmental > Aquatic > Marine > Coastal | place: USA: Alaska | collected... | reverse complement strand
CCTACAATGGACAAACAATAGCGACCAATGATGCTGGGATAATCACTTTGCCTGATGGTAGGCATTTAGCAGTATCTGTCTTCATTTCAGATTCATATGATTCTCAAACCAAACGGGAAATGGCTATTGCGAGGGCATCAAAGGAGGCTTATGAATATTGGGTAATAAGAAAATAAAAACACTACCACTGACATCCATCAGCGCGCCTTCAAAGTATCATTCCTGATTTTCATATTAGGTCTTCAATTAATTCTCATAGGTTACTTTTTTAATTTTTAGGATTTATCAACCAAACCTTGAAAGAATATCCAATACTTCCCAATAGGACCCGTAACAATAGCACCGAAAAGCCCAAGGTGATTTTATCACCAACACAATAGTGTAGGCTTTCACAAAAAAAGGACAGTCGTTAATTCGAATTGAGGTGTAATAAAACTCAGGTTTATTTGGACTTTCTGAAGCCATAACCAAAGTTCATTTCCCCATACCTATTATTAAACATTTCAAGATATTTGTTAAAGGGTCATTTTAGGATATCAGCCCCTCCTTTAAATAAACTTTTCTCAACTGGGCTTTATCATTTTTTTTGATCATCAATAAAGTTATTGATTAATGTAATGCAAGGGGCTAGATTACTGCAAAGAACTGCGTATATAAAACATCTCGCGAAAAGAGGCTCCTTCATATACCTCTTAATTATGCAGAATCTGTACACCCTCGGGATATCCCAATTGCTCAAGCTCGGGCGGCATACAAGGAAATCCTTCAATTGAACCATATCAGTCCCCAATGGACTTCCCCCCTTGATTTTAAAAAGGGGACGCCGGTCCATGTCGTCAAGTGGAACATTATTGTGCTGCCCCCTAGTACCCCCTCTTTTATCCAGGGTCCGTCGATAGGATGTATTGAGATAGGGTAAATAGTGCTGTTCAACTCCATCGGAAAATGCACCCCGATCCCAAGATGGGCCATAAAAAATAACAGGATCCATTTATTGGCCCCCAATTTCAAAAGGGTCGGGAATGTGCCCTCCCTTAATGTGATCAAACAGGCAATAGGTAAAAAAAATATTATTTTGACATATTATCCTTACTTTTAGGAAATGCAGCAAAAAACACCCAATAAGCAGAAAAAACCCGAAAAGTCCGCCAACAAATTTCCCGTTGTGGGGGTGGGCGCCTCTGCCGGTGGCCTTGCGGCCTTTAAAAAATTCCTGGGCGCCATCCCCGAGGATTCCGGCATGGCCTATGTACTGGTTCAGCACCTCGACCCCAAGCACGATAGCCTTTTGCCCGAGCTGTTGCAAAGGGCCACCAGGGTACCGGTCCTTGAGATATCCGATGACATCAAAGTGGAGCCCGACCATATCTATATCATCCCCAGCAATAAAATGCTGCTGGCGACCGATGGCGTCCTAAAGCTCAGCCCCCGCCCCGCCCCAAAAAGTAACACCCGAAACCTTCCCATTAATCTCTTTTTCAGTTCGCTGGCAGCAGTGCACGGGCCCCATTCCCTGGGCGTGGTGCTTACGGGTACGGGATCCGATGGTACCGAGGGGCTAAGGGCCATCAAGGACGAGGGCGGCGTTACCTTTGCCCAGGACGAAGAATCCGCCGAATGGCCGGAAATGCCCCGCAATGCGGCAGATGCGGGGGTGGTGGATTTTGTCCTGTCGGCAGGGGAAATACCGCGGAAAATACTGGAGATCATCAATACCCTCGATCAGGACGGGAAGGGGGAAGAAGCCGTTTCCCGATCGGATGAGGAGGTGTTCCGTCAGGTAATTGCCCTGCTGCGCATACGCAAGGGTACGGACTTTACCTATTACAGACAGACCACCATCCACCGCAGGATACTGCGCAGGATGGCCCTCAACAAAAACAAAAGGCCCGATGACTATCTGACCTATTTAAGGGAGGACGGGAAGGAACAGGACCTGCTGTACCAGGACCTGCTCATACCGGTGACCACATTTTTTAGGGATCCCGATATCTTTGACAATGTATGTGAATCCATCCTGCCCCTGATCGTGCAGAACAAAAGGGAAGGATCACCCATACGCCTATGGGCAGCGGGCTGCAGCACGGGCCAGGAGGCCTATTCCATGGCCATCTGCCTAAGGGAACATTTAAATGCACATCCCGGCCCTGATAAAGCGGCAGGGACCACCTTTCAGGAAAAAGTACAGATCTTTGCCTCCGATATCAGTGAACCGGCCATTGCAAAGGCCCGCAAGGGGATCTATACCAAGCAGGAGGTCGAGGGGGTAAGCCCCGGGCGGCTAAAGGAATTTTTTGCCAAATCCAACGGGGGGTACCAGCTCAACAAGGAGGTGCGGGAACTCTGCGTCTTTGCGGTGCACGATTTTTTAAAGGACCCCCCCTTTGGCAACATGGACCTTATAAGCTGCCGCAACGTTCTGATCTACCTTCAGCCCTACCTGCAGAAAAAGGCGCTCACCACCTTTCACTATGCCCTAAATGCAAAGGGCTATCTTTTACTGGGAAGATCGGAGACCAGCGGCAGTATGCCGGATCATTTTACCGCGGTCCGCAAGAAAGATAGGCTGTTCATGCGAAATGATGCACCCGGCAGGTTCATGCCATCCTCCAGTGCGCAGGATGAACGGGCACTGCGCAATAGGGACAGGGGGGGCACGGCCATCGAAAAGAGGCGAACCGACTTTCAAAGGACCGCGGATGAGCTGTTGCTGGGCAGCTATACCCCCGCCAGTGTGGTGGTGAACGAAAGCCTGGACATCGTGCTCTTCCGGGGCAATACCGATGACTATCTGGGCCATCAGAGCGGGGTGCCCAGCAACAACCTCGTACAAATGGCCAAGGGGGGCCTGGCCTTTGAGCTGCGCAGCCTCCTGCACAGGGCGAAAAAGGGGGAGGCCCCGGCATCAAAGGAACAGGTCCCGTTTCACGTGAACGGCACCAGAGCGCTGATCACCATCGAGGCCGTCCCGCTGCCCAACATGGAAGAGCCCCACTATCTGGTGCTCTTTCACCCCCCCGGGCCACCTGCGGAAAATGGCCCGACAAAGGAAGGGAAGGGCCATAAAAAGGATGAGAAAGACCTGCTCATCGCGCAACTGGAAAGGGAACTTGTGCAGGGCCGGGAGGATATGCGGGCCATTACCCAGGACCAGGAGGCGGCCAACGAGGAACTGCAGAGTGCCAATGAGGAACTGCTGAGCGGTGGTGAGGAGCTGCAGAGCCTGAACGAGGAACTGGAGACCAGCAAGGAGGAACTGCAGAGCTCCAATGAGGAGATCACCGTGGTCAACCAAGAGCTCACCGGCCTGAACGAGCAGGTGACCCAGGAGCGCAATTTTGCCCAGGGGATAATCAAGACCGTGCGTGAGCCCTTGGTGGTACTGGACAAGGATCTAAAGGTGATCACCGCAAACAGTTCCTTTTACAGGACCTTTCAGGTAAAAGAGGCCGAAACAGAGGGGGCGTCGATCTATGGACTGGGCAACAAACAATGGGACATCCCCAAATTGCGGGGCCTGCTGGAGGAACTGCTCCCCGAAAAAAAGAGCCTTGTCGATTTTGAGATGACCCACACCTTTGAGTCCATCGGGGAGCGCAGCATGCTCCTCAACGCCCGGGAGATAAAAGGGGAGAACGGAGCCAAAAAAATGATCCTCCTTGCCATTGAGGACATCACCGGGCGAAGGCAGGCCGAAAAAAAGGTAGAGGAAAGCGTGCACCGCTATCACGAGATGATCCATTCCTCCCCCTCCCTGATCGCCATCCTGGAAGGCGAGGACCTGGTCATCACCGAGGCCAATGATGCCATTCTAAAATCTTGGGGAAAGGATAAAAATGCCATTGGAAGACCCTTGATGCAGGCCTTGCCAGAGCTGGAAGGTCTAGGGTTTGACCTGCTTTTGATCGATGTACTAAAAACGGGCAAAGCCTACCGCGCCCACGAAACCCAAGTTGAGATCGTTCGGGATGGCAGGCCTGAAACCGTGTACTACAATTTTGTGTACCAAGCACAGCGGGATAGCAACGGAAAGATCATAGGCGTAGCCATTATCGCCACCGAGGTCACGGCACAGGCCGAATTGAATAAAAAAATAAGGGAGAGCGAGGCCCGGTACCACCAGATGACCGACCTGGTGCCGGACATGATATCCAATGCGGACGCCCAGGGGAAGGTATTCTATTACAACAGGGCCTGGACGGATTTTTCGGGATGGGACATGGATACGATAAAGGAACGGGGCTGGGGAAAATTGATGCACCCGGAGGAGCTGCATACAGTTGAGAAGAACTGGAAGAGGGCAGTGAGGACCGGGAACGATTTTGAGATGGAACTCAGGATCCTTGACAGGAACGGGGATTACAAATGGCACATCAGCCGTGCCGTCCCGGTAAGGGATGAATCGGGGAAAATCATTATGTGGATAGGTACCAATACCGAGATACATAAATTAAAGGAAGAGGAAAAGCGCAAGGAGGGCTTCCTGAAGATGGTGAGCCATGAGCTCAAGACGCCCATTACATCGATAAAAGGGTACACACAGATGCTGTTGAGCATGATGGAGGGCGATAAAGAAATCCAGTGGGGCTCCATGCCCATAAAACCGTCCCTGCAACGTATCGACAACCAGATATCCCGGTTGACACGGTTGATCTCCGAAATGCTGGACCTGACCAGGATCGAGGACAGCCAGCTACTTTTGGAAAAGGAAACATTCGACCTGAACAAGCTTGTCGGGGAAACCATCAAAGACCTCGAATACGCCCATGAGCTGGCCAATATCACCCTGCAACAGGAGGCCCATTGCCAGGTCAGTGCCGATCGGGACAGGATAGGGCAGGTACTGATCAATTTTGTGACCAACGCCATCAAGTACTCCCCAAATAACAGGGATATTGAGATAAAGATCCTTCAACCGAGCCGGGACAGCGTGTCGGTCAGTGTGAGGGACCATGGGATCGGTATTGAAAAGAACGATCAACCGCACCTTTTCAAACGTTTTTACCGCGTGAGCGGCAAGAATGAGGAAACCTATTCGGGCTTTGGTATAGGCCTTTACCTGGCCAGGGAGATCATGGTACGGCATGATGGGCATATCAGGGTGAACAGCAAGAAGGGAGAGGGCTCGGAATTTACCTTTACCCTGCCCGTGCATACCGCAGCGGATATGGAGAGGGGGAACGAAGATGAATAGGATCCTGGTGGTCGACGATGACCGCACCATAGGGGAAATGCTAAAGTTCATGCTCGGCTCCATGGGCTATCTGCCGGTGATCTCCAACAGGCCGGAGCAGACGACCCATAACGTTGTGAGCGGTGCCGTCGATCTGGTCATTTTGGACCAGTTCATGTTCGGGGCAAGTGGCATGGAGGTCTGCCGGGAACTGCGCAAAAATGAGGCCACCGCCAATGTACCCATACTGATGATGTCGGCACAGACCGAAGTCAAAAAAAAATGCCTGGGGGCCGGGGCCTCGGACTTTATATCCAAGCCCTTTGAGATGGATGCCCTCCTATCGAAGATCGAGGCCATGCTCAGGCAGACAAGGACATGATCAAGAACCTTTTAAAATATCAAAAATGAACACAATATTACTGGTCGAGGACGATCATAACCTGGGTCTGATGATCCGTGAACTGCTTGAAATGAACGGGTATGGGGTAAGCCTGTTAAGGGTTCCCGGCAAAACGGTCAGTAACCTCCTAAAAGGGGGGTTTGACCTGGTCCTGATGGATAAACTATTGAGCGGGATGGACGGGACCGATATCTGCGCCGAAATCAGAAAAACGGATGCCGTTTCCCATACGCCCATCCTTATGATGTCCGCCCTCAATGGCGCGAAAAAGATCTGTCTCGAGGCCGGGGCCTCAGATTTTATAGCCAAGCCCTTTGAAATAAAGGAATTGTTGGCGCATGTCAGTGATACGATATATAAAGGAAAGGAATCTGACAATTGAATGGTTCGATCAATGTACGTATAACGCCAATGGAAAAATGGAATGCAGATAAAACATCCTATTACGATGAAAAAATCAACCGCTTGACCGATAATCGAAATTTAGAGGATCACTCTTGTTTTATAGGGGTCAAAACAGCTGATCTCACATATTTATAAAAAAAGTTGAAAATGAAGGCACCAAAATTCATTATAGTGGTCGGTACTTCCGCAGGGGGCATGAATGCGTTGATTGAATTGGTCTCACAGTTAAAGGAAAACATGGATGCGGCCCTTTTTATCGTGATGCACTTATCCCGCACCAGTATCAGCGATTTTTTGGTGCACCGTCTTCAGCCCCATACCTCTTTAAAATGTGAGGTCGCAACGGAGGGTTCCCCAATACGGGAAGGTCATATTTATGTTGCCGCACCCAATCAGCATTTACTGGTCAAGAAAGGTAAAATCCTTCTTGGCCGGGGCCCCGAGGAAAACCGCTGGAGGCCTTCCATTGATGTACTGTTCCGTTCGGCCGCTGCCGCCTACAGCACAAGGGTTATCGGGGCTGTACTGACAGGCTCACTGGATGACGGGACCACGGGCATGTTGGCCATCAAAAGAAGTGGCGGAACCTGCATCGTGCAGGACCCCAACGAAGCGGAATATCCCGATATGCCCCTATCGGTGCTCAATAATATGGAAGTCGATCACTGCATTCCCCTCCACCAAATGGGCGAGGCAATCTTTGGGATCACCAAATCGGACCCCGAGGAAATTGCTGCCCCACAGGATGTTATCATAGAATCTGAAATTGCCGAAAGGGTAGTGGTGGATTACACACATGTAAGGCAATTGGGCGTTAAAAGCATCTATGCATGTCCCGATTGTGGCGGCGGACTGTGGGACATCAACAAGCAAAATGGAAGGCCCGGCCGATACCGTTGCCATATAGGGCATTCGTACTCTGAAAAAGATCTGGTGGTCAAGCAGGGTGAAATATTGGAATCCACCCTATGGACAGCGTTGCGCATTATGGAGGAGCGCAGGAACCTTTTGAGGAAAATGGAGGATGACAACATTAAAAAAGGATTGTCCAAAATGGCGGCAAGCTATCAGGAAAAAGGGGAGGATATACAGTTTCATGTTGACAGGATGAAAGAAATCCTGTTCGCCACCCAAAACACGCTGTAAATTGCCCTGTCCATTTTTAGCTTACTTCGATGGGAAAACACCGTTCAAGAAAAAGTAAATCGGCATACAATCTCTATAACGATAATGCGTTAGTTTGGGCTAAATTAAAGGTTAATGCCGTATTGTTACGTTTGATTTTTCTACAGAAATCTCCGCACAAAAGACCGCCCTATTCTCATGTGTACCTAGAATAACAAGCGCCTGAAAATCGTTACACACCTGTCCATAAAAGGGTAGAACCGGTGTTGTCCTGGGAAGTGCATCAAATCACTACAGGGTGCTTTGGCAAATGTAGGCTTCCCCGAAAACAGGACAGTCGTCAATACGAATTGAGGTGTAAAAAAAACCCAGGTTTATTTGGACTTTCAGTATATACAAATATTGCATATGCATATATTCGAGAAAAATGCCACAAGCGCCGGAGTCATCAGTCTTTACGGGTAAATGATATAAGTTATGAGACTACTTAAACTTTTGTGCTTACTATTCCTTTCCATTAACTTCTCCTCCATTTATGGACAATCACAGAAAAATGATTCTATTAACTCTTTATTGGATTCAATCTATGAAACAGATCAAAAAATCAGGTACGAACTTATAGACTTGCAAAATAAAGGTAAAATACAACCGGGTGAACTTAAAGAAATCTTTGTGAAAATGACAAAGATCGATTCCATGAATTTGATTGAAATAAATTCCTTGCTGAATAATTATGGATGGCCAGAGAATTTGAGTTTTCAAAGAAATCAAACAATATTTTTAGTAATTCAACATTCCGACCTTGAAACACAACAAAAATATCTTCCAGTTATTCGTAAAGCTGTTGAACAGGGAAAAACCCTACCTAGCAATTTAGCTATATTGGAAGACAGAATATCAATAAGGGAAGGGAAAAAACAAATTTATGGCAGTCAAATATATGTAGATTCAAAAACGGATAAAAAGTATGTAGAACCCTTGGAAGATCCAGAAACTGTAGATGAGCGCAGAGCAAAAGTTGGACTTCCAACAATGAGCGAATATCTTAAGCAGACAAACCAAATGGAATGGAGTCTCGAACAATATTATAAGGATTTACCGAAGATAGAGAGAATATTAAAGCAAAATCAGAAAAGAAATTAATCAACAATAAAAGATTGATTATAATAAAAGTATTTTCAAGGTGATAATGTCCAACAGCGACATCAATTAAACTCAACGCTGTTAGGACTCTATAAAGTTCATTTCCCCATGCCTAATATCAAACTTTACAATATTAACGACAAAGGCCACTTAGGGTTTCAGCACTTCATTTATTTACACTTTAGCAAAAAAAACAACGTTTCAAAACAGGACTAATATTTTATTCGACCCGTTTTGAAATGCCCCCTAGTGACAGTTAAATGAGAATCTTTAAATTTTTAAAGCTTTACAGAACAACAGCATAGGCAATACACTATTTGATATTTGAGGGTTTGTTTAATCGTTTTCCACCAAAAGCATTAATGCTTCAGCTTTAGGCCATTATCTGAAGATTCACGCAAAGTTTATTTTCCCATACCTATTATTGAACATTTCAAGATTTCCGGCAGAGGGTTTATTTTAAGGTTTCAGGCATTCCTATTATTATACTTTCCGAGATGTTCACCAGAGGGTTATTTTAGGATCTTTGCCATTGCTTAATGAACTTTAATAATATGAATTTCATTCATAATCATCAAAAGCGAGGGCTTTTTATGAAAAACCGTATTTGTAAGATATGGTAATGTTTATCAATGATTCAGGTAATATATTTGTCGTGCTTGTCAAATTTCCCGTTATTGCACACTTTAACAAAATGGGTCATCAACCTTTAATTATTAATTAATTTTTCCATTATGAAAAAAACTGCAATACTCTTTCTTTCTGTCCTTCTATTTTCTGTCAGCTGTTCCAAGGATGATGATGGTCAAGCTACAGAACAAGAATCTGCTGCGCTGGTGGGCACATGGGACATGAAAAAAAATGAGTCTGAAAATATGGAGATTACGTCGGCGGTACAGGGTGGCGAGATCTCATTCTCGCAAAACTATTACTCAGAGAAGATGGATTATCAGGTCATTTTCAATGAAAACCAAACCGTAACCTCTGGAGGGTCCTTTGATCAGGTTACCACAACTACATTTGCCGGACAGGCCAGCACATCTACTTTTAAGGTGGATACCGGAACGGATGGCAAGGGATTTTTCTCCGGCAATTATGATCAGAAAGATGGACATTTGGTTATTGTTGATGCAAGGGGTGAGACGACAACAAATGCCAAGATCATATCACTGGAGGGAAATACAATGATACTTCAGCTTGATCTTTCCCAGGCAACAGATCTCTACGAACTTGGGGATAATGTGACCCAAATTGGGTCCGGTGTAACCGTAACGGGAACAGCGACCGTTGAGCTTGAAAAGCGTAAGTTATAGTCCCGACCAAAAACATGTAAAAGGCGGCCGAATCTTTCGGTCTCCTTTTCTGTACGCCATGCCAACATTTGGAAGCGGTAGATCCAGGACCATTTTGGCCGGCGCGCCAGCATATGGCATAGTATAGCAGGGTGTCCATAAACGGTCTGAAAAGCTTTGGGATGATTACGTTCATTTCAACTTTGTTTAAAAACCCGGGGGCCATTGAAGGTTAAGCCCTTTCACCGGACTTTTCAAAACTCTTCACCGTACCATATTAGGCACGCTACTGGCCGTTTTAACATGCCTTAAATAAAAATCGTTACATTTCGACAAATTCTGTCAGTTCTCCCTGTTGTGTTGGTTTTGATGAAACCATAATGCACGTGGAACCTGCTCAACCCAAATCATTAAGTACAATTAAAAATAAGTCTAAAATGTAAAAATTGATTTTACTCTTATCCGTTGCCGTATTTACATTTACCTCCTGCAATAGCGCTGATGATTCACCTGCACAAGAGGATTCTTTTGTTGGGGTTTGGACCACACAAAAACTGTTGTACAACGATGAGGAAATAACCTTGGAGGATTGTGAGAAAACAAGTGCCTTCACGATCAAATCGGACGGTACCTTTATAGACACCGACAATACCTCCAATGGGGACGAACCTAAAATTTGGCTTAAGCGCAACCGATCATAATCATTGCTTGCTATGTTAGGAACCCTAAAGAACAGGTTGAAAATAATATACGGTTTTACGTAGGGTTACCATTTTTAATCCTTACCGGGGTTCAATTCCCCGAAGATCGCCACGATTTGAGGAAGAAATTTTGAGAACAGATAGTTTCTCATCACATCAAAAACTATCTTCGTCCAAAATTGTCGCGGGCATGCCCTCAAAGAATTATGATCAATAAATCAAATATTCATGAAAAAAATCTTCGGAAGCTACTCCGTTTTCTTAGTCACACTTTGTTTTGTTTCCTGCAGTAAGGAAAACGAAGAAATTGTTCAGGAACCTTTTCTAAATGTAGCGGATTTTAGCGCTGAAAGTGCTGAGCTGCCCAGAATGTATAAAAGTGACCATTTTTTTATAGGAAGTTTACAAGTGGAACACAACGTAAACAGTCAACTCACCTACACTTTAAAAGATGAGAATCCCAAAGGTGCACTCAAAATTGGCGAGTTTGGCGGAATACAGGTCAACACCCTGGCTTATTTTGACTATGAGTTTTTTCCGATAATTTCTGCCAGAGTGGATGTGACCAATGGAGCTATAAAAAAAACCGTAAGTATTAATGTTAATCTTCGCGACATTAATGAAGGCCGTTACTTTGTGTACCAGGATAAAGAATATGGGATGTGGAATCTCAGAGAGAATTTGTCATCTTTTGAATCAAGGTTAACCATGATTTCACAGGGGATGGATTTTTCTAATTCCATAGGAGCAAAAGGCATTGGCGACTTCTTGAGTTTTACCTATCAACTTGAGAGTTTTGATAAAGATAAAGAGGTTAACGAGGGTGTGGTTTTGTATGGTTCTGACAATCCCAAACCATCTACTGATTATATTTATTTGGCCTTCCAGAAAAATTTTAGTACCGGCTGGAGCTATGACGACCTCATTAAAAAAGAGATAAGAAAAGGTAAATTACATTACAAAAGATCACCCGCAAAAAATGAATCTGTGGGGGGGCGGGATGTGTATGCCTTTAAGATTGACTTCTTTTTTTATCTTACCGATGGTACCATTATCAACGGGGGCTATGAGGCTAAAGGAATTTCCCAGAGACCTTAGGTTTAAGTAGAAAAAAGTACTATATAAAAACCTATTTAGAATAGTTAAAATTTCTTCTCTGGTCTGACTTTTTGGGTTTTATTGAAACCAAAAATCAAGTTGCGCTTTATCTGGATCACGAATTTACATGAGAAACCGGAATATTACTTCTTGAAGCCTATTACCAGATTGAAATGAAAAGTGAAACAGGGGTTATAAGATTAGATGGAACCCAATTTTTGAGGAATACTTAGTAAGAGAACCGGAAACCGGAGCAGGGGAAGATTTTAAAACAATCGAGGAAGCGATCACCCACGCAAAAAACGGATAGAGTTATAAAAATATTGAAGGTTCAATTTTTTCATTTTAGCGGATGAACTAAAATCCTTCAGGTGTGTTAGTAATATTTGGGGTATGAAGCCCATCGGTGCGAAAACGTACGCTAAGCATAGAAATGTAACAAAAATCGGATCGTATTTCTATGCATCTCAGGATGAAATACTTAATACGCCGGTAATTTATGGTTTAAATGGCCGCTGGTAAAAGCAACCCTTTCCATTTGTCCAATTTGGCTTTGGCCCGATTTCTTCACGAAATGGAGTGTATTTTAACCTTCGTTTAAATGAACTTTAAGAAAAGAGTTTTCGTAATAATCTTTTTTAAAATTATCCACCTTTTAATTCTACATACGCATATCCAGCTTTTATGTCCATATTTAACACCTTACAGAGGGTTAGGAGAAGAAAATGTTTAAATTGCTCGTAACCTATAGTTTGCAACAACCTGAAATTGAAAAACGCACTTAAAATATTACTTTTAATTTTAATCTTGGTTTCGTGCAAAAACCAATCAAACTCTGGGTTCAATAAGATCGATTCGGAATCAAAATCAGAAATCACTCAATTCGAAAAGAGGGAATTTAATCAAATTAAAAAACTCAAAACTATTCCAAAGGATTTGAGAAAATTTGGTGAATTTAACTTTTTTGACCCTGATGAAATTATGAGAATTTGGAGATTTCCAGAAGGCGGAGCAGTATTTGAAGAATTAA
>Ga0307487_1002308_pt1 | contig 12372 bp, 9 predicted proteins | sample CBIW12metaG_FD_203665 | JGI IMG/M metagenome (GOLD analysis project Ga0307487, IMG submission 203665) | Sea-ice brine microbial communities from Beaufort Sea near Barrow, Alaska, United States - CBIW 1.2 | ecosystem: Environmental > Aquatic > Marine > Coastal | place: USA: Alaska | collected... | reverse complement strand
TGCGAGTGTGCCGAATGCGATGCCCCAGAGTGTGATGGAGATGATTTGCCAGAGGATGACGCTGTTTTTGGAGGCTCCGAAGGAGACCATTGCTGCTGAGGTGATTTGGCTGGGGAGGATGGTTTGTCCGAGGAGGCTGACACCGGGTACGCCGTATTTGTCGAATTGTTTGCGGAGTCGTTCTTTGCGCGCTGTGAGTGGTTTGGGTACTTTTCGTTTGGTGACGCTGGTGCGTACTTGGTGTGCACTGAGTACGACGATGAGCATGGAGAGTGCGTTACCGATGATTGCGGCGAGGATTGCGATGACGGGGTTGATGCCGGCGAGGACGCCGATGATGGAGCCAAAATAGGACTCGACGAAGGGGACTGCTGAGGCGAGGATCACGCCGACCCATTGCAGTAGCGGCGGGAGGGATTCGGTGAAGTTTTGTAGTGCGTCGATCATGTGGTCTTTCTTTGTCGTGCCGTGATCGGCGTGGGCATTGATGCCTAACAGCCTATGCCGGTGGGGTTGGCGTTGCAGTCTTCGGGCGTTGCAGTCATTGAGCTACGGTTTTACAGAGGGGAGAGCGCTCCTTTCGACGACGATCGACTTTCAAGCAACGGGAGAATCTGCTCGCTGTTGATCCGCAGCGAGTGCGCTGCATCACGGTGCGCGAGAAATCCCGCGTGACTAATAAACGATTCAAGAATGACGATTTCTTGAAGATTCTCGGGGTTCAGAAAATACTCGAAGCTCAAGCACGCGGGCTCCACCCGCGACGCTGCTGCAAGTTCAGCGAGTAACCCCAACACTGCCTCGGATTTTCCCTCTTTGGGGTGGTAGCGCACTATTACCTGAAATGTCTTCTGAGTGCTCACAGCGTTGATCCTTTTCTCGTTCTCGCGAGTTGATACCGTCACGGCCGAGATTACAATGCGAATGGACGGGCGATCTGCCCCTGCGCTCGATGCGCTTGCTTCGACTGGTGCTCAAATTACTCGGTCGTTTCCACCGTCGACACTGATATGTGCGCCTGTCGTCGCCACAAATCCGCTACATAGAGAGACAACAGCCTCAGCCACGGCGGCGCTCGTAACTTCGATCCCCAACAGATTGCGAGTGCGGTATTCCTCCACAGTAAGCCCGTACTGTTCGGCACGCTCGGCCAGTAGTTCTGGAGTCCAGATACCCGTATCGAAGACAGCATCCGGCTCAACCTGGTTCACTCGAATGCCGTCCTGAGCCCACTCAAGTGCCGCAACCCGCAGAAGTTGAGCGGCCGCCGTTTTACTTGCAGAGTAGGCTGCAGCGCCGGGTCCGGGCGCGACGACATTCTTAGTTGAAACGAACACTGTTCGCCCACCTCGAGGTGCAAGTGCCAAGAATGGATGAGCCGCGCGAAGCACGCAAGCAACGGCAGTCGTGTTGACACGCAATGAGCGCTCCCAGAGTTCATCATCCAAGAGTGCGATTGGAGCGCTCTCGGGAAATATGCCGGCAGCGATAACGAGGATATCGATGCCACCGAACTCACGTGCTGCGACGTCGGCGGCCTGATCGAGAACTGCCGGATCGCTGACATCACCGACGACACCGCGCCATGCGGCATCGCCAAAGAGAGACACGACCGACGGATTGAGATCTATACCCACCACCGCAGCACCGCGCGACAGCAAAGCCGCTACGCAAGCGCGACCGATTCCCGAAGCCGCACCGGTGACGAAGGCGACTTCGCCCTCTAAGTCGCGGCCCACTCCGGGCTTTGCGAGGCGTGCTTGTTCGAGCTCCCAATATTCGATATCGAAACTGCTCGATTCATTCAGTGAGGAGTAGCCGGCATCGCGCTCCGCCGCATCAATTATGTCCATTGTGTGTAGGTAGATGTCGTGCACGGCATCCGCTGCCTCGCGTGATTCTGCCGCGGTCAGCAATCCCAGTTTCGCATCAAGAATCACTCGAGGAGCCGGATCGAGTGCAAAGAGCTCATGTGAACCGCGGTTCGCATCAAAATACTCACGATAGGCATCAGCGTACTTCCCAACATCAGTGCCAAGCATGGGCATTCTCTTGGTTCGGATCACGTGTTCCGGGGTAGCTGTACCCCGGCAGGTGACGGCCGCAAGATCGTCGCGCTGCGCGAAACGCTGTGCGCGGTGAGAAGCCGACTGCCGAAGCAGCATCGGGCGATTTGCGGCGGCCGATAGGTCTCTCCGAAGCGCCGCGAGCTCGACCGGTGTACCAGAGCGCTCAATGACGGACTCTTCTGCGCCCCACTCACCGACCCCTAGCGCAGCGGATGCCGCGGCAACTAAGGAGAGATGGCGGGCCAGAGCAGCATCCGCACTGTCATCGAACGTGAACAACCCGTGGTTGGCCAGTACAATGGCGTCGGCATCACCGAGTTCCGTTGATGCCACAAGGCGGGCCAGATCGAAGCCCGGCATAATGTACGGCAGCACGATCACCCGTTCACCCAGCACCTGAGCGGCTCTCGCCATACCACCCGGCTGATTGGTCAGTGCGACAATCGCATCCGCATGCGAGTGAAGCACGACCCGTGCAGGGATGTAGGCGTGAAGGAGCGCCTCAATGGATGCCGTCGGCGCCGAAGCAGTCAACGACGCCTGACGCAGTTCGTTCACCATTTTCGAATCGCTGAGCTGTTCAACCTTGAGCACGTCGAGCAGACGCTCCCGTCGTAGTGGAGCAAAGCCTGCTGCCTCGATAGTGGCGAGGTTCCAGCCACTTCCTTTCACGAGTACCAAGTCGACTGCGGCACCGGTAATATCCGTGCTTCGCACCTTGATCGAAGTGTTGCCACCGCCGTGCAAAACTAGCGCGGGGTCCGCGCCCAGTTCACGCGATACTCGCACAATCTCTTCTTGCGCCAACACCAGCGCGTGATCGATGTCCCTCATCGTGAGGCCTCCGTCCATACAGTTCCCATTGCGGCGAGCACTCGGTCGAATCGTTCACCCTGCACTCGATAAGTTTCGCGGTCATCCCCCGGTTCAACGACCAAAGAGGGGTCAGGGCTCATTTGCCAGCTAGCGGTATCAATGTTGATCCCCTCAGCTGCAAGCAGTGCAGCCCCGCGCGCACCCAGCTCTGTGCCAAGCTGACGGCGTACTGGGTGTCCTATAACATCAGCGAAGATTTGAGCCCAGAGGGAGTTCTTCGCTCCACCGCCCGCAAGAGTCCATGGCTCGTCTGAGACAGTCGCGCCGCTCAGCCCCACCTTCGCTAGTTGCACGCGGTGGTACTGCGTGATCCCCTCGGCAACGGCGCGGGCAATCTCGCTGTACCCGTGGCTTCCTTTCGCCCCAATCAAGGTTCCCGAGGCTCCTAAGTGTTCTGGAGCACCGTGCACGAAGGGCAAAAAGAGAAGACCATCAGCGCCTGCAGGCACCCCAGCGGCGGCAGCTAGCAATTGCTGCGGCGTCACGCTGTCACTCGACAGCGACGACATCAACGAGGAATACCACTCGATACTCGCAGCAGACGTTGGAGCAACTTCTGCTGCGAGCATGAGCTCCGGGTTAGGGAGCAAAGCATTAAGAGTTACGCGCGGAGGCGCCTCCGAGACAGGCACGACCACCGAGTTAATCGCCCAGGTTCCTACGATGATTGTGACAGCACCGCGTTCGGTCGCGCCGGCCCCCAGAGGGCTCGCCACGCAGTCCATGCATCCCGCAACCACAGGAACACCAACGGGGAGGCCGGTGCTCGTCGACGCCTTCTCGCTCACCGCGCCGATAACTTCGTTCGAGCGCGCAAGAGGCGGCTGTAGATACATCAAGTCTCGCGGGAGCCCGAGCATGTCAAACACTTCAGGCTCGTAGGTGCGCTCCGCCAGATTAACGAGGCCGCAGGCTGAAGCATCCGAGTAGTCAGCGTGTGCGCGGCCGGTAAGGCAAGCGTTAATCCAGTCTTTGCAGGTAAGGGCCCACTGTGAATCGGAGAGCGCCTCGGGGTCGTTGTCTTGCAACCACCGCAGCAGCACACCAGGCTGACCAGCCCAAGGCATCGAACCCGTCATCGCGCGAATGCGTTCTACCGTAACCTCATCGAGCTCGGCAACAATAAATTCGCTTCGGGTATCAGTCGACGCAAAGGCAGGTCTCACCGGATTGAGTTGGCCATCAACGAGGTAAAGCCCGTTGCCGTGCCCCGTTGCGCCCACCGACCGCGGAACCCAGCCGTTGTCGTCGAGCCAGCCGCACAAACTTGTCAGAACTTGCGAGACGACATCCCACAGCGCGAGCATGTCAATTTCCTGACGATCAGAGGCCACAGCCTTCCTCGGATTTGGTGCCGAATAGGTGCGCAGTTCGTTACCGTCCGCGTCGAACGCCGCGGCCTTGGCCGCCGTGAGACCGACGTCGATCCCGATAAAACACTGCCGTGCGGACATAGTGATTCCTTGCTACTGGCTTGCGGAGTGGTCGATATCGAGCGCGCGCGGCGCAAAACGACGCATTGACTGACGATACGTGGCCAATTCACGCTCGGCGCGCTCGTGACTCCAGCCACAGCGCGCGACGAGAACGGCGGCGACTGCAGGAGCCGCTGCGAGGCCGACGTCGCGGTTCAGCGCGACCACCATACGGCGAAGAAGAACATCTTCCAAAGTGAACGCCCCCTCGTTCAGCACCGCGTGTACCGCTTCCGCGGCAATCGCGCCCGTCTCAGGATCAACAATCTCTGCGAGGTCGGGCTGTTCGCGAACAATCTCGACAATCTGCTTCGCAGCGACTCCATAGACATCCACTAGGCGCGCAGCGATGGACGTCGGCAACGAACTGCTGTCGATGAATGTTTGCCGGTATTGCTTCCAGTCGGTTGATGGTGCGCCCGGCAACGTCGCGGTCCTTGTACTCGAGGGCACAAGCTTGCGTCCAAGCGCTCGGGCGATCTTTCGTGTGACTAGCTCCCCTAAAGCGCGGTGCGTTGTCCACTTGCCGCCGACGAGAGTCACGAGTCCTGTGCTATCTCCGTTGTGCACAATGATCTCGTGGTCTCTGCTCACCTTCGATGGATCATCTAGTTCACCGACGAAGGGTAACGGTCGAACTCCGGAGTACGACCACAACACATCCTCAGGCATGAGCCTCGCTCGCGGGATCAGTTTGTTAACTGCGTTGAGAAGGTACTGGGTCTCTTCAGCGTCAATAACAATCTCGTCAAGCGAGCCGTTGTACGGAATGTCGGTCGTGCCAATCATGTACCGCCCATTCCAGGGCAAGACAAACATCGGGCGAGTGTCCTGAGGGGACTCGAAGAAGATGCACGTCGTCGGTGCTCCCTCGAAGGCATCCACGACCAGATGGCTTCCCTTCGTGGGGCCCATCTTTCGCGGATGCGTGCCAGCAAGTGCCAGTACTTCGTCCACCCACGGCCCTGCGGCGTTGACTACCACTTGGGCTCGAAGCGACTTGAGTGTGCCTTCAAGCCGATCGCGATAGACAACGCCCACAACACGATCGTTTTCACGCACTAGCGACTCGACGCGCGAGTGCGTAAGCAAGGTAGCTCCGTGATTGTGCGCATCAACCGCCAGCTCGAGAGTGAGCCGCTCCGTAAGCGGAACGTGCGCGTCATGGAATAGTCCACCCCAGCGAACTCCGCCGTCGGCAACCTCGGGCCACTCCTGCCGCAGTCGCTTGCCAAAAACCACGCGGTTGAATGGTAGCCGCTTACCGACCGAAAGCACATCATGGAGCAACAGGCCACACGCGAGCATCCATCCCGGTCGGCTCTGTCCTCCCCCAAATGGGATGAGCATTGGGTAGTGATGAACCAGATGCGGGGCCCGCTTGAGCAGAATGTTGCGCTCGCGGATCGACTCGTAGACCAAGTTCAACTCGAAGCGTTCCAGATATTTGAGCCCCCCGTGGACCAGTCGAGTCGAAATAGCTGAGGTGCGCGACCCAATGTCGTCCTGATCTATAAGCACTACCGAGAGTCCTCGGCGAGCGGCCTCGCGAGCCACGGCGAGACCGTTGATGCCGGCGCCAATAATGGCGACATCAACCGGCGCTAGATCAGTTTTATAGCTCGACAAAGTAGGCATAGTGTTCCTTAGTGAGTGTCAGGTGTGAGCGGAGCGCGCTCACCGCCCGCGGTTTAGTGAGAAAGCTCTTGGAAGAGCTCGAAAGCCTGGTCTGGCGTGTGATTGTTGTGCACTACCGTGCGCACTGCAGAAAGCATTGCGGCGGGGTGCTTTGACTGGAAAACGTTGCGCCCCATGTCAACACCGGCGGCACCCTCTTGCATCGCGCGATAGGCCACCCGAAGTGCTTCCTTTTCTTCCACTTTCTTGCCACCCGCGATAATGATCGGAACCGGGCACGCTGCCGTGACAGTCTCAAACCCCTCTTCGACGTAGTACGTCTTCACGAACGCCGCACCAAGCTCAGCCGACATTCGAGTTGCGAGACGGAAGTAACGTGCGTCGCGCGCCATTTCCTTCCCCACAGCGGTGACGGCAAGAACGGGGATGCCAGCGCTCTGCCCCTGGTCGACGAGCGTCGTAAGATTCTTGACCGACTTGGTCTCATTCTCACTACCCACGAAAACTTGAACTGCTAGCGCAGCTGCATCCAATCGCACGGCATCGTCGATGCTGACGGCAATCTCTTCGTTTGACAGGTCGTTAAGGATGCTGGGACCACCGCTAGCCCGAAGCACAATACCCTTACCGTTGTTGGCCGGAATAGTGGTCCGAAGCGCACCGCGAGTGAGCATCAGGGCATCCGCCTGAGGAATGAGCGGAACGATGGATTCGTCGAGACGCTCAAGTCCAGAGGTTGGCCCCTGAAAGTATCCGTGATCGAATGCAAGCATCACAGTCTTGCCGTCAGCCGGATCAAACACGCGAGACAGTCTCGCCTTCATGCCCCAGTCCTGGCCCCCGAGTCCCTTGAGGTGAAATCCTTCCGTGGTCTTCACGGGGGCGCTACCGAAGCTTGTACCTTCGCGCAGGTCGTCGAGGTCAGCCATTTCTAGTCTCCTTTATTGAGGTTCTGGATGTGAAAAATGTGAGCGACCGGTCGAATGAAGATTTGGCCGTTCCGCTGGCAGTAGCCGAGATGATGACGACGGCGACGACGAGAACACCTTTCAGAATGTTCTGCGCACCAATACTCCAACCGACCAAATTCAGCAGTCCCGAAAGGAGTACGAAGAAGAGTGCGCCCATCCATGCTCCAGTGGGAACAGCCCGTCCGCCTGAAATCAGGGTTCCTCCGATCACAACAACGGCAATCGAGTCGAGCATGTAAGACGTCCCCAAAACCGTGCTTGGCGAGATGAATGCCGCAAGTAGGCCGCCGGCTAGTCCAGCAAATGTTCCGGATGCGAGGTAAGCGAGGGCTGTCACCAGCCAGACTTTGATGCCCGAACGTTCCGCGGCGCGGGCACTCTGGCCCACGGCGATTACTGACAAACCGAATCTGGTGTGCCGGAGCATGAGAGCGATCGCGACCGTTATCGCGACAACGAGAATCGCGATGATCGGAACGCCCAGCAGCTTGGCGTTCACGAAGACCCGCAGGCTTGCGTCGGCAGAGTTTCGGCTCGCGTCAGCAAGTAGCAGTGTTGCTGAGGACACGATCAGACTCGTCGCGAGAGTCGCAATGATCGGCGGTACCCGGAGCAGGAGGATCGCTAGCACGCTACACAGCGCTGCGACCGCACCCGCAATCACCGCAGCGAGAACTCCGACGAGCGGGCCGGCGCTCGCGCCCACCGCCACGGAAACATACGAGGACATCGAAATTATCGTGCCGACAGACACGTCGATGTTGCCCGGTCCCAGCGTAATCACGAGCATCTGCCCAAGGGCAACGAGCACCAGAAAGGGAGCTAAGGAGAGCGACTGTACGATCGGGTCAAACGGGGCACCAGGTCGAGCAATGATGATGAGGGCCCACACCGCAAGTACCCCGATGAAAGACCATCCCCAAGCGGGCCAGCTGACGACGCGACGATTACGACCCGAAGCCGGCCGAACCGCTGGTGGCAATATTAGATTCGTGTTCATCGGGCCAACCTCTCTGTTACGACGCGGCCCGCGAGCACCGCAAGAACGATCGCTCCTTGAGCAGCAGATTGAAGACTCGAGGACAGGCTCATCAAGCTAAGAAGCACCGTAATCAGCCCCAGGGTGACCGCACCGAGGGTTGCGCCGATGGGTAGTGCCCGGCCACCAGAGAAGTTACCGCCACCCAGCACTACCGCGGCGATCGTCATGAGGGTGAAATTGCTCGCTGAGTTGATATCTCCCGAGCGTGTTTGAGAGGCAAGCAGCAATCCTGAAATAACAATGAGAATTGCGGCGAGCACATAGGCGAGCACTCGAGTACGAGTAAGTGACCAGCCAGCTTTCTCCAGCGTTGCCTGGTTGCTACCAAGAGCACGCAGGCGACTTCCGGCTCGACTTTGGCGGGAGAGGTACCACCCAATTATCGTTGCGATCGCGATGAAGATCAGTGGAGAAGGCACTCCTTCAGGTCGCCATCGCCCAATAGCGGTCAACCAATCAGGGGTCGCGCCGCCCGGTGTTGGAAGAATCTGGAGCCCGATACCTAACCAGACAAACGACATACCCAGCGTCACAATGATCGAGGGAACTTTTCTCTTCTGAACGATCAGCCCAAGCAACGCATATACAACTACTATCGCGGTCAGCATTGCGATTCCCAGTAGAGGGCTTTCGCGAAGCAGCGTTGCGGCGATGACTGTCACCAGACCGATCAGTGCACCGATACCTAGGTCTATATCTCCCACGGACATGATGAGCATCTGTGCCTGTGCGGCGAAAACGAGGGGAACTGCAGACATCAGCATGAGCGTTAGCCCTGTGACGCTGAGGATTCCGGGCTGATTGACGACAGAGATCACAAACACAGCTACGAGCGCGACGAGTGAGAGCAGGGCAGGGAATCCATGCAGAGCACTAGTGCGCGCTCTGGCCGCTAGCGCCGGTGGCGCATACGGAGCCGCGCTAGACGTTGTCATTTCTTCGTTCCCGTCATCTCATCGAATGAGTCGGCGATAATCCGCTCTTCAGTGTTGGACGCACCGCTAAGTTCGGAAATGATTGCGTTTGCGCGGAACACATAAACCCGATCGCAATGTGCCATTTCGCTGTTCTCAGTCGAGTACCAAACAATGCACCGGCCTGCGGCTGCCTCAGACTTCATGAGCGAGTAGAGCTCGCTCTTGGTCGCAACATCGACACCCCGGAACGGATCATCGAGCAGCACAAGCTCGGCGTCGCTAGCGAAGGCGCGAGCAACGAGAACTTTCTGCTGGTTGCCACCGCTCAGCGCTATAATCGGCGTTGCTGCATCGCCGCGAACCTTGAGGGCGCTAATCCATTTCGCTGCGAGCTCGCGCTTGGCACGGCCACGCACCAGCCCGAATCGAGCTAGCCCGCGGAGTGAAGAAATGGTGAGGTTCTCGGCAACGCTCCAGAGCGGAAAGATTCCCGATGTCTGGCGATCTCCAGGAACATAAGCGCGGCGATGGGGAACGGCTACGCCTGGAGTCAATGCTCCAGCTCGCCAAAGTTTTGTCAGTAGCTGCTCTTGGCCCTGACCAGCAAGGCCTGCGAGACCGATGAGCTCGCCGCGTCGAGCCTCGAATGAGATCCCGGACGTGGATTTCACGATCACGCTGGCAGCCAATTGGTCAGCGCCGGCTGCCGCTATCGCGGCGGGGAGAGGTTGCTCCACATCCGCTTTGACTTCGCCACCCATCGAGACGAGGAGCTCGGACTCTGATGTGTCGTCAAAGACTCCGACAACCACGCCATCTTTCATGACTGCGATGCGGTCGCTGTGAGCGATGACTTCTTGCATCCGATGTGACACCAAAAGACTGCTTACGCCACGCTCGGTGAGCGAATGAAGATGGGCATAGAGCTGTTCCGTGGCATCCGACCCGAGTGACTCTGTCGGTTCGTCGAGAATCAGCAGCGCGAGGTTGTCGGTACAGAGGGCTCGAGCGATTTCCACCATTTGTCGTTCGGCCATAGCGAGGTCGCCCGTCCGACGAAGGACTGAGATTCCGTGGCCCGGAAAAACCGTGTCAAGAGACGTTGAGATTCGGCGTTCGGCGCGTGCACGCCAACCCCAAATCCCAGCTGGCCGGGGGTCAGATAGCGCGACAGTTTCTGACACAGTGAGATCTGGACACAGCGCCAACTCCTGGTAGACCATCCGCACGCCAAAGTCTGCGGCGGTCGTAGCGTTCCAGAGTGAACGAGAAGCGCCGTCGCGCACGACAACATCGCCACTATCGGGTTGCTCGATTCCCGCGAGCACCCGCATAAGGGTGCTTTTTCCTGCTCCGTTATGACCGACAAGTCCGAGGATTTCACCATGGCCCAGCTGCAGGTCGACACCGCGAAGCGCGTGAGTCTTTCCGTAGCTCTTTGACACCGAACGGGCGACAATCGTTGGTTCTCGCTGTTGCGCCGGTGGCACAGCAGGAACTGAATCATTGATAGTGCTCTGCGACATGGTTTCCTCCTCGAACTTGTCGTTCAATGGGGTTACTTGATAGCCGGCGCTGCGACTTCTTCGCCTGCCGCAATGGCAGCGATTGCCGCGTCGACAGTTTTCTTGTCCCACTGGTTGGCGGCGTACTCATCGGATTCGAGGTTGCCGACCCAGTACTCCAAGTCGGCCTGGCCGATTTCGAGCAGCGGAAGAACTACTTCCTGTGGAACGTCTTGGCCGTCGAGTACTGCCAGTGCCACGTAGATGGCCGCGATTACCTGACCGGGGTCGGTGAGGGCCGCGAATGAACCATTTTCAATCCCGCTTTCCTGCCAGAACTTGAGTGATTTGCCGTCGGTGTCGAAAACAACTACCGGAGCTTCGCGTCCCGCGGACTCAAATGCCTGAACGATTCCCATTCCGCCGATGCAACCAGGAACCGCCGCGATTTCCGGAAGCGAGCCCAAAACCGAAACGATTTCCTTCTGAGCTGTGCTGCTGTCGCAGAACCCGTTGATCTCCGCCGCAACCTTCACATCGGGGTAGTCCTCGAGAATCTCCAGCTGACGGGCGTGGAACGCCTCTTCCGGCTGCGATCCGATAACACCGCGGTTGATCACGATGTCACCCTTGCCATCGATAGCTTCGAGCGCAGGCATGAGAGACACCTCGCCCCACTTGTCGTAAGCATTACGAACGACATGTGCACACGGAGCATCCATGTCGGCATCAAGCACGATCACGGTAATGCCGGCGTCACAAGCCTCTTCCACCGCAGGAATCAGCGCGGTTGACGATGCCGGAATAACCAGCAGAACATCGGGGTTCTGCAGCACTAGGCTGCGGATCTGTGAGGACTGCTCGGTGGCGCTGTTCTCGCCGGGCGCGTTGACAGTAGTGAAGTCAGAGACAATGCCTTCATCTTTAAGCGCGGCGGCTTCTTCTTCGAATTTATTGATGAGCGTGAGACGCCATCCATTCACAAATCCGTTGCTGAGCGCGATCGATATTCCTTCGTCACTCTCCGGCGACGATGAGCTCTCACCAGAACCCGCGGCACATCCGGTGAGCGCGAGTAATGCGATTGTTGCCGCGGCGATTGATGCTCGCCTCAGGGACTTAAACGACATTGTTGTCCTCCATATTTTGTGGTGATTGGCGTCTTTGCGCTGGTGTCGCAAATACAAGGTCAGACGCTGACGCGATGGAGAATTACCATCGATCCTGAACTTGTACTCACCAACTCGTAATGACAAGTTGGTAGTGATATGAATATAGACATGCGCGTGGTCGCTGTCAAACGGAAACTGACGGGTAGTCTCGGTCTCGTCTGAGTTGGACGCTGAAGTTAGAGGAGGTTTCGTGGTTACTTCAACTGGTGCGCGTGACGCGCTGCTTGATCGGTCGTCGAAGGATCCTCTGTGGTTTCAGTTGTCAATGGTGATTCGTGGCTCGATTGAGGGGGGTCAGTTGGTCGCGGATCAGGCGTTGCCCTCGGAGGCAGAACTTATTGACCGATTTGGTGTTTCGCGCACTGTGGTGCGGGAAGCTCTTGGTGATCTTGTGCAGCGGGGGCTGATTTATAAGATTCGCGCTAAGGGTTCGTTCGTTTCCCCTCCCCGACGGGATTTGGGTTTTATTGGGTCGACTCTTGGCTCGTCGGCGGATTTGTTGGCGGCGGGGCGTTCGTCGACGACGCGGGTGCTTTCGTTGGTTGCTGGCGAGGCGGGCGAGGATGAGGCGAATGCACTTCGCTTGGATGTCGGGGCTGATGTTATTCGGATTCGACGTTTGCGGTCGGTGGATGGGGTTCCGGCTCTTCTTGTTTGGACGACTCTGCCTCATGCTCCTTTTGCGGGTTTATTGAAAAGCAATCTTG
>Ga0307487_1002307_pt1 | contig 12372 bp, 10 predicted proteins | sample CBIW12metaG_FD_203665 | JGI IMG/M metagenome (GOLD analysis project Ga0307487, IMG submission 203665) | Sea-ice brine microbial communities from Beaufort Sea near Barrow, Alaska, United States - CBIW 1.2 | ecosystem: Environmental > Aquatic > Marine > Coastal | place: USA: Alaska | collected... | reverse complement strand
AATTCAAGGTTCTAGCTTCTAAAAATCAGGTGTATAAGTCGTTCATTGGATTGGGCTACTACGATACCTTGGTCCCACCGGTGATTTTGAGAAATGTTTTGGAGAATCCAGGATGGTATACTGCCTACACTCCTTATCAAGCTGAGATCGCTCAAGGCAGATTGGAGGCGTTGATCAACTTTCAGACTGTGATCATGGAGCTTACAGGAATGGAGCTTGCCAATGCATCCTTACTAGATGAAGGTACTGCTGCTGCTGAGGCGATGAACATGCTGAATGCTGTAAAGTCAAAGGAGAAAAAAAATGCATCTACTTTTTTTGTGGATGAAAATGTCTTTCCACAGACCAGAGCAGTATTGCAGACAAGAGCTGAGACTGTCGGAATTGATCTGGTGTTTGGGTCGTTAGACGCTGTAGATCTTTCAGACGAAAATCTTTATGGAATATTAATTCAATACCCCAATGCTGAAGGTGAAGTAAGGGATTACACTTCAATGATCGCTGCGGCAAAAGAAAATAATGTCACTACTGCATTTGCTGCAGACCTATTGGCACTGACCTTATTGAAGGCTCCTGGAGAAATGGGCGCGGATGTAGTTGTCGGTTCTTCACAGAGATTTGGTGTTCCCATGGGATATGGTGGGCCACATGCTGGATTTTTTGCTACTAAAGATGCGTACAAACGTCAGATACCGGGAAGAATTATTGGAGTATCACAGGATAGAGCTGGAAACAAAGCATATAGAATGGCTTTGCAAACTAGAGAACAACATATCAAAAGAGAAAAAGCTACCTCTAACATATGTACAGCTCAGGTGTTGTTAGCCGTTATGGCAAGTTTTTATGCAGTTTATCATGGTCCTATAGGATTGAAAAATATTGCTTTGAGAACTCATGGTCTGGCAAAATTGACCGCAACTGCACTTAAGGAATTAGGATATGAAGTAGTAAATGAAAACTATTTCGATACCATTAAGGTAAAATTTGAAGCTAAAGCACTCAATACTATTCAGTCTCTGTCGGTGTCTGCAGAGATGAATTTCAGATATGATTACGATTTGGTGTACCTATCATTTGATGAAGCCAAAACAATCGATGATGTAAAAGCTGTAGTGGAAGTATTCGCTAAAGCAAAATCTGAAAACATGCCTGATTTAGATGTTTTAGCAGAAAATCTTACCGTTCAGTTACCAGAATCGCTGATTAGAACTTCTGATTATTTGACTCATCCAGTCTTTAATCAATTTCACAGTGAGCATGAAATGCTTCGCTACATCAAACGACTTGAAAATAAAGATTTGTCCTTAGTGCATTCCATGATTGCATTGGGATCTTGTACCATGAAGCTCAATGCAACCGCAGAGATGATTCCTGTTACATGGCCGGAGTTTGGACAAATGCACCCTTTTGCACCCATAGATCAAACGGCAGGTTATCAAGAGTTATTTGCTAATCTAAGAAGCTGGTTAAGTGAGATCACTGGATTTGCAGACACTTCTCTTCAACCAAACTCTGGTGCTCAAGGTGAGTATGCAGGACTGATGGTAATTAGAGCTTATCACCAAAGCAGAGAAGATTTTCACCGGAATGTGGTTTTGATCCCAACTTCTGCGCATGGCACCAATCCCGCCTCTGCAGTGATGGCTGGTATGAAGGTCGTCTTAGTAAAATGCGATGAAAGAGGGAATATTGATCTAGCTGACTTAAAATCTAAAGCTGAAGCAAACTCAAATGAGCTATCTGCTTTGATGGTTACTTATCCTTCCACCCACGGAGTATTTGAGGAAGCAATTCAAGAAATTTGCCAGATTATTCATGACAATGGTGGGCAGGTGTATATGGATGGGGCAAACATGAATGCACAAGTGGGACTGACAAATCCAGGCAGAATTGGCGCTGACGTTTGTCACCTGAATCTTCACAAGACATTCTGTATTCCTCACGGTGGCGGTGGGCCAGGCATGGGACCAATTTGTGTTGCAAGTCACTTGGCTCCTTTTCTTCCGGGCAACCCACTAGTTAAGACAGGTGGAGAGCAAGCAGTGTCAGCGATATCTTCTGCTCCTTATGGATCAGCAAGTATTCTCCCAATTTCTTATGCCTATATCGCAATGATGGGTAGAAAAGGATTGACGGATGCTACCAAGATTGCAATATTGAATGCCAACTATATTAAAGAGAGACTGGCTGGAAGTTTTCCAATTCTTTACACAGGAAGTAAAGGCAGAGCCGCCCACGAGTTGATCGTGGATTGTCGTGGCTTCAAAGAGGTAGGTGTGGAAGTGGAGGATATTGCAAAGAGATTAATGGATTATGGATACCATGCTCCTACAGTTTCTTTTCCAGTAGCTGGTACGCTCATGATCGAGCCCACTGAGTCTGAAACCAAAGCAGAATTGGATAAATTTTGCGAGGCACTCCTATCTATTAGAGCTGAGATTCAGGAGATCGAAGATGGTGTAGCTGATAGAGAAAATAATGTATTGAAAAATTCACCGCACACTTCAGCGATGGTGTTGATTGGTGAATGGGATCTTCCATATAGTCGAGAGAAAGCAGTTTTCCCGTTGAGCTTTGTGAAGGATAATAAATTCTGGCCAACAGTGCGTAGAATTGATTCTGCATATGGGGACAGGAATTTAATCTGTAGCTGTATTCCGGTAGAAGAATATGCAAGTGAAGAGGCTTAATTAGTTTTAAAAATAAATAGAAAAAGGGCTGCCGATTGGTAGCCCTTTTTTATTTTTTTAACTATTAAGGTTATGCAGAGACTAAACCTGTAAGCCTCAGCGTTCCGTAAAACTATCTGGATCGAAGTCTCTATGCCTCTCCAGTCTCTGGGTTTTTTTAAAATTCCATGTCATTCATTTGGGTTGATGTAGAATTTCTATAGCATTGATTATCTGATGAAAAAGTTGAAATCCACCGAAAGATACCCTGAGTAGGGTATCTTTTTTATAAAAGGTAATTCTTAGTTTTAAGAATCGTCAAAATTATTTTTATATAAAAATTACTTTTAGTTATTCTGCTAATTTGTTTTAGGTTTAGTGCGATGAGTCAAGATACCCAATGTTCTGTAACTGATACAGATTAGCCTAATTATGTTCGCCCTGATGTTGGGAACAATCGGTTTTTATTGGAGATTATCCGATCCTATTGATGTCAGCACGCTTCGCTTCGGTGTCTATGCTATTACTTATGTATTGGATGGAGAAATTCGCAACTCTAAATTAATCATACAAAGAAAAATCGTATTATTTTTCTAGCCATCCTTGCTAGTATATTTTCCTACTGTCAAGAGGAAGGTGGTCAGGGTGAACCTCTTTTGTGATATTTTTACACCCAAATTAAAACTGAGGATGGACGGGATTATTTTAAAGCCTATCCAGATTTTACCTTCGAAAAATTTAAGATTTACACAAAGGATAATATTGAATCAGCATGTCCCCTTACCGTTGATGTCCCCGTGGCTCACTCAATTATTGATGATTATCACATTTTTAGATTAGGGAAGACAAGCGAATTTGAAGGGTTGCTTAATTTTGGAAATGGTGATATTGATTCCTTAACGTATAAATGGAAGCCTGAGAATACATACTCTAACGAGACTTTAAGTAATGTGGAATATATTGATGTCTATAATAACGGGACTAGGGTGTATCGATTTGACTTTGAAAATAATGCTCCTTCTAGATTAGATTTGTTCCAACGAAACAGTGATCCACTGAAATCTAATCTGATTATCGTCCCGAATGTTAAGAAGAATCCTGCGGTGGAAGGGGAATGAACTTTTTGTAAATTCCGTTTTGCACAGAATAAACTACACTAGTTTATTCTGTGCAAAACGGATTAATTTATGGTTGTCTGAAACAGTTTTAGTCGTAGCAGAATCAGTGTCCTTTCGCTACTTTGGTGAAAGAAAAAGGCTATCCTATCCGATAGCCTTTTTCTTATCAGTCAGCTCTTTGGGAGTTTGGCTCCGAGAGTTGGATTTCCAATCCTCCAATTTTAGAAGCTACAAAGTTGTAAACTACAGCGCCTAAAGCACCAAAAACAAATCCTATAACTCCATAAATTATTGGAATCATAATCATCATTCCTATTCCTAAGCCCATTCCAAATGAAGAAGAATATTCACTCCCAAACAAGCTGGAAAATGCTGTGAAAAATAACGCATAAAATATTCCAATTACAAAACCGAGAACTGCTAAAGTAAGTCCATAAATTTTGGCAGCTGAACTGATTCCTATTTTTTCGATTTTTACCATTTTTATAAAAATTTAAGTGATGAAAAGATTCAAAACCAAACTATCAAAAATAATCCGCATAAAAAAAGCGCAGGATTAGCTGCGCTTCGATTCAATAGTTGAAGTTATACATTCACATGTCTTTCAGCATGATAAGATGATCTTACCAATGGGCCTGATTCAACGTATTTCAATCCTTTAGACAATCCTAATTCTCTGTATTCTGCAAAAAGGTCAGGATGAATAAATTCAGCTACTTCGATATGTCTTTTAGTAGGTTGAAGATATTGACCCAGCGTTAGGATATCACATCCGTGATCCACAAGATCGTCCATTGCCTTGAGCACTTCTTCTTTTTTCTCACCCAAGCCAAGCATAATTCCTGTCTTAGTTCGTTTGCCGTATTCTTTAGTCAATTTAATTTGCTCAAGTGATCTAGCATATTTGGCCTGTGGACGCACTCTTCTATAAAGGGTTTCCACTGTCTCCATATTGTGAGAAACCACTTCCTGACCAGCACTTATCATTCTATAGAGCGCATCCCAATTGGCTTTGACATCTGGGATCAAGGTCTCTATAGTAGTCTCTGGAGAGAGTTGCTTGGTTTGCACCACAGTCTGATACCATATTTCAGCACCTTTATCTTTGAGTTCGTCTCTATTTACTGAAGTCAAAACTGCATGTTTTACCCCCATAAGTTGGATGGCTTCTGCTACTCTCTTTGGTTCATCTTCGTCATATTCTGGAGGTCGTCCGGTGGCTACCGCACAAAATGAACATGAACGTGTACAGACATTACCTAAAATCATAAAAGTAGCGGTGCCAGCTCCCCAGCATTCCCCCATATTTGGGCAATTGCCACTTTCACAGATGGTGTTAAGTTTATGCTGGTCAACAAGTTTGCGGACTTTTGCATATTCCTTTCCCGCAGGTAATTTTACGCGTAACCAATCCGGTTTTTTACGTCGAGTTGCTTCTTCGGAAATAACAGGTAATTCGATCATTGAATTGTGATTTGATGCAAATGTAAGGCAGGCAAAGGCAAAACCCAAGCTAATATCTTATTGTCTGAATCCGTAGAAAAAGGTGAAATATACCGATTGGAATATTTGCCTATTTTCTGTGGTGGGGATTAATGGGATTTCTTTTGTGAAACCTTCAAGCATATAACCTACTTCTAAGCCAGTCGCATTTGATCTGAAAACACCGAATTCAAAATTTAGAGCAGCCTTCAGGTTGGCTCCGAAAGAAAATTGGGATTTTCCTAAGCCTTCAAATAATTTGCCGGTACCCAGGATACTTCCAACATTACGATGAACTTCTGGATCGTATTGCTCCGTGACAGTCTCCACGCGGTTAAATGTATATTCTATGTAGTAGGGAGCTATTAATCCAAAAGTAGGTCCGACTGCTGCCAAGGCTGAGACTTGTACACCTTGATTAGGTGCTTTTTTGAACAAAATAATTTCTCTTCCATATTGAGGGCGAATGGCATAGAGGTAGTTTGATTTGCCATAGATGTAGCTGTTTCCCAATACCGTACTGGATCGCACTTCTTTGGGATTTTTGACGTTGGATAGTTCTAATGACCAAAAGCTGAAATTGGTGTCATCGATTCTGGTTCCTGCTTTAAAAACGAAACCACCAATTAAACCGCCGTTGGTGTTTTTGTTGATTCCAAAAAGATATTCTTTATCGTATTCATAATTCCCTGTGTCTTCACGCTGGGCGAAACAGAAGGTCGAAATAGACAGAAGAAAGATGGGTAAAATGAATTTCAGCTTGCTCATTCAAAATGGTAGAAAATATAGCCCTATTTTTGGGTTCATGTATATTAACTGATTTTAAAAGTAAGAGTTTATGCCCACTATAAAAAGTTCGTATTTAGGTAATTTGAGAACAGAATCAGAACATTTGCAATCCAGTACAAAAATACTGACTGATGCACCTTTAGATAATAATGGAAAAGGGGAAGCTTTTTCTCCTACTGATCTGGTAGCGAGTGCGCTGGGAAGTTGCATGGTGACTATTATGGGCATAGTGGCAGCGAGAGAAGAGATTTCATTGCAAGGGCTTTCTTGGGAAGTGACTAAAATCATGCAGTCTGCTCCTAGGAAAATAAGTGAAATTGTGATAGAATTTAAGTGGGAAAATCCTGTTTCAGATTCTGTAATGATTCAAAAACTGAAGAATGCTGCTAAGACCTGTCCTGTTGCTTTAAGCTTAGATCCCGCGATTAGGCAGACCTTGAAGTTTGACTTTTGAGAGGAATGAATTTAACAGCATCCAAACACCCGAGGTATTCTTAGACTTCTGAATACAGTACTAGTAAAAGAAAGCCTAATTGTCATAGGTTCTTGTTGTAAAGCAATTGGCAATTTTAAAATATCAGATTAATTACTACATAAACCCAACTATCTCATGAGCTATTTATTCACAAGTTTCAAAGAATGGAAAATTTTCTGTGAGAATAATAACAAATCGCTTCCTCAATCTGTCATCGATTATGAGGTAGACCAAAAAGGAGGAACACCAGATAAAATTAGGGCAGGTCTCCTGAATGCCTATCAAGTCATGAAGGAAGCGGTAAATACAGGGCTCACTTCAGAAATGACTTCTAGATCAGGTATGATTAACAACGGAGCCAAAAAAGTGTATAATCATCCACTTACCGTACTTTCCCCTGAATTCCAAAAATTAATTTCCCGTGCACTTGCTGCTAAAGAAGTGAATTCATGCATGGGTAGAGTGGTGGCTGCTCCAACTGCCGGTGCAAGTGGAATTCTGCCAGGAACGCTAGTTACGCTTCAGGAAATCCATGGATTAGATGATGACCAAATCCTGGATGGGATCTTGGTAGGAGCTGGGATCGCACTTATTATTGAAGAGAAAGCAAGTCTTGCAGGTGCCGTGGGAGGTTGTCAAGCTGAGACAGGTTCCGCTGCCGCAATGGCTTCAGGAGCAATCGTGTATTGTCTTGGGGGGAATACCGATCAGATTTTCAATGCAGTTGCCATCACGATTCAATGTATGCTAGGACTAGTATGTGACCCAGTAGCGGGATTAGTAGAAGTGCCGTGTGTAGTTCGCAATGCGAGTGCCGCCGCGATTGCATTTAGCTCAGCTCAGATAGCATTGGCTAGTGTGAGTGCTGTGATTCCAGTGGACGAATGCATTGAGGCAATGGGAGAAATTGGCGCTTCTATGGATAGTAAATACAAAGAAACAGCGATGGGTGGCTTGGCTGCAACACTCACTGGTCAAGAAATATCCAATCGTATTTTGATTAAGGATATTGAAATTCTTTCTGACGAAAATTCAGAGATGTAGGCCAGCAATAAATGGAATTGCTAAGATTTTGTTTATACTCACACTAAATATTACAGCCCAAAGGCAGGCGCTGCAGAGCATATATGCATAGATCTTGGACTTTTTGACACCAAAAGAAACCATTATTAAAGTGCCTCCAATAGGAGTAAGTAATATTGGTGTGATAAAAGCAATACCTATCTCTCCATATTTTTTCCAGAGATGAACTATGTTTCTACTTTTTTTGGAGAAAATGGTTTTATTTCTTCTAGGAAAGAGTCTCTCCAATTGTATTTTCAATTTCTTGCCTAGCAATGTGAATAGGAGCACGCTGCTCATCATTCCTGCTATAGTGATTAATATGGTTTCAATTAAAGAATATCCTGCAGCAGGTCCAAATAATGGTCCTGCAATAAATTTGAACCAACATAGAAAGTAGATTCCCAGAAATGTCAGTATTGATTCTATCATAATAAGAAAAAGAGGTAGGCAGAGTAGCTTAACAGCAATATGCCGCCTTCTATCTTTGAAACTCTTCTTTTCCTTTGCATAACGAAAAAAAGAAGTATTGTGATGCCAATCATCCAAAGAAAATCTGAAGTGATGAATTCTTGTGATACTTGGATAGGTTGAATGATTGCGGTAATTCCAATGATCGAAAGGATATTCATGATGTTACTTCCAAGAATATTTCCCAGTGCCAAATCAGTTCTTTTTGAAAGTGCTGCGATAATAGAGGTTATCAATTCTGGCAAACTTGTACCTATAGCAATGATTGTAACGCCTATTATACGCTCAGAAATACCAAATTCACGTGAGATTTTTACTGCATTATTTACTAAAAGCTCAGACCCAAAATATAACCCAATAATTCCCCCAAATAATAGTGCAAGAGCTACATACCAATTATATTCCTTCACTTGTTCAATTTCTTCCTCTACTTCTGGATTTGTTTCATTTTTAATTGAAGTATTTTTAAACAAGTAGACATTGAAAATGAGGAATGCCGAGAAAAGCAGGATTCCTTCAAGGGTACTAATCACTCCATTATAGCTTAATCCATAGAAAAGAAGCGTAGCTAAAAGAGTAATTAGATAGTCTATTTTTAAGTGAGCTTTTCTGATGAGGATTGGATAAAACATAGCACTGATACCAAGTACGAGTCCAAGATTTGCGATATTTGATCCGATCACATTCCCTATTGAAATATCGCTATTACCTTTTAAAGCGGCATTCACGCTAACGAGTAATTCTGGCGCTGAGGTACCAAATGCGACCACGGTCATCCCGATTAATCCGGCACTCATTCCTAGCTTGACAGCAATAGCAGAGGCGCCATCTACCAGTATCTTACCCCCATAAAGAAGAATCAACAGTCCTAGAAGCAGAAGGATATAAGGCATTATTTCCATTATAATTTTGAGCCAAAAGCCAAGTCTCCCGCATCTCCCAAACCAGGTATGATATAGAAATTATGATCTAATTTCTGATCTACTGCACCTATCCAAAAGGAAAAGGGATGCTTTAGATTTTCTTTTACAAAGGCTAATCCTTCAGGAGCTGCTACAGCCGCTGCAATATGTATGTGTTTTGGAGTTCCGTATTTCAAAATAATTGTTAATGAGCTGAGTAAAGATTTTCCGGTCGCCAACATCGGATCCGCTATAATAATTGTCTTGCCGGTAATGTTTGGACTGGTATGGTAGCCAAGATTTATGGAAATGTCATTAGAATTATTCTCTTCTCTAAAGGCTCCTATAAATCCACTCTCAGCCTTATCATAAATATTTAAAAATCCTTGATAGAATGGAAGTGCCGCTCTCATTACACTGAAGATAACTGGCTGTGATTGCGGGATTTCTACGTGCGTCTTTGCTAGTGGTGTAGTAGTCTCAGTAGGTAAATAAGTAAAAGATTTGGAAATCTCGTAGGCTAGTATTTCTCCTAATCTTTCTAGATTTTTTCTAAATCTTAAGCTATCGCTCTGTATGTCAACATTTCGCATTTCATATAGAAATTGATTTGCGATGGATGGCGTGTCAGATAGTATGAACATACTGCGAAGATAATTCAAATCTTGGGCTATAAACAACCCAGTTCGATCTAAGATTCGTTATTTGACATTGATTTATCTGTTGGTTTAGTACGTTATTTTCTAAATTCAGTTAATGACGATTTATTTTATTTTTCCAGATTGCGGAGCATTTCTATGAAAGCTTCCTTGCTTATTTTCAGTACTAAAAAACCCGGCTCGTCCGGGTTTTTAATAGTTTATAGGAAGATGAAACTTACTTCACAGAGAAGCTTGCTCTTCTAGCCATTTGTCTTGCGTCAGCAGAAGATTTATCTACACTAGTATCTTCTCCGTAACCTTTGTAAGAAAGTCTTGAAGCATCAACACCTGAAGAAACTAATACATCGTAAACAGCTTTAGCTCTTTTCTCAGATAATTTCATGTTGTAATCTTCTGGACCTAATTCATCAGCATATCCCATTACTTCTACACTTACACCAGGATTCTTTTTCAAGAAGTTGGCGACATAGCTCGCAGAGCTTACAGAATATCCAAGTGGCTTAGAGCTATCAAATGCGTAGTAAACGTTTACGTAACCATCATTGATTGCTTTTCTAAAGAAGTCAACTTGCTCTTGCACTTCTTCAACTGGACAACCATTGGTAGAAGCTGGGCCAGGAAGAAATGGACATTTGTCCATGTGGTCTGGTGTACCGTCTCCATCAGAGTCCATTGTCATACCTGTAGAGTTAACTCTAGCTCCAGTTGGTGTATTTGGCTCTTTGTCCAAATAATCCGGAACGCCATCTCCATCAGAATCCTTCAACATATCTTTGATGCCGTTGATTTGGGAAGCTAGCTCTTCTTTCGTAGCGTAGTTGTCTGCAGCAATATACCAATCGGCATGTGCCTCTTTTTTGCCCAGATAGAAGTTTAACCCAAGAGTTCCAGTCCACCAAGTACCAGGTGCATGTACAAAAGGGTTCGAAGGCGGATCTTGAGGTTGGATAGGCGCATTAAATTGATTTCCGTCAAACATGTAGGTTTGGCGGCCATTATAAATCATTGAGATGTCACCTGTTAATGCAATTCTATTACTGATTTTCACTAGTCCTGTAGATCCAAAAATGAAATTATATTGGTATTCTGGTTGAGTATTCAAGATGGTTTTTTCGAAGCTCAATTTCCCGAACCCTGCCCCTGCATGCCCCAATAGACCGAATTTTTTAGTAAAAGATTCGAAATTTAAAATTCTTCCAAAATTCGCTACTCCTTGGATATCTGCACGGAAATATGGTGTAGTAAATTCTGGGCTGATAGTTTTTAATTCATGAAAGCTTCCAAATCCAAAATCACCCTTAACCCCAAACTTTTCAGTTATCATATATCGTGCACCAAAATCTATATGACCAACATTTAGTGTCGGAGTAAAGTATCCAGGTGTTAATGGAGCCATAGCCTTATTAAATCCAGCATTAACTTCAATAGACCATCTGTTATAGGGTTGCTGTGATGCTGCCTCACTAATCACTCCCAGTATGAGGAGTACACATATTGCGATTTTTCTCATTAAGTCTAGGTATTAAGGTTGTATGTGCTAAGTGATTTTATATTATTAACCGTAAGTACAAAAAAAAAACCCGGACGAGCCGGGTTTTTAATAGTTTATAGGAAGATGAAACTTACTTCACAGAGAAGCTTGCTCTTCTAGCCATTTGTCTTGCATCAGCAGAAGATTTATCTACACTAGTATCTTCTCCGTAACCTTTGTAAGAAAGTCTTGAAGCATCAACACCTGAAGAAACTAATACATCGTAAACAGCTTTAGCTCTTTTCTCAGATAATTTCATGTTGTAATCTTCTGGACCTAATTCATCAGCATATCCCATTACTTCTACACTTACACCAGGATTCTTTTTCAAGAAGTTGGCGACATAGCTCGCAGAGCTTACAGAATATCCAAGTGGCTTAGAGCTATCAAATGCGTAGTAAACGTTTACGTAACCATCATTGATTGCTTTTCTAAAGAAGTCAACTTGCTCTTGCACTTCTTCAACTGGACAACCATTGGTAGAAGCTGGGCCAGGAAGGAATGGACATTTGTCCATGTGGTCTGGTGTACCGTCTCCATCAGAGTCCATTGTCATACCTGTAGAGTTAACTCTAGCTCCAGCTGGTGTATTTGGCTCTTTGTCCAAATAATCTGGAACGCCATCTCCATCAGAATCCTTCAACATATCTTTGATGCCGTTGATTTGGGAAGCTAGCTCTTCTTTCGTAGCATATTTGTCAGCAGCAATATACCAATCGGCATGTTGCTCATTTTTGCCAAGATAAAACTGAAGACCTAATGTACCAGTGAACCAGTTAGCATTAGCTCCATAATATCCATTATTAGTAGCAGGGGTGATAATAGATGCTCCATCATATGCAACACTCTGGCGACCGTTGATAATTGTAGAGATATCTGCAACTAAAGCAACGCTTTTACCAAGCTTCAATTGAGGAGTAATACCAAAGATTATGGTATAAACATCATCTTTAAAATCATTGTACTGATTTTCTTGAGGTTTCACTTGACCAATACCTGCTCCACCGTGAAGTAGAAGACCGAAAGATCTGGTGAATGACTCAAAATTCATGATTCGACCAAGATTGGCAACACCCTGAAGATTAAGTCTGTTGTACTTGGTGTCAAAAGAAGGACTTTGGGAGTCTCCTCCAGCTTCTTTGAAGGAGCCGAATCCATAGTCTAACTTCATTCCGAATTTCTCATTGAACATGTATCTTGCACCGAAGTCC
>Ga0307487_1002304_pt1 | contig 12379 bp, 11 predicted proteins | sample CBIW12metaG_FD_203665 | JGI IMG/M metagenome (GOLD analysis project Ga0307487, IMG submission 203665) | Sea-ice brine microbial communities from Beaufort Sea near Barrow, Alaska, United States - CBIW 1.2 | ecosystem: Environmental > Aquatic > Marine > Coastal | place: USA: Alaska | collected... | reverse complement strand
CTGTTGGCCTCAATTGCCAGTTCGCTCAGCCGGTTTAAGACCTGCGTGTCCTGAAGGAACTGCTGGTTGGCTTCGAGGTAGAGCGATTCTGCTTCCGTGGAGAGATTGGAGCCTTTGGCGTAACTCCCCGCCATTTGGCTGTCGTAGAGCGCGGCTTGGAAGGAGGCGTAGGCGGTCACGATGGAAACCAATCCCAGCAACACCACGATCACGAGCTCGAGATTGCTGAACACCATGTTGAGCTTGGGCTTCGACCCCGTGATGGCATTATTTTCAGACATAGTTTTCCTCTGTTTGCTGCGGTACAAATCGGAGCTTATGGGCAAAGGGGCAGGCCGAGCGGCTCCCAGCGCCCCCAGTTCTGGAGCATTTTTGCGTCCACCAGATGGTGTATCAGCGCGCCGTGAAGTGTCTCGACTGTGGGTGGGAGACCGCTCAAACACTGCCCGAACGGGGGTCTTCAAACGTTGACGATTCGGTAAACGACGTCACTAGGATTCGACTGGGGTGCACCATTTTGGGACGCCCAACAGGTACACACCAAGGAGCAACACCATGACCGACATCATCACACCGCACTCAAGCACCCCGACCACGGGCGTCAACCCGGGCAAGAAACTCGGAGTTATCGGGCTCATCCTCGCGTTCCCGTTCCAGCTGATCGGTCTCATCGTGAGCATCGTGGCGCTGCGTAAGTCCACAAAGGCCGGTTTCAAAAACCCGGCAGCCATTTGGGGCATCGTCGTGGGGCTGGTCGGCACCATTACGCTGGCCATTATCATCGCTGTGGCCGTGGCAGCCGTCAGCGCGTCGGCGTCATTCTGCGCCGAAAACGGTGCGGGCGTCTTCGAAAACAATGGCGTCACCATCACCTGCGGCGAGTAACTAGCGCGGCCTAACACCCCGGCATCCGCTTATGCCGTGCCCAGCCCAGCACGAGAGCGGAGGCCCGGGCCCGGGTCGGTCAGAGCCCCCATACCCCTCCTCGGCGTACAGCACCGGGGCCTGCCTCTAAACTGGAGCCATGGAAATCGAGATCGGCCACTCTAAGCGCGCTCGCCGCGTGTACGCCTTCGACGATATTGCGGTCGTGCCGAGTCGGCGCACCCGCGACCCGGAAGACGTGTCGGTGGGCTGGACCATCGATGCTTACCAGTTCGATATTCCGGTGCTCGCTGCCCCCATGGACTCCGTCGTTTCTCCGACCACGGCCATCATGATGGGCCAGCTCGGCGGCGTCGGGGTGCTTGACCTTGAGGGTCTGTGGACCCGGCATGAAAACCCCGAGCCGTTACTGGCCGAGATTCGAAGTCTGCCCGCCGACCAGGCAACGGCTCGCATGCAGGAGATGTACTCTGCGCCCATTCAACCCGAACTCGTCTCCGCCCGCCTGGCCGAGATTCGTGCCGGTGGCGTGACCGTCGCGGGGGCTCTCTCCCCCCAGCGAACGCAAGAGCTCTATGAAACCGTTGTGGCCGCCGGCGTTGACCTGTTCGTGATTCGTGGCACCACGGTGTCTGCCGAGCATGTGTCGCAGAACCAAGAGCCCCTCAACCTCAAGAAGTTCATCTATGAGCTTGATGTTCCCGTCATCGTCGGCGGCGCTGCCACCTACACGGCGGCCCTGCACCTCATGCGCACTGGTGCCGCCGGTGTTTTGGTCGGTTTCGGCGGGGGAGCGGCCTCAACCACTCGAGCAACCCTCGGCATTCACGCGCCCATGGCCACCGCCGTGGCGGATGTGGCCGGCGCCCGCCGCGACTACATGGACGAATCTGGCGGCCGGTACGTGCACGTCATCGCCGATGGCGGCCTCGGCACCTCCGGCGACATCGTGAAGGCCGTTGCCTGCGGCGCCGACGCTGTCATGTTGGGCACGGCGCTGGCACGGGCAACGGATGCCCCCGGTGGCGGATTCCACTGGGGAGCCGAAGCGCACCACCCGCACCTGCCCCGCGGAAACCGGGTGGAGGTGGGCTCGGTTGCCCCCCTCGAGGAGATTCTCTACGGGCCGGCACCGGTTGCCGACGGCACGGCCAACCTCATTGGCGCGCTGCGCCGTTCGATGGCGACGACGGGGTACTCCGATCTCAAAGAATTTCAGCGGGTTGAAGTGGTTGTCGCGCCGTACCGAGTGAACTAGCGTCAAGGGCAGAAATACTTTCTCGCATCATCCGCACCACTGTTGTCGCAGCACGCTCTATTCCCTTGTGAACATTGAGTCTGAACAGGAGTAGCAATGGCCCACCACAATTCGGTCACCCGGTCTACCAAACTGGGGCCCCAGGAGCGGGTCGCCGCTCTTTCTAAACTTAGAGAGAAAGAACTCGATATTCTCGTCGTCGGCGGCGGCATCGTTGGCGCCGGCGCGGCACTCGATGCCGTCACGCGTGGTTTGAGCGTGGGCATTCTTGAGGCCAGGGACTGGTCGTCGGGAACATCGAGTCGATCGTCCAAACTCGTGCACGGGGGTATCCGCTATTTAGAGCAACTGGACTTTCGGCTGGTACGCGAGGCCCTCACCGAGCGGGGCCTGCTGCTGCAGCGCATCGCTCCTCATCTGGTGAAACCGGTGAGGTTTTTGTATCCGCTCAAAAAACGTTTTATCGAACGGTTCTATATTGGCGCCGGCATGCTGCTCTACGACATCTTTTCGTATACCGGAGGGCGCCCACCCGGGGTGCCTCATCATCGTCATCTGTCGAAAAGCCAGGTGCAGCGGCTTATCCCCAGCCTCGCCAATGATGCCCTTATCGGTGGAATCACCTACTACGACGCGCAGGTCGACGACGCCCGCTACGGGTCTTCGCTCGTTCGCACCGCTTCGTTCTATGGTGCCCACGCGGCCAGCCGGGTTCGAGTGGAGGGCTTCATCAAAGTGGGGGAGCGCGTTGTGGGGGTGCAGGCCCACGACCTGCAGACCGACGAGCACTTCGAGGTGCGTGCCAAGCAGGTCGTGAACGCAACCGGTGTCTGGACCGACGACACCCAGCGAATGGTCGGCGAACGCGGCACCTTCAAGGTGCGGGCGTCGAAAGGCGTGCACCTCGTCGTGCCCCGCGACCGGTTTCAGAGCGCCATGGGGTTGCTGCTGCGCACCGAGAAAAGCGTTCTCTTCGTTATTCCGTGGGGTCGACACTGGCTCATTGGCACAACCGACACCGACTGGCACCTTGACAAAGCGCACCCCGCCGCCACCGCAGCCGACATCGACTACATCCTCGAGCACGTCAATGCGGTGCTGGCCGTTCCGCTTACCCGTGAAGACGTCGAGGGCGTGTATGCCGGGCTTCGCCCGCTCTTGGCCGGGGAGAGCGACCAGACCTCCAAGCTGTCGCGGGAACACCTGGTAGGTCATTCCGTGCCCGGGCTCGTCGTCATCGCCGGCGGCAAGTGGACCACCTACCGCATCATGGCCAAAGACGCCGTCGATGCGGCGGTTTCGGCCCTCGACGGTCGCATCCCGGGGTCAACCACCCAAGATATCCCCCTGCTCGGGGCCGAGGGGTACCAAGCTGCCTGGAATAAGCGCGGCAAGATTGCCAAGGCGTTTAACCTGCACACCGTGCGCATTGAACACCTGCTCAACCGCTACGGCACTCTCACCGACGAGTTGCTTGACCTCATTCGGGAGAACCCGGCGCTCGCTGAGCCGTTACCCGGTGCCGACGACTACATCGGTGCCGAGGTCGTTTATGCGGCTTCCCACGAAGGTGCCCTGCACCTCGAAGATGTGCTCGCCCGCCGTACCCGCATTTCGATCGAGGCGTGGGACCGCGGGGTATCGGCGGCTCCCGTTGCCGCAGCGCTCATGGCCGGGGTGCTGGACTGGGATCAGGATCGCATCGACCGTGAGGTGAACTTCTATCTCACTCGAGTCGCCGCTGAGCGGGCATCCCAACTGGAACCCAACGACGAAGCCGCCGATCGGGTTCGTCTGGAGGCCCCCGACATCGTCACGAGTTGATGGCGCTGGCCTAGAAAAGAACGACCCCAAGACGATTCGTCTTGGGGTCGTTTTCTTATCATTCCTCGCAGATTTACGTTGTATCATAACAATTTTGTACCCCAGAGTGAGGGCCATAGAGCGGCAACACCGTTGATTTTATGCGGAAGTAGGGGCGCAACGGCATAGGCGCAGCCGTGCGGGAAGATGGCATAGGCCCTACCGTGGTGGCGGGGGGACTTCGGCTATTAGCCCGTTCCAGCACTGCGCCGCATTCCCACGGCGAAACCATGAACGGCAGTAGAACGGAATCTGATGATCAGTCCAAAGCTCAAACGCGCCATCGGCAGCGTCACCGCCAGCGCCCTAATTCTCGGCGGTGCATCGCTCGCCCTCGCAGCGCCAGCCAACGCCGAGCAAAGCCCAGTTCGCGTCAGCACCATTGCGGCGGATGAATCCAAGTACGAGGGGTGGCACGAAGGTACGGCCAACGGCTCTACTGCATTTTCGCTGGGTTGGGCCGGTTTGAGCTTCGGGATCAACGACCACGATTCGCAGATTCTCAATGGACTCGTCGAGTCGGGCCAACCGGGCCTCAAGACTTCCGGGACAGATCTCATTGACCTCATCGTGAAGTCGAAGATCAACGTCATTAGCGGCGCAGCGTTTCAGCAAGTGGCGATTACTTTCGGCACCTCCGGATGGGCAACTCTGCGGCCCGCTGACCCGGTGACACCGCAAAATGACACCGACACTATAGATCCCGACACAGCGATGTGGACATCGAGTAAGGACATCGGCGTTCTCGTTGCCAACGAGCCGGTTTCACTTTCCGACATCGGCGTCGAGCTCGATGTTCTGGACACGGTTGCCTATTCCGGATATGGAATGTTCGCGAACAAATCTGCGCCAGCGTTGGTTACTTCGATGACCTGGCAAGGCACGGAGAACATCTTCTTGCCGCAGAACACATCAGTGCCTGAAAGCCAGGTGACTGATGTCGCCGCCGATGAGATTCGTGCCAACGAAGATACCTACACCGGCTGGCACGAGGGATACTCGAACAGTTCCCCCGCGTTCTCCATCGTTGAAACGGGACTCAGCCTCGGTAACGGTGCGAACTCGCAGATCATCAATGGGCTGGCCACTCCGGCCACGACGCCCGATCTTGCGTCGCTTCTGCTCTCGGCAGACGTCGCGACCGTCAGCGGAACGTCGTTCTTCCAGGTTCCGCTCACCTTCGGTAGTGGAGCCTCCTTCACAACCCTTCGCCAGGACTCATCGTCTGCCGACTTGTTCTCTCAGAACAGCACATGGGTGTCGTCCAAGGCCATTCCGGCTACGACAAACACGGCTGCGATCGCCGCCAATGCGAGCGTTTCCTTTGGCACTATGGTCGATGCTCTCGAAGCGCAGGGCAATGTCGCCGTACTCGGGTTCGGCGTGCTCGCTGATTCCACTGCCCCGGCCGTTGTTTCGAGCATCCTGTGGAACGGTGTGCGCTACAACTTCGTACCCGAAGCCATCACGCCTCCGATTGAGCCGACCACGCCTCCGGTAGAGCCGACGACGCCTCCGGTAGAGCCGACAACGCCTCCGGTGACCCCGGCAACGACACCGACCATTTCCTCGGGCACGCCGTCGACCACGACGCCAACGGCACCGGGCGAAACGTTCACGGTCACCGTGGCCGGGTTCACGCCGAACACCGACGTTGAGATTTACCTGCACTCGACGCCCGTTCTTTTGGGTACGTTTCGTTCCAACGCTGCTGGCGTCGTTACGGCGACTGTGACCATCCCGGCCAACGCGCCGGCCGGATCGCACACCATCGTTTTTGTGGACACCAAAACGGGCCTGTCGGTTTCGTCCGCGCCGTTCACAGTAAGTGCCGCGAATGATGCGAGCGCCATCACACCGGTTCTGGCCAGCACCGGCGTCGACGCACTGCTGCCGGGCCTGCTCGCCGCAATGCTGGTGCTCGCAGGACTGGGCATCGTCGCATCCCGTTTCGTCGCGGGACGCCGGAGCACCACGCTCTAACTACGGAGCATCACGCTCTAACTACGGAGCACGTTACACCGCACAGGGACTGGTCTTCGGGCCGGTCCCTGTGTGCGTGGGAGGTGCCCATCGATGCGGCTGCCGCCACCGGTAGAATGACGACACGCCCACAAATCTTTGGAGTCGCACCATGGTTGACGTTCGACGGGTCAAGCTTCCCGGCGTGGGGGTTTTGCATACGTTCATTACCGATGACGGCGGCAAGGTAGGTGTTATCGCCCACCGTTCGGGCCATAGTGACCTCATCACCTTCGCTGACGATGAGGGCGGACCCGACGCCAGCAAGGTGTCCCTTCGTCTCAGCGAAGACGAAGCGCACACGCTGGCGGAGCTACTCGGTGGCACGCAGATCACCGAATCGCTGACCGCGCTCGATCAAATTCCGGGCCTCAGCATCGACTGGTTCACCGTTGACTACGAAGACCACATTGCCGGGCAGGCGCTCGGCAACCCCGCAGACCGGGGTATTGCCGGACTTACCGTCGTGGCTGTAGTGCGCGGGGAATCAGCCAACCCCGCCCCCGCCGCCGACTTCAAGGTCTTTCCCGGCGATACCCTCGTCGTGGCAGGCTCACCCGAGAAGGTCGTCAAAGCGTTCGCCTTCTTCCGCACCGGCGAAGTCAAGGTAAAGGCCGTCGACACGTCCCCCGGGGGGTAACGATGCACCTGGGCGAAGACCTCCTCGTTCTCGGGATCCTGCTCGTTGTCGCCTATGTTCTTGGCCGCCTGGGCAAGGTGATCGGGCTTCCTACCATCCCGATCTATATGATCGTTGGCGTTCTGGCGAGCCCGAACACCGATTTCTTTCCCATCGACTTTCAATCAGGCGACATTGAGTTGATCGCGGTGTTCGGGCTGATTCTGCTTTTGTTCAGCCTCGGCCTTGAATTCGACCAGGAAGAATTCTTTGGCAATGCCCGAACCCTGCTCATCTCGGGCGGGTCATGGGTTCTCTTGAACATGGGGGCAGGCTTCGTCTTTGGCTTGCTTGTTGGCTGGGGGCCGCGGGAAGCCTTAGTGATCGCCGGCATGACCGGCACGTCCTCCAGCGCCATTATTACGAAGTTGCTGATTGAACTGCGCCGTCTCGCCAATAAAGAGACACCCATGATCCTCGGTGTTACCGTGGTCGGCGACATCTTCATTGCCATATACCTGTCCATAGTGTCGGTAGTGCTCAGCGGTAAGACCGAGGTGTGGCCGATCGTGCTTCAGCTGGCCATCGCGTTCCTGTTTCTCGTTGTTATGTTCTCGCTCGCTCGCTGGGGCGGCCGAGTGGTGTCGCGCCTTATGCGCACCAAAGACGACGAACTCTTCACCATCTTGTTCTTTGGCCTCGTGGTGCTTTTTGCCGGCATAGGCGAAATTATTGGTGTCACCGATGCCATTGGCGCATTCCTGATTGGAGTTGTACTCGGCGCGAGTAGCTATCGCGCCAAAATTGAGCGCGTCGCTGTGCCGCTACGCGATATATTCGCTGCGTTCTTCTTTCTCAACTTCGGGCTCGCCCTCGATATCGCCCAGTTCGGATCGGTGCTCGGTGTCGTGGGCGTCGCCATTGCAATGACGTTTGTACTCAGTCTCGCAACGGGAGCGCTGCTGGCCTGGCTGCACAAGATGGGGCCACGCGAGGCCCTCAACACTGCGGCAATTTTCGTCAACCGGGGAGAATTCACGCTTATCCTGGCAACCCTGTCTGTTTCGGCCGGCCTTGACTCCAGGCTGCAACCATTTGCCGGTCTCTACGTTTTGGTCATGGCCATCATCGGGCCGCTGTTCACGTCGAACTCTGAAAAAATCGGGTCAGCCCTTCGTCGTCGCGTGCCGGCGTCTGTTGCGCAGCGTACGCCGCGCAACCCCATGCTCGACGAAGAGATTGCACTCGTGGAAGCCGCGACGGCCGCCCAGGCAGCGGATGCCGATGAATACACTCGTCACGCTGCCCGCCGGGCCGCCGACTCGGCCAATTCCCACCCGGTCAGCGATACGGTGGGTGAAGCGAAACTATTGCCTTCGGCTGCGCCCGGTGTGGATTCGATGGCAGATTTCGCTCTCGGCCAATACGTTGAAGAATCCGGGGATGATGCCGCCACGTCGGCGCAAAAACCCGGGCGTGAAAATCCCACAGGTGACTATTCGTGATCAGAATGATGCTGCGCCCCCGGTGGATGGCCGCACTGCTGCTGGCCCTCGGCGTCGCTGCGGCTTTTGCCCTGCTCGGACAATGGCAATTGGATCGCGCCATTAAGTCTGGCGTGGTTGTGGAGCGTAGTACCGAGCAGGTAAAGCCCCTTACCGACGTTGCCCAACCAGACGGTGGCGTGACGCAGATCGCCACCGGGCAAATGGTGAACGTTGCGGGCACCTGGGTGGCCGGTGACGAACAGCTCATAACGACACGTTTCAACGGCGGCACCGAAGGGTTCTGGGTCGTTAGTCACTTTCACACAGACGCCGCGTCCAGCATCGCTGTGGCCCGCGGCTGGGCTCCTGACCAGAACACCGCTGAGGCGGCTATTGCAGCGCTCCAAACGGCGCCGAAGAACACCGTGGTCACCTTGACCGGTCGATTTCTCACCGGCGAGGCCCCTGAGCTGCCCGACCCCCAGGGCGATTCCATGGAACTGACCAAGGTGGCACCATCCGCTTTGATCAACCTCTGGGCTGATTTCACCGACGAGTCGGTTTACTCCGGCTACATTGTCGATGCGGTGGCGGCGGCTGGACTTGACGTGATTGATTCGCCGGTTCCGCAGGTTGACCAGTCACTGAACTGGCTGAACGTTTTCTACGCTATAGAGTGGGTCGTTTTTGCCGGGTTTGCTGTCTTTTTGTGGTACCGCCTGGTGCGCGACGCCCTAGAACGCGAGCAGGAGGAGGCCGCCCTGAACGCGATGGCCCTGCCGAACGATGCGGCCGCGCTGCGCTAGATTGCGCGCTGCGCTGCACGAGACCGCACGCCGCCCAGCCTCGGCAAGCCTTCCCAGCCCGGGCGCGTAGAATTACCCCATGCCACTTGAACCCAAGCCCGCCGATATTTCCCGAATCCCCGGTGCGCTGCGGCTCTACCAGGTATCGTCCATCATCACCGGAGTTTTTCTGCTGCTGCTGTGCGCCGAGGTCTACGCCAAGTTTGTGCTCGGTTACGAACTTGAGATGAACGGTACCGAAGGTTTTCTGGCCATGGTGCCGCGGGGAACCGTTGCCGCGATCAACCTGAGCACCATCATTTTGATCGTGCATGGCTGGTTCTACGTGCTCTACCTCTTCGCCGACTTCCGCCTCTGGAGCATCATGCGCTGGCCGTTCCCGCTGTTCGTGCTGATCGCGCTCGGCGGCATCATTCCCACGCTCTCGTTCTTTCTGGAAGGCCCCATGACCCGCCGCGTTAAAAATACCCTCACCCGGCTTGAAGCCGCCAAGGTCGCCAAAGCCACCGAGGTTGCTTCATGAGCGCCGGTGCCGACAGCCCGACAGCGGAGGTAACCCCCGCCGACTCCGGACTTGATCGCCCCGTTCTCGTGGTCGACTTCGGGGCGCAGTACGCGCAGCTGATCGCTCGGCGCGTGCGGGAGGCATCCGTTTATTCGGAGATTGTGCCGCACACCATCACCGCCACCGAGGTTCTGGCCAAGAACCCACGCGGAATTATCATGAGCGGCGGCCCTTCGAGCGTGTATGCCGAGGGCGCACCCGCCTTTGACGCCGCTATCTTCGATCTTGGCGTGCCCGTGCTGGGCATTTGCTATGGCTTTCAGGTGATGGCGACCGCCCTCGGCGGTACTGTCGCCGAGACCGGTGCCCGTGAATATGGCTCCACCCCGGTGGCCGTGAGCAACGCGGACAATGTGCTGCTGGCCGACCAGCCAGGCAGGCAGACGGTGTGGATGAGCCATGGCGACTCGGTCGCCACCGCTCCCGACGGCTTCACCGTGCTGGCCTCAACGTCGTCCACCCCGGTGGCCGCCTTCGCCAACGATGCCAAGCGGCTCTACGGCGTGCAGTGGCACCCGGAGGTCAAACACTCCGAAAACGGCCAACACGTACTCGAGAACTTTCTCCACCGGGCCGCCGGCATTGCCGCGGACTGGAACAGCGGCAACGTTATCGCCGAGCAGGTCGCCAAGATCCGCGCCCAGGTCGGCACGGGCAAAGTTATCTGTGGACTGTCTGGTGGGGTCGACTCCGCCGTGGCCGCAGCCCTGGTGCACAAGGCCATCGGTGACCAACTGGTGTGCGTGTTCGTTGACCACGGCCTGCTGCGCGAAGATGAGCGCCGCCAGGTTGAAGAAGATTATGTGAAGGCCACCGGCATCCGCCTGGTGACCGTTGACGTGCGCGAGCAGTTTCTGACTGCCCTCGACGGCGTAAGCGACCCGGAGACCAAGCGCAAGATCATTGGCCGCGAGTTCATTCGCACCTTCGAGCAGGCCCAGGCCGAGCTCGTGCTGGAGGCGCAAGAGACCGACGGCGACCCGATCGCTTTTCTGGTGCAGGGAACGCTCTACCCCGACGTCGTGGAATCCGGTGGTGGTAGCGGCACGGCCAATATTAAGAGCCACCACAACGTGGGCGGTCTGCCGGAAGACCTCAAGTTTGAACTGGTCGAACCGCTGCGCACTCTGTTCAAAGATGAGGTGCGTGCCATCGGCGCCGAACTCGGCCTGCCAGCCGAGATTGTGCAGCGCCAGCCCTTTCCCGGGCCAGGCCTCGGAATTCGTATCGTCGGCTCGATCACCCAGGAACGACTGGACCTGCTGCGTAAAGCGGATGCGATCGTGCGCTTCGAGCTGACCGACGCTGGTCTTGACCGTGAGATCTGGCAGTGCCCGGTGGTGCTTCTGGCCGATGTGCGCTCCGTGGGTGTGCAGGGCGATGGCCGTACCTACGGCCACCCCATCGTGCTGCGCCCGGTATCAAGCGAAGACGCCATGACCGCCGATTGGACCCGTTTGCCGTACGACCTGCTGGCGAAGATCAGTAACCGAATCACCAATGAGGTTGACGGAGTGAACCGCGTGGTGCTCGACGTCACGTCGAAGCCGCCGGGAACCATCGAGTGGGAGTAAGCCTCGGGGCATGACCGGAGGAGTTGAACCAGTGACCAGCCCTGAACGTGCTGCCTGGACCGCGAGTGCGCGTGGTTATCGCCGTTCGGAAGTGTCGGCCGTTGTGGGGCACGGCGACGCGGTCTGGGAGCGCGCTGCGCAAGACGTGCTTCGTTGGCGGGTAAAAACGGCCAGCGGATTCACCGTTGATTCTCCGGGTGACGTGTCCGTCGGCGATCGCGTGCGGGTGAGCGCCCGCATCCTGTGTGTGACGGTCGTTGAGCCGGTGGAGGTCGTAGCAGTGGTGCGGGAGCCGGACCGAGTCGGGTTTGCCTACCGCACCCTGCCGGGGCATCCGGTGAGCGGGGAAGAGGCGTTCATTGTGTATCGTCACGGAGATGAGGTACGCCTCACGGCGCGGTCACTCACGCGTGCTGCCCCGCAGCAGCCCTGGCGCGCCCTCTACCCGGTGCTCATGCTCGCGCAGCTCGTGGCGCGGAAGCGCTACCTACGCTCCCTGCGTTGATCACGACTTAGCCCGGTGTAACCCAGCTCAGTCTTTGGGAGCCCTCAGGTAGCGGCGGATGGCGAGGATGACCACCCAGGCAAGGCCGAGAAGCACGATGGCACTGCCGATGTAGCCAAACGCCGCGGTGACACCGTCGACTTCAAGCGGAAGTAGCGTATGAAGGATCGTGAAACTCATAGTTCAAGCCAACCACACCGGGGTGGGCGCCGAATGCACAAAGCGCCCCCGTTCCAAGGAACGAGGGCGCGTGCACAGCCGATAAGTTGCTAGTTTCGACTGAGGGCGAAGATGCGCAGCATCTCGACGTAGAGCCAGACGACGGTCATCATGATGCCGAATGCGCCACTCCAGCCATATTTGCGTGGCAGGCGGTTGTTGACACCCTTCTGGATGAAATCGAAGTCGAGCACGAGGGAATAAGCGGCCATGAGTACTGCCAGGATTCCAATAACTATGCCCAGCTTGAAGTCGAAGCCGAGGAAGCTGATGCTCGTACTGCGCATGCCAAAAGCCTGGTCAGTGCCGCCGAAAATCATCATGCCAACATTGATCAGCGAGAAGACGCCGTAGCCGATCATGGCGATCATGAAGACCTTGGTGGCCTTCTTCGAGGCACGAATTTTGCCGCTCTTGAACAGCACCAGGGTGACCACAACGACGACGAGGGTAGCGAGAACGGCCTGCGTTACCACCCCGGCGTAGATACGTTCAAAAATGTTCGAGATGCCACCGACGAAGAGTCCCTCAGCGGCCGCAAAGGCCAGAATCAGCGGAGCAGATGGCTCCTTCTTG
>Ga0307487_1002303_pt1 | contig 12380 bp, 10 predicted proteins | sample CBIW12metaG_FD_203665 | JGI IMG/M metagenome (GOLD analysis project Ga0307487, IMG submission 203665) | Sea-ice brine microbial communities from Beaufort Sea near Barrow, Alaska, United States - CBIW 1.2 | ecosystem: Environmental > Aquatic > Marine > Coastal | place: USA: Alaska | collected... | reverse complement strand
CAGGTGCTGTTCCCCGATATCCCGATCTTGGTAAGTGCGGGTGTGCTGTACATCGCCTCGACAGCGCTGCATTACTTCGGCGCCAGCGGCTCACTCAAGTTCGAGTTCATCATCACGGCGATTGCAGTGATCGGTCTCATCGTGTTCATCGTCATCGGTGCACCGCAGATGACTCTCGATAACCTGAACTCCTATTCGGGCGGCGCGATCTTCCCGAACGGTATCGGTGGTCTCTGGGCAACTCTCCCGCTCGCCGCGTGGTTCTTCTTCGCGATCGAGAGCCTGCCGATGGCGGCAGAGGAAACTCGCAATCCGGGCAAGGACATCCCGAAGGCGCTCATCTACTCGTTCATTACGCTCGCGCTTATCGGTTTCGGTACCCTCACCGTTGCCGCCGGTGTCGGTGGAGACGACCTGCCCGGTGCCGCGGCTCCGCTGGTTATCGCGCTGCAGAACGTGCTCGGTTCGCAGACCTGGATTGTTCCTGCGATCGCACTGTTCAGCATCGCCGCTCTCATAGCGTCCTTCCACGCGATCGTTCTCGCCTACTCGCGTCAGGCTTTCGCGCTCGCTCGCGCCGGCTACTTCCCGAAGTCGCTGTCGCTGCTCAACAAGCACCGTACCCCTACCTGGGGTCTCGTGATCCCCGGTGTGATCGGGTTCGTCTTCGTGATTGTCGGCGACTTGGTGCTTCCTGACGCGATCCCGGTTCTCGTGACGCTGTCGGTGATGCTTGCCGCAGTGTCCTATGTGCTCATGATGGTCGCCGCGATCGTGCTGCGGAAGAAGCGTCCCGATCTCGCGCGTCCGTACAGGGCGCCGGGCGGGGTCGTCACGATGGTTGTTGCCCTCTTGCTCGCACTGCTGCTGATCCCGGCCGCGCTGTGGGGCTACCCTCTGGCTTTCATAACCGGCGTTATGGTCTATGCGGTTGCCCTGCTGTACTACTTCTTCGTGAGTCGTCACCGCGTCGGCAACGTCTCCGTCGAGGAGGAGCTCGCTCGGGTCGAAGAGGCTGAGGCTGAACTCGAAGCAGAGTAAACATCGTCAGCGGGGATCCGGGTTTACCCAGGTCCCCGCTTTTGTTATGAAACGGACTGGTTTACATCATCAAGGCTCAAACACCTCGCACCGTACTATGGGACCTCGACGGGACGCTCATCGATAGCGCTCGGCTGTGGAGGGCGGCAGAATATGCATTTCTCAACGCGCGCGCGCTTTCCTGGTCGGACGAGCAGAGCGCTCGACTCGTCGGCGGCAATCTCGAGCGTGTCAGCCTCGTCTTCGAGAAGGTGACGGGACAGCGCTTCGGGGTAGACGAGCTGCGCAGCGAAATGGCAACCTCCGTGCTGAGCGCGGTGACAGGTGAGATTCCCTGGATGCCGGGGGCTCGCGAGATCGTGCGGGAGCTCTCGCTCGCAGGGGTTCGGCAGGGGATCGTCACGTCATCGTTCCGCGATATCGCGATGATCGTCGCCGACGCCACAGATGGAGCTATCGACCCCGCGCTCGTGATTACCCGCGACGACGTCGTCGAGCCCAAGCCAGACCCCGAGCCGTATCTTGTGGCCGGGTCGCGGGTCGCGGGTCGCGGGTATCCCATCCTCGCAATCGAGGACTCTGTTTCTGGCGTTGCGTCCGCAGTTGCGGCCGGCCTGCCTGTGCTCGCAGTCGGCGAGCAGGCCAAGGGTTCGCTCGCCGACGCCTGGATTCCAACGCTGGTTGGACAGGGAATTGCAACCCTCAGTTTGATCGTCAGCCTTGAGACGTCAGACGACTGACGATATGCTTATCGAGTCAACCTTCTCGAATCGAAAGCTATCAATGACGTCCCAACCTGTTCCACTCTACCGAGGCTACGCCTTTGATCTGGATGGCACGATCTATCTGGGGGACGAGCTAATCCCCGGTGCCGCCGACGTTGTTCGCCGCCTGCGCGAGCAGGGCTCCCAAGTCGTCTTCGTTACCAATAAGCCGATCGAGAGCAACGACGATTACGTCCGCAAACTCACCAGGCTCGGCATCGAGGCGGACGCGTCCAATGTCATCTCCGCAACCGACGCGCTTCTGCTCTACCTCCGTCAGAACGCAGCAGGGGCTCGGATCCTGCCTGTCGCGGAGCACGTCGTTATCGACGCGCTAACGAACGCCGGGTTCGAGGTCGTACACGATCCCGACCTCGCGGACGTCGTGGTGGTCTCGTTCGATCGCACGTTTGACTACGACAAGCTCTACCGCGCCTACCGCGCGGTAGGCCGTGGGGCGCGCATTGTCGCCACGAACCCCGACCCGTACTGCCCGACACCATACGGCGGGCTGCCAGACTGCGCTGCGATGCTCGCCGCGATTGAGGCCTGCACTGGTGCCAAGGCCGAGGCAATCGTCGGCAAGCCCAGCAAGCATATGGCCACGGCCTTCCTCAGTCGCCTGGGCGTACCGGCAAGCTCGGCGCTCATGGTCGGAGATCGCCTGCTCACGGACGTCGCAATGGGGCTCGAGTCCGGCATGGACTCGGCGCTCGTGCTGTCTGGAGCGACAACATTCGAGCAGATCGCTCCTTCGGGAATCGTACCCACCCACGTCATCGACGACGTCAACGCTCTGGTCGCATCAGCTGCCTAGCCACAGACTCCCGTTCCACCGGGGACGGGTCCCACAAAGGAGAACAACATGGCTGAATTCGTGTTCATGCTGACCCACAACGACAGCACCGTGCGCAACGCACTCGCGGTGCTCGAAGCGCTCAAGAGCAGCGACCTGCTGCACGTCGGGTTCAAGGATGTCGGTGCGACACCTGAACTGCAGCGTCAGCTCACTGAGAGTGCCCACGCCGCGGGAATGACCGTGTACTTGGAGATCGTGTCGGTCGATCGCGAAGACGAACTTGCGTCTGTCGATGCCGCAATCTCGGCCGGCGTTGACTGGATCGTTGGTGGCAAGTTCGCGGACGCCGCTATCGAGAAGCTCGAAGGAACGGGCATCAAGTTCGCCCCGTTCCCTGGGCAGATCGTTGGTCACCCCAGCGCCCTCGTCGGATCAATCGACGAGATAGTTGCGCACTCTCGTGAGCTGGCCGCCAAAGATGGCGTGCACGGCCTCGACCTTCTCGCGTACCGGAATAAGGATGTCGATGTACCGCAGCTCATCGCCGCCGTCGTCGACTCTGTCGACGTCCCGGTGCTGGTTGCTGGAGCGGTCACCAACCAGGAGCAGATCCGCACGTTGAGTGAGGCCGGCGGCTGGGGCTTTACCATCGGTGGGGCGATCTTCGATGGTGTTCTCCCTGGTGAGAAGGATATTGCCGCGCAGGTTCGCACGGCGCTGGAGTACGCGCGCGGCGTGTAGCGGTTCGCTCTCTCGGCGATAGGACATAATGGGCAGACGCTTAATAATCGCGGGGAGAGTTACATGGCTCGTCGACCGACGCTGGTAGACCAAGTCCGCGATGGTTTAACCGAAATGATCGTGACAGGTGTCTATCAGGTCGGCGACCGTCTGCCCAACGAACAGGACATGTGTGAGAGGTTCGAGGTGAGCCGCGCCACGGTGCGGGAGGCTTACCGGGCACTTATCGACGCTGGCTACCTCAGCCGTCAGCACGGCACAGGTACTTTCGTCACTCGGATTCCCAATCGGCACTCGCTCGACCTCAATCTCAGCTATACGTCGATGATCCAGGAGGCTGGCTTCGTGCCGAGTGTCGTGGTTGTTCGGCAGGTGCGCAGGCCGGCGGGGGAAGAGGACGCCGCTCTCCTGCAAATTCGACCAGAGGACGAGGTTTACGAGGTCGAGCGTGTGCGCTACGCGAACCAGCGACCCGTGGTGTACAGCCTCGACCGCGTACCGGTCGACATCGTTCCGCCCGAGCGAGTAGACGACATTGGCTTGTCGATTTTCGAGTTCCTCGAGAGCGTGCGCCGCGGCGCACGCAATGGGCGCGCGCGGATTACCGCGACGCTCGCGACCGAACGCGAGAGTCAGCACCTTCAGGTTCCCATTGGTGTACCGCTGCTGCATTTCGACGAGACCGATTACGACATATCCGGCTCGCCGGTGCTCGCGTCCAAGGAATGGCACACGAGCGACGTCTTTGAGCTGTGGCTCAATCGTCGCGCGCAGAACCACAAACACGACTCTACTCGGTACGGCGCGCCGAATTCTTCGGCCACTTCTGCGTGAGGTCTGACCTCTCGCACGCCTACCACTTGACGGTGGGCTCTTCGAGGCCTAACGTAAGAGATCAGACGTCTGGCAACTTGCTGGGGCTGCGGGAAACACAAGGGGGTGCCTCGTGGGATATGTAATAGGCTGCGACATCGGTTCACAGAGTGCCAAAGCGGTGCTTCTTGACCCGGATGGAAAAACCGTCGTCACGGCTACCGCGCCCTATGAGATGATTCACCTTCACAACGGCTGGGCGGACCAGGATCCCGCTGCCTATCGCAAGGCGATCATCTACTCGATTCGACAGGTCATGGCCGAGAGCGGTGTTGCGCCTTCAGAGGTGACCCACCTCGGTTTCTCCAGCCAAGTCGACGGTGTCGTCCCCATAGATGCCCAGAACTGCGCACTGCGAAATGCGATCATCTGGCTCGATCGTCGAGGCACCGAGCAGGTCGATCGCCTCGATCGTGCGGTCGGGGCCGACCGTCTGTTCGCCGTTACAGGACTCAATCTCGACGCATCCCACACCGCTCCAAAGATCATGTGGCTCGCCGACCACGAGCCTGAGGTCTACCGCTCGGCCGCATCGCTGCCGTCAGTGGGCGGTTACGCAGTGGCATGGCTCACTGGAAGGTCCATTCAGGATCACGCCAATTCCTCGTCGACCCTGCTCTATGACGTCGCTCGACGGGACTGGAGCGACGAGCTTCTTGATGCGGCCGGCATCGATCGCCGACTCATGCCCGAGATCGGAGCCGCGCATGACGTGGCTGGAGAGCTGCTACCCGAGGTCGCCGCAGAGCTGGGACTCACTACCAACTGCCTCGTCGTCGTGAGTACTGGCGACGACCATGCCGCGTGCCTCGGTGCTGGGGGAGTGAGTGCAGGTGTCGTCGTCGATATTCTGGGCACAGCTGAGCCCGTCGGGGTCGCCAGCGACACCCCCGTGTTTGACGAAACCAAGCTCGTCGAGACCCACGCCCACGCGGTCGACGGAAAATTCCTGATCGAGAACCCTGGTTTCGTCTCAGGAGGCAACACCCTGTGGTTGGCCAAGAATATTCTGGGCGTGTCTCAGGCGGAACTGTTCGCGCTTGCCGCGACGTCGGAGCCCGGCTCGCACGGGGTGCGGTTCATCCCTGCGCTGTCCGGGGCGATGGCCCCGCGATGGAACGATCGGATGCGCGGCAGTTTCACCGGTCTCGGCATGAACCACAATTCGAGTGATCTCGCTCGAAGCGTCATCGAGGCCAACGTCTTTGCCTTCCGGGACATCTTTAACCGTCTTAAGACGCTGGGCCTTGCCGACTCCCTTCGAGTCGTTGGCGGAGGGTCACGCAGCCAGCTGTGGCTGCAGGCCAAGGCAACCCTCTGCGACATCGAGATTTCGCGCGTCACCTCAAACGAGACCAGCGCTGTCGGTGCCGGGATGCTCGCCGGAGTTGCCGCCGGCACCTTCGTGGACTTCGACGACGCGGTCAAGCGGTGTGTGCAGCTCGATCCCGTCACCATCAGTCCCATCGAGGCGGACCGCGAGTGCCTCAATGAGGCATACGAGGACTACCGCTCGGTGTACGAAGCTCTCGAACCGCACTACGACAAGAAGAAGTAGCACCCGTGACCGTTTCAGAAGACCTAGCCCATTCCGTCGCGCACCCCAGCGTCGGAATCAGCGAGCTTGTTATCCGTGCCGGCGCTCTGGAAGACCTCGCTGCGGTTGTCAGGCGGATGCACGGTGGTGGCACGGTCGCTGTGCTCGTTGATGCGCTCATGTATCTCGATCGCACTGGTGCCGACGTGAAGCGGGCGGCCCTCGATGCCCTAGCGGAATTCGACACTCATACTGTCGTCCTTGCGGGAGCGGTGCACGCGGATGAAGCGACGGTCGATCTGGCCTCAGCGGGATGCGCTGCCGCATCCGTCGTGGTGACGGTGGGCTCTGGGACTCTGTCCGACATCGGCAAGGTTGCGGCCAAGCGAGCCGGGGCGAGGCACGTGATCGTGCAGAGCGCTGTCTCGGTCAACGGGTTTGCGGACGATCAGTCTGTGTTGCTCATCAAGGGCGTCAAGCGAACATCGCGATCCGGGTGGCCCGACGCACTCATCATCGACTCGGATGTTCTCGTCGGGGCACCCGTCGCACTCAACAACTCAGGGCTTGGTGACATGATCAGCATGTTCACGGCGCCCGCCGACTGGTACCTGTCATCCCTTTTCGGCATGGATCGTGGATGGGATGAGGATGCCGCCCTCCTGACCCGCCGACACGGGGAGGAACTTCTGGCCTCCGCCGCCGGAGTTGGCCGGGCAGAGCCGGAGAAGTTGCATCTCCTCGCCGAGTTCCTCACGTTGAGCGGATTCTCGATGGGGATCGCGGGGCAGACCTCGCCGTCGTCCGGCATGGAGCACACGGTGAGCCACATGCTCGACATGGCCAAGGGCGCGCGGCATGAGGACACCGCTTACCACGGTGCTCAGGTTGCCGTGGCGACCGCAGTTGCGAGTATTCTCTGGCGGCGCATGAGTGAGCGCCTCGCCGCGGGAGGGCTCGATCACTTTGACATCCTCGACGACGAACGGGCCCGCGAGCGGGTGTTCGCGGCCTTTGGCTGGATGGATGAGGACCAGACGACCGCTGAGGAGTGCTGGAGCGACTACTCTCAAAAGATTGCGTATCTGCGGTCGATTGACGCTGGGGCACGCTTACGAGACATTCGAGAGAACTGGCAGCAGCACAGCGAAGTACTGCGGGGCATGATTGTCGCTCCCGAGCGGGTCGTTGATGCCATCACTATGGCGGGGGCGCCCGCCCGCTTCTCCGATCTCAATGCGTCTGCTTCCCCCGAAGATGTGTATTGGGCTGTGGCACACTGTCACCTTATGCGCAACCGATTCACCATTGCTGACCTCGCATTTGCCACCGGCTTCTGGACCGAGGTCGAAGTACGCTCCGTGCTCAACGAGGCCGCAGCGATTGGCACCGGGCTGTGAGCTCATCAGCCAAGGTCACCCTGTTCCGCCACGCCGCAACCGATTGGAGCGCCGTTGGGCGTTTCGCCGGTAAGACAGACTTGCCGCTCTCGCCCGCTGGCGAGCAATCGGTTAGTAGCTACCGCGAGAGAAACGGGATGCCGAGCTTCGGGCACGTGCTCGTGAGTCCGCTTTCTCGTGCTGTTCGCACGGTTGAGTTGCTCGGGTACGAGAATCCCGTGTGCGACGCTCGGCTCGAAGAGCGCGATTACGGAGAGTTCGAGGGACTGACGACCGCGCAGATCCGAGAAATCCGGCCGGGTTTCGTTATCTGGACCGATCCGATTCCGGGCGGCGAGACTATGGGGGCGTTTGCGGGTAGAGTGGACAGCGTCGTCGCTGAGCTTAAGCAATTGCAGGACGGTACTGTGCTTGTGGTTGCCCACGCGCATCTCATCCGGTTGTTTACCGCTCGCTGGCTTGGGCTGCCCCCTGAGGGCGCAGCGCTCTTTCGCTCCGACACCCTGGGGCGCACCGTATTGGGGTGGGAGCGCGAGAGCCCCGTGCTCCTGGCGTGGAACGCTTAACGGCCCCGTCTCACACGGGGTCGGGATCTGCTCCTGCGAACGTGGCGGCGAGGGCACGGTTCCAGCGGGCAAGTTCGCGCGAACGATTGGTCTCGCTCATCGACGGCTCGAACCGGCCGCCCTCGGTCCATAGCGCGCGCACCTCGACGAGGTCACGCCAAAAGCCTACGGCGAGTCCGGCCGCGTAGCTCACGCCGAGCGCCGCCATCTCGATTGTGGCCGACCTGCTGACGGGCACTCCGAGAAGATCTGCCTGGAACTGCATGAGGATTTCGTTTCTCGTCATGCCGCCGTCTACCCGCAGAGCATCCAGGGGAATGCTGGTGTCGGCGTTGGCAGCGCCGATGAGGTCGTACGTCTGGAACGCACACGACTCGAGGCTCGCGCGAACGAGGTGGGCCGCAGTCGAGTGGTGAGTGAGCCCGATCACCGTGCCGCGCACGTCCCCGCGCCAGTACGGTGCGTACAAGCCGCTGAATGCGGGGACTATGCACACGCCACCGCTGTCCGGCACGCTCAACGCGAGTGATTCGCTCTCGGCAGCTGAGCCGATTACGCCAAGACCGTCCCGCAGCCACTGGATAAGAGAGCCCGTCACAGCGATGGAACCCTCGAGACCGTAAACTGCGTCTTCGCCGTCTCGGTGGTAAATCACGGTCGTAATGAGGCCGTTGCGGGATCGTTGGGGAGTCTTGCCCGTATTGTAGATTAGGAAGTTCCCGGTCCCATAGGTGCACTTCGCTTCGCCGGCTTCGAACGCAGTCTGGCCAAACGTCGCGGCCTGCTGGTCGCCCATGAGGGCTGTCAGCGGCACGCCACCGAGGGTCTCCGACTCGTGGATGACCGCGATCTGGCCCGACGTCGGCATGATCGTCGGCATAATTTCGGCGGGTATTCCGAAGAATTCCAGTGCGCTATCCGACCATGTCTGCTTCGTAAGATGCATGAGCAAGGTGCGCGAGGCATTACTCGCGTCGGTGACGTGCACGCCGCCACGAGCGCCGCCGGTCAGGTTCCACGTCAGCCAAGACTCCATGCTGCCGAAGGCCAGCCGGTGCTGGGCGAGCAGCTCGCGCGCCGCCGGTACGTTGTCGAGCATCCAGCGGATCTTAGTCGCGGAAAAGTAGCCATTGACCTCGACGAAACACTCGTCCTCCACCCGGCGCGCCAACTCGCCGTCGATGGCGAGAGTGCGCAGCACGGCATCGCCGCGAGTGTCCTGCCAGGTGATTGCGGGAGCTATCGGGTCGCCCGTCGCGGTATCCCAGAGAACGGTCGTCTCTGTCTGGTTGGCGATGCCGACGGCGACTACCTCTCCGACTCCGACGCCCGCGGACTGCAGAGCCCCTTCGATCACCTTCCGCGTGTTCGCGAGGATCTCGACGGCATCGTGCTCAGTCCATCCGGGTCGGGGGTAGTACTGCCGGTGCTCGCGCTGCGATCTTCCTTTCTCGACTCCGCTGTGATCGAAGACGATCGCGCGTGTACTGGTCGTGCCCTGATCGATTCCAATCACGTACCCGTTCATTGTGCGCGAACCGCCCGGTACGCGGCGAGAGCGTCGTCGTCGCTGTTCGTCTCTAGGGCGGCCCTCTCGGCGCATACAGTGAGCTCGTAGTCGGCTACCTGCGCGTTCATCTCGTCAGCATCCCAGCCCAGTACCTTGGCGCCCAACTCTGCGACGCGTGAGGCGATTGTGAGCCCGGAATCTCTGAACTGGATCTTGATTCTGGTTCGCCGCTCGAGCGCGTCGTGCAGGCTGCGCGCGCCCTCATGGCTGAAGGCATAGGACAGTTCTGCCCAGATGTATGGTTCGTAGCCCTCGACAACGGTCAACAGTTCCGGCGCGTTTCTCGTGCTTGCAATAAGCGTGTCGATCTCCGAACCATGCCGTCTCAGCAAATGATCGATAACTTCTGGAGCAAGGCCAGTGTGGCGGGTGAGCTCTCCTCTTCGAGCCCGCGCCGCCTCGAAGTTCGCGCCACCGAGCAGGGGGAGGCTCCGAGTTGGGCTAGCCGACGCCGTGATTCCGGCCTCGGCAATCACCGCGTCGATGAGATCTTCCGCCATCACTCGGTAGGTCGTGTACTTGCCCCCGGCGATCATACTGACCCCCGGCTCGGGAATGACGACAGAGTGCTCTCGACTGAGCTTGGTGGTAGCTGCGTTCGGATCGCTCTGCACGAGCGGTCGAAGGCCGGAGAACACACCAACGATGTCTTCTCGGGTCAGCGGGGGAGTGATCATGGTGTTCGCCTTGGCGAGCAGATAGTCGATGTCAGCTCCGCTCGCGACCGGAGTCGAGCGATCGAGCGGCCAATCGGTATCTGTGTCTCCAATTAGCCACCGGTCGAGCCACGGGATGATAAACAGCACGCTCTTCTCCGTGCGCATGAGCACACCTACCTCGGAGCAGATGCGGTCCTTCGGAATCATGATATGCACGCCCTTCGAGGGGCGTACCGTGATCCCGTCGAGCCCCTGTTGGTCAGAGAACGGCCCGGTGGCATAGGCAACGTGTCGTGCCCTCGCGGTGATCATCTCGCCCGAATCCAGTCGGACCTGTACTGAACGCTGCGAGTCGGGCAGTGGAGCGCTGGAGCTGACGCGGGCGCCCGAGATCACGGCCGCGCCATGCTCGCGGGCGGTACGCACGATCATCATAACCATCCGGGCATCGTCTTCGCCCGCGTCGTAGAAAGAAAGTCCGCCACGGTGTGAGTCTGGTCCGAAACCGGGAGCAAGCTTGCGCAGTCCCTTCTTGCTGTGCTGGCGGTGGCGCGGCACCGCGCCCTTACCCGCCATGGTGTCATAGAGGGTGAGGCCGGCTGTGAGGTAGGCGCGCTCCCAGACGGGATGATTCAGGGGCCAGACGAAACGGATGGGCTCGACCATGTGCGGGGCAATCGTCTGCAACAGAAGCCGTCGTTCCGTGAGGGCCTCCCGCACGAGTCCGAAATCGAGCATCTCGAGGTAGCGCAGGCCGCCGTGAATGAGTTTGCTCGATTTGCTGGAGGTGCCCGAGGCGAAGTCATCGGCCTCGATGAGAGCTACGGACAGGCCGCGCGCTGCGGCATCCAGAGCGGCACCAGCACCCGTGACACCGCCGCCGACGACAATCACATCGAAGATTTCGTTGTGCAGCCGCTCGATGTCGGCGATCCGCTGACCAGGACTCAGCGTGCCCGGCTGATCGAGCCGATTCATGTGGGGGTGGGACTCCGAAGTCATTATTCTTCACATCCTTGGGTTGATAGACTAGACGTCTAATGTATTACAACTTATCCAGGCTAAGCAATCGGGTTACTCGACAAGCGCGCGTGCCAGTTGGCTGTCTACCACTAGGTCTGTGATGAGTTCTGCGGCGAGGGCCCCCCGAATGCCCAGATTTTTGGACACGTCTGCAGCGATGCACAGGCGTCGTGGTGTGCGCCGCAGTACGTTAAATTCCGGTCCGCTCGAGCGCGCGTTGAGCGGGATACCGTTGAACGTGCCGTCGACGCGGTAAAAAATTGTAGCGAGATCTCCAACGACGTGGTGGTGCTCGAGTAGCGCACGGTCGTCCTCGTCGAGGTATCCACCCGCATACACCTGACTGGGAACTTTGGCGAGCGGCGAGCCGATTGAGAACACTGCGAGTGACATCCGTCGTTGTTGCTCGAGTACTCGCAACGTGCTGCGCTCCCGCCACATCCCGGCTTTGGTCGCGGGGTCGTCGAAGAGTGTGGGAACCGGGAACTGTTGGGCTGCCGCCCCGTAATTGCTGGCGAAACGAGAGAGTATCTCGCTAGCGTAAGAGATGCCCGTCGTCTGGGTGTTGCCGGAACCGTTGAGCTGGATGAAGACAGTTTCGCGCGTGGGCTTGGGTACCAGATGCTTGCTCACTGCGGTGATTGTCGATCCCCACGCGAGTCCCACAGTCATATGCGAGTCGACGAAACGGTTCAGTAGCCTCGCGGCGCTCACCGAAACGCGATCGAGCCTATCGATATCACTGATGTGGGCCGGCATGGGCACCACGTAACTGCGGATGCGGAAGCGTCTGTTCAGCTCGAGCTCTAACTCACCAGGGTCAGTCGTATCCGTGTGCACAGTGATTTCCACCAAGCCCTCGGCTCTCGCGAAGCTAACCAGTCGAGAAACGGATGCTCTGGATACGGCAAGCTCGGCTGCAATTGCGTCCATCGTGAGGTTCTGGATGTAGTAGAGGTGAGCCGCCTGTGCTGCCATGGCTCGATTCCGCGGGGTGCTCACTTGCACATCCGTTCAGTTGTGTTGCATTGAAATGGACTTAGTGACCATTATTGTGGCATCCCAGTCCGCACGCAAGGAAACAGGTACTCCATGACTACGACCCCGATCACGGATCGCGAATCGCTGCTTGCGACGATTCGAGAGGGAGCATCCAGCAACGTGCTGATAATCGGAGGTGGGATAAATGGAATCGCTACTTTCCGTGAACTCGCGCTCAACGGTGTCGACGTCACGCTGGTTGAGCGTGACGATTTTGCAAGCGGCGCATCTTCCGCGTCCTCGCACATGATCCACGGCGGCATTCGCTATCTGGAGAACGGCGAGTTCCGGCTGGTCAAAGAGTCGATTGAGGAGCGCAACAGGCTACTCGCCAATGCTCCGCACTACGTCAAACCGCTTCGCACG
>Ga0307487_1002299_pt1 | contig 12399 bp, 13 predicted proteins | sample CBIW12metaG_FD_203665 | JGI IMG/M metagenome (GOLD analysis project Ga0307487, IMG submission 203665) | Sea-ice brine microbial communities from Beaufort Sea near Barrow, Alaska, United States - CBIW 1.2 | ecosystem: Environmental > Aquatic > Marine > Coastal | place: USA: Alaska | collected... | reverse complement strand
GAAAAATTTAGGCAATAAAAAACACAGAAGCGATTATTGTTTTGATTTTCAACCCTTTTCTCTTTCCATTACTTCGCCAAAAAGGAATGCAAAAGTACAATTTATTTTCTGAAAATAAAAAACTGCTTTTAAATTAAAATACTGTTTTATTTTGAAGAATCTTCAGAATCTATGGCGGCCTTTGCTAGCCTATATATTTTTTCAAATTGCTCGTGAATACCCATTTCAGAATTATCCACTTCTACAGCATCTTCGGCCTTTACCAAAGGAGAATCCTTCCTGGTTGTATCCAGATAATCACGCTCTTCCACATTTTTCAATACTTCTTCGTAACTTACCTTTTGATTATTTTCCTGTAATTCCAAATATCTGCGTTTGGCTCTTTTCTCGGCAGAAGCAGTCATAAATATTTTCAGTTCAGCATTTGGAAACACGACGGTTCCAATATCCCTGCCATCCATAACAACTCCTTTTTCCCGTCCCATCATTTTTTGCAAGGAGACAAGTTTTTCTCTCACCTCTGAATTGGCCGCTACTTTGCTTACAAATTGTGAAACCTCCATGGTCCTGATTTCCGCTTCTACATTTTCACTATTTAAATAGATCGCAGCATAACCCAGGTTATCATCAAAAACGAATTTTAAATTTATTTCAGGTAATTGTGCTACTAATCCTTCTTTATTAAAGGAAGAATCAGATATCAATGAATTCCGCATTGCAAATAAAGCTACTGCCCTATACATAGCACCCGTATCTACATAAACATAACCCAATTCTTTAGCCAATTGTTTGGCGACAGTGCTTTTTCCAGTGGAAGAAAAGCCGTCAATTGCGATTGTGATTTTATTGTTCATCAATTATGCTTTCTAATTTTTACTTGATTCAATAGACCTATCTTCTCACGATAAAGCAAATGTAAGAAAATAGGAATTTTGATTTTTTTGAAAATAATAAACCCCGGATTCATCCGGGGTTTAAATATTAAAGAATTTTAGCGTTTTTAACCTTTTCATCTGTTAAGGCTAATTTTATCACCTCTTCCATATCTTTTACATAGTGAAAAGTTAGACCTTCCAGATATTCCTTTTTTATTTCGTCTATATCACGCTTATTTTCTTCACATAATATAATCTCCTTGATCCGTGCTCTTTTGGCTGCCAATATTTTCTCTTTTAATCCACCAACCGGCAACACTTTTCCACGCAAAGTAATCTCACCTGTCATGGCCAGGCTCTTTTTGATTTTTCTCTGAGTAAACAACGATACCAAAGAAGTTAACATGGTTATCCCGGCGCTTGGTCCGTCTTTCGGGGTAGCACCTTCCGGTACGTGAATATGTACATTGTATTTGCCGAAAACATCCTGATCAAGGCCTAAAAATTCGGCATTGGATTTTATATATTCCATCGCTATGGTAGCCGATTCCTTCATCACTTTCCCCAGGTTTCCAGTAATACTAAGATTGCCTTTTCCTCTGGAAAGTATTGATTCAATAAATAAAATATCCCCTCCAACCTGTGTCCAGGCAAGTCCGGTTACAACTCCCGCAACATCGTTGTTTTCATATTTATCCCTTTCCATTCGGGGGCTTCCCAAAATTTCCAGGACATCTTCATTGGTTATCTTGATGTGATATTTCTCCTCCATCGCAATATTCTTGGCAGCATATCGCACCATTTTAGCGATTTTTTTCTCAAGTCCCCGAACTCCCGATTCCCGGGTGTAACCTTCTACAATTTTCTCAAGTTGAGGAATCGCAATTTTAAGGTGTTCTTTGGAAAGTCCGTGCTCTTTTAATTGTTTCGGAAGTAAATGTCTTTTTGCAATTTCAACTTTCTCCTCTATGGTATATCCGGAAACATTAATTACTTCCATCCTGTCCATTAATGCCGGTTGCAGGTTGCCCAAACTGTTGGCAGTTGCAACAAACATCACCTTGGAAAGGTCAAATCCCATTTCCAGAAAATTATCGTGAAAATCGCTGTTTTGTTCAGGATCCAGAACTTCAAGTAAGGCTGAGGAAGGATCTCCGCTATGTCCACTGCTAAGTTTATCTATTTCATCCAAAACAAATACAGGATTGCTTGTTCCTGCTTTTTTAAGGCTCTGAATGATCCTACCCGGCATCGCGCCAATATAGGTCTTACGGTGCCCGCGAATCTCTGCTTCATCTCTTAACCCACCCAGGGAAATACGAACATACTCCCTACCTAAAGCCTCGGCAATGGATTTTCCCAATGAAGTTTTTCCAACTCCCGGAGGTCCGTATAAACATATAATGGGTGATTTCATATCATTACGCAGTTTTAAAACCGCCAGATATTCAATAATTCTTTCTTTTACATCATCTAATCCATAATGATCCCTATCCAAAATCTTTTTAGCGCGTTTTAAATCGAATTTATCCTTACTAAACTCGTTCCATGGAAGGTCTAAAAACAGGTCCAGATAATTGCGCTGAATGGAATATTCAGCTACCTGTGGATTCATTCGCTGCATTTTGGCGAGTTCTTTGGTAAAATGTTTTTTAACATTTTCTCCCCATTTCTTCTTCTTTGCACGAACGGCAAATTCTTCCATTTCGTCTTCCTGGGAAACACCACCCAATTCTTCCTGGATCGTCTTCATTTGCTGATGAAGGAAATATTCCCGTTGTTGCTGGCTCATATCGCTTTGAACCTTGCTTTGAATATCATTTTTTAGTTCCAGTTTTTGGAACTCAATATTCATATATTTTAAGGTAGACAGTGCCCTGTCTTTTAGATTATTGGTTTCCAGCAATTTTTGTTTCTCCTCAACCGTCAGGTTCATATTGGAAGAAACAAAGTTTATGAGAAACGAAGGACTTTCAATATTTTTAATCGCAAAAGATGCTTCTGAAGGTATATTCGGGCTGCCTTTTATAATTTGAAGAGACAAGTCTTTTATAGAATCCACAATTGCTGCGAATTCCTTGTTGCTTGCTTGAGGCCTTTTCTCGGCTACTTCTTTAATTGAAGCCGTTAAATAAGGTTTATCTGAAATAATTTCAGATATTTCAAATCGTTTTTTACCCTGAATAATTACAGTGGTATTCCCATCGGGCATTTTTAGGACCCTTAAAATTCTGGCAACAACACCCGTTTTATGTATATCTTTAAGTTTTGGATTTTCAATTTCCTCATCCATTTGGGCTACAACCCCAATAACTTTACTTCCGTTATTAGCATCATTAATGAGTTTTATTGAAGCATCCCTCCCGGCAGTAATTGGGATTACAACTCCAGGAAACAATACGGTATTTCTAAGCGGTAAAATTGGTAAAATTTCGGGAAGTTCTTCTTTATTGATTTCTTCTTCATCTTCCGGGGTCATCAAAGGAATTAACTCTGCATCCTCATCAATTCCTTGAAATGACAAACTGTCCATATTCATTAATTTTGATTTAGCCATATCTTATTTTAAGTCAAACTGTCACTGCAGTTAGTTATTCATATCATTATATAAGCTTCAATATAGTTCACATTACCCTAAGGTAGCGTATTGAGGTTACTTACTGGTTAGTTATTTCAATTCCTATGCCAGCAGGGCAAAGGAAATATTTTTTTCCTGAAACTGTAACAAATAAAAATCAAACGTATCTTTAAATAAAGAAAGCAAGGATTTTTTTGATAACATCCATTAAACATAAAGACCAATTGGTTGCGCGTTGCCGTAAAGGGGAACCGCGTGCACAAATGGAACTATATAATAAATATCAAAAAGCCATGTACAATACCGCCTTGCGAATAGTAAATGATACCGCCGAAGCTGAAGATGTGATGCAGGAAGCTTTTATCAATGCTTTTTTAAAGATTGACACCTTTCAGGGAAATTCTACTTTTGGTGCCTGGTTGAAAAAAATTACGGTAAACCTCAGTATTAATTCTTTTAATAAAAGATCAAAATTTAAAGAGGTTTCATATACCGATCAGTTTAATGATGAAGTTTATGAAGAAATTGGAATTGATTCAGAAGAAGAAACTAAAAATAAAAAAGTACAGCAGATCCTTTTTGCAATGCGCAGCTTAAAAGAAAATTATCGAATTATGCTCAACCTTCATTTAATTGAAGGATATGATTATGATGAAATTTGCGAAATATTAAAAATAAGTCCCTCCAATTGCAGAACTACTATTTCAAGGGCCAAGGAAAGTTTGCGCACAAAATTATTAGAAAATGGAAAATAAAGAATTAAACGATTTTTTTAGGGATCTGGATTTTGATATTGCAGATCCGCCTGTTGGACATCAGGAACGATTTCTGGAAAAGCTGGAAAAACGAAAGTTTAAACCCGGCAGCTCCAAGGGAAAATTAAGAATGCTTTGGATGCCAATTCTGGCTGTTGCCGCCAGTTTACTGATATTATTTTTGTTGACGGCGAATTTAACCGGCCTCCAAATATCAATCAACAAGGGAGATTTGGCCGGAATTTCACCAGAGATGAAAGAAACCCAGGAGTTTTATACAAGTCTTATAAAAACCGAACTCACCCGGCTCAATGAGGCAAAATCCCCGGAAACCGAACTTGTAGTCAGTGATGCCCTTAAGCAACTGGAAAAACTCGATTTGGAATATCTGAACCTTAAAAAAGACCTGGTTAAAAGCGGTAAGGATAAGCGGGTGATTTTCGCAATGGTCTCAAACCTTCAGCAACGCATAGATGTATTAAACAATGTTCTATTGAGAATAGAGAATATAAATGAACTTAAAAACCCTTCAAATGAAAACAATTTCTTATAAAATGCTGTTTTTAATAGCATTGATCCCATCAATGATCTTTTGCAGCAATAATCCCGATCCTTCAGGGTTAAACGGCAGGCACTCCAAAGAAAAAAAAGTTACCAAAGAATTCAAGGTAGCTGCTGATGACTTGCTGAAAATAGATAACAGTTATGGAAATATCGATATTTCAACCTGGGATCAAAATACGGTAAGAATCGAAGTCTTTATCAAAACAAATGGAGACGATGAACAAAAAGTCCAGGAAAAACTTGATGAGATCAATATTGAATTCAATCAAAATTCTGCCGGTGTCAGTGCGAAAACACATTTTTCTAAAGATACCAGCTCATGGTGGAGTGTTTTATTTGGGAATAGCTCAAATGTGAATATGGAAATCAATTATATAATAAAAGCTCCCATAACCAACAATATGGAACTAAACAACGATTATGGAAATATCTATTTGGACAAGTTGACCGGCAATTCAAAAATAAATTGCGATTACGGGAAGATAGATATAGGGGAACTTCACGGTGACACGAATCATATCAATTTCGATTATTCCCGAAACAGCCATTTTGGATACATAAAAAAGGCAACTATAAATGCCGATTATTCTGAATTCACTGTTGATGACGCAGAGATTATCGACATCAATGCCGATTATACCACTTCGAATTTAAAAAAGGTGGAATTACTTAAATTTAACTGTGATTATGGCAGCATGACCGTTGGTAAAGTGAAAAAAATCTCAGGAACGGGAGATTATCTGAATACCAAAATTGGCCAGGTATTCCAGTCGGCAGATCTAAAAGCGGATTATGGCAGTTTGGCTATTGATAAAATTGTAAAAGGTGCCGGGAATGTAAATATATCAAGTGATTATGCCGGAGTTAAAATTGGTTATGACAGCGGCCATCCGTTTAGATTTTCAATCAATACCTCCTATGGAAATGTGAAGGGAATTGAAAATTTTGAAGTGAGTAAACAAAACCAATCCTCCACAGATAAAAGTTATGGAGGCTATCATATTAATGACTCAAATAGCAGTAATATTGTTATCAATGCCAATTATGCAAACATTAGTTTTCAACAAAAATAAAATCAATCAAAACAAACAAATAAAAATGAAAAACGCAATCCTATTATTTAGTATCCTCCTATTTTCGGCAAACACGGCAAATGCACAGTGGTGGAGCAATTCAAAAAAAGTTGAGGGAAATAAAGAAGTCACCAACAAAACCCGATCTTTAGGAAATTATGACCAGATCTCTGTAACCGGAATGATGGAAGTGCAACTTATTTCTGGCAGTGAAGGAAAGGTAGAAATTGAAGCGGAAAGTAATTTAATGGAATTCATTGAGACCGAAGTCAGTAATGGGCATTTGAGAATATCAATACAAAAAGGCGTAAATATTGCACCTTCAAAAAACTACCCAATTAGAATTGTTGTTCCCTTTGAAACATTAGGTGCCCTGACCCTCACCGGATCTGGTCATATTAGGAACTCAGACGTTATCAAAGCGAGGGAATTTAAAATAAACGTAACAGGATCTGGAAATATGAATCTAAACCTGATCACAGAAAATCTTGAAAGTACCATTACGGGTTCCGGTGACCTTAAATTAAAGGGCACTTCCGGGGAATTTAAATGTAAAGTAACCGGTTCCGGTGATGTTTTCGCCTATGACCTAAAAGCCTTTAAAGTTGATGCTTCTGTAACAGGGTCCGGCGATGTGGAAGTATCTGTTGAAAACGAACTCAATGCAAAAGTTTCAGGTTCGGGAGACATAAAATACCGTGGAAATCCCGATAAGCAAAATTTTAAAACCTCAGGTTCAGGTAGTGTTTCAAAAAATTAGAAGAAGTTTTATTAATTTATAAAAGGTATAAAAGTCAGAAGGAAGTGAGATCGCCTTTCCTTCCGACTTTTATACCTTTTCTTTTGGCACGCGAAATAATAAAATCACCCCTCCCAAAAAGAATATCACCAAAAATAAGATCGCATTTCTAACACTTCCGGTAATTTGAGCTACTATTCCATACATAAGCATCCCGATAACAATTCCAATTTTCTCAGAAACATCATAAAAACTGAAATAACTTGCCGTATCAAGAGTGTTTTCCGGTAACATTTTGGAATAAGTAGAACGGGACAAGGCTTGGGTTCCCCCCATTACCAATCCCACGCAGGCAGCGGCAACATAAAATTCTTGTGGTGTAACTATAAAATAAGCGAACACACAAATAGCTATCCAAAATAGGTTAAGAATAATAAGGGTTTTTATGTTTCCTATTTTTAATGCAATCCTTGCAGTAAATGTCGCTCCTGCAACCGCTACCAATTGAATGAGCAAAATACTCACTATTAATCCTGTTGTGGGATCCTGCTCTCCCCAGTCCAATTCTTCAATTCCAAAATAGGTGGCAATTAACATTATTGTTTGCACTGCCATACTATAGGTGAAAAATGCAACAAGATAGCGTTTGAGGGCAAGTTGTTTCTGTAAAAAATTCCAGATCAGTTTAAGCTCCCTAAACCCGTTAAACAAAACATCCCTGCTCATTTTTTGTTTTTTATTTCCGACGGGCAAATAATAATATGTATACTGACTAAATCCTATCCACCAGATTCCTGTAAACACAAAAGAAAGCCTGGTTGGCAATCCTTCATCTTCAAATCCAAACCAGTCATATTTCATGATCATTATCAAACATATGATCAGTAAAATTACACTGCCCATATATCCTAAGGAAAACCCCTTGGCACTAATTTTATCTTGTTGATCCGGATAAGCTATGTCCGGTAAATAAGAATTGTAGAACACCAAACTTGACCAAAATCCGATCAAAGCCAAAAAATAACACAATAGACCAAACCAGAGAAAATCCAGGCTAAACCAAAATAAGCCTATACAGGAAACCGCTCCCAGATAACAGAAAAATTTCAGGAACGATTTTTTATTTCCAACATAATCGGAAATCCCGGATAATATTGGACTGGTAAAGGAGATAACTAAAAAAGCGAGGGCGGTTACATAGCTTATGAGAGAATCGTTGTTGAGATTAAATCCAAGGAATTCTACTGTGTCATTAACAATATAGCCCTGGTCATTTTTCACAATAGTGATAGCGCCATAAAAAATCGGAAAAATTGCAGAGGAAATTACGAGAGGATATACCGAGTTGGCCCAGTCGTAAAATGCCCAGGCATTCAACAACTTTTTATTTCCTTTAGGTAGGTTTTTCATTTTCTAAAAATAGAAAAAGCTGCCCATTAAGAGCAGCTTTTTCTATTTAAAAATTTTTATTTGATTTATTTAAAGGAAGTCACTCCGTATTTTCTAGCTTCAGCTTTAGCTTCAGGAGCCCAGGCGCTCAAATTATTGATCCTGGTAGCTGTTGCAGGGTGTGTACTTAAAAATTCCGGGGGAGCCTGTGAATTTGCTTGAGCGGCCATTCTTCTCCATAAATCGGCTGCTTGATCAGGGTTATATCCTGCAATTGCCATTAAAGTAAGTCCAATTCTATCGGCTTCAGTTTCATGGCTTCGGCTAAACGGTAACATTACTCCCACCTGAGTACCCAAACCATAGGCCTGTGCAAAAATTTGTTGTGTCTGCTCGCTTTTTCCGCTTAAAGCAATTCCACCGGCAACCGCACCCAACTGTTGTAATTGTGCAGCACTCATACGTTGTGCACCGTGATCTGCCAGTGCGTGTGCTACCTCGTGTGCCATAACAACTGCAATTCCGGTTTCATCTTTTGCGATCGGCAAGATCCCGGTGTAAAAAACAACTTTTCCTCCTGGCATCGCCCAGGCGTTAACCGCATCATCTCTAACAAGATTAAATTCCCACGCAAAATCATTTAAATAACCCTGATATCCATTTGCATTCAAATATCTTTCGGAAGCAGTTACGATTTTTTGCCCAACATTCTTGATCATATTAGCTTCTGAAGTACCTGTGATCACTTTGTTTTCCGCCAAAAATTGATCATACTGCTCAAAAGCCATTGGAAACAACTGAGAGTTTGAAACAAAATTCAAGTTTTTTTCTCCCGTAAAAGGGTTGGTTTTACAGCCTACCAATGTTAGTACCGTAAAAACAGTTATAAGCAAACTTCTTTTTATCATGGTTTTTAGTTTTAATTTGTTAAAAGTACAAAACAGCAATTATCAAACTATAGGGTTTATGCTCGCTTTAACAAATAGATAATTCCAAAAATAATACCAATTTATTTATTTGGGAAGCTTTATGCAGATGCTGTCGTCTTCAACCATTAATTATTAACTTGCGGTTTTTATTTAAACTATGCAAAAAAAACATATTGAAAAGACTCCCGTACAAGTATTGCTTACTCCTGCATACATACTTATCACAGGAAAAATTTTAGCCGCCATCTCCCCTTTTCTGGCGAGTCGTTTTGTAGCAAGACTGTTTTTTTCCCCATTACGTTACAAAATGCCAAATCGGGAAAAGGAAATGGACGAAAAATCAAGTCAGGAATCGATAATCATTCCATCCATAAACAGGAAAATTGTAGTTTATAAGTATGGAACCGGTCCAAAAAAAGTATTGTTGGTGCATGGTTGGAGCGGTAGCGGCACTCAATTGTCCGTTATTGCGAAAGAATTGGTAAATAAGGGTTTTAGCGTGATAAGTTTTGATGCTCCTGCCCATGGAAAAGCACCCGGAAAGACAAGTATGATGCCCTTTTTTATTGAATCCATACACCATATAGAAAAGGAATACGGTCCCTTTGAAGTAGCCGTAGGTCATTCACTGGGAGGAATGTCACTTTTAAAAGCTATAAAGAATGGTTTTAGAGTAAATAAACTAGTGTTGATAGGGACCGGCAATAGTGTCACCCATATTACCAAGGTATTCGCGAGGAATATGAAGCTGAATGAAAAGGTAGCTATTTTGATGAAAGCTTACTTCGATAAAAAATTCGGAGAGGATATGGATAATTATTCCGGAGCATTTTCTGCTGAGAGCGTTAAAGCAGAAACTTTAGTGATACACGACAATAATGATATAGATGTCCATATAAGTTCTGCACATGAAATAGTCAATAAACTTGAAAATGGAAAGTTATTAGTGACCGAAGGCTTAGGACATAGAAAAATCTTAGGAGATCCCGATGTAATTAACAAAATTTCAACATTCATCACGGAATGATTTTTGTATTTTTAAAATATATAAAATGATAATTATGAAAACTTTAATCCTTACTCTATTGACAATAATCACAATAAGTTGTAATGGAAACGCTCAAAAAGAATCAAAAGTAGCTTCAAAATTTGAAATCACAAAGACGGATGCTGAATGGAAGGAGATCTTAACCCCCCAGGAATACGCCGTATTGCGGAAAGGTGCTACAGAAAAAGCTTATTCCAGTGAACTGAACGATGTTGAAGAACCAGGAACTTTTGTTTGTGCGGCCTGTGCAAAAGAATTATACCTATCTGAACATAAATTTGATAGTGGTACCGGTTGGCCAAGTTTCGACAGGGCAATTGAAGGCGGGGTAGCTTATGGTACCGATTCAAAACTGGGGTATGAACGAAACGAAATTCATTGCGCCCGCTGTGGAGGCCATTTAGGACACCTTTTTGACGACGGGCCAAGCGAAACCACAGGAAATAGACATTGTATTAATGGCGTTGCCATGAAATTTATTCCAGGTGCCAAAAAAAAAGAATAATAATGAAAAAATATAAAGTGGAAAAAAGTGAAGATCAATGGAAAGAGGAATTATCAGATGAGCAATACCGCGTACTGAGAGAAAAAGGAACCGAAGCACCGCATTCCGGAAAATACAACCTTCATTTTGACAGAAACGGGGATTACAGATGCGCTGCCTGCGATGCTAAGCTATTTGAAAGTGACAGCAAGTTTGAAAGTGGTTGTGGCTGGCCAAGTTTTGATAATGCTATCGAAGGAAGTGTTGAATATGTTCAGGATAAAGCATTTGGAATGCTCCGCACCGAGATTTTATGTGCCAACTGCGGAGGCCATTTGGGACATATTTTTGACGATGGTCCTACACAAACTGGACAACGCTATTGCGTTAATTCGGCAAGTATTGAATTTAAAAAATAACCTAAACTTATTATTATGAAAAAGATTTTCACATTATTACTTATTTCTGCTTTTACTCTTACCTCTTGTGGCGATGACGGACCCGTTGGGCCTCAAGGACCACAAGGCCCGCAAGGACCTGCTGGTGCAGATGGTTTTATTGGAACAGTGATTGACCTTCAGGGAAGTTTTGCTTCAGCAGATGATTTCTTGGAATTGAAATTTAACGATGAAGGAATAGAAGTTTTTGAATCGGATGTGGTTTTGGTTTATTTAAAAACCGGGGAAGACGGAGAAGCCGGTGGATTACCGGTAGAAGTTTTTAGTATGTTGCCACAAACCTATTTTATAGATGGCCAAATCCTTCAATATGATTTCGATTTTACTTTTTTTAGTGTACAAATTTTCCTAAAAGGAACTGTAGATTTTGCTGAGTTGGATTCAAGTTATACTGATAATCAAATATTTAGGATAGTAGTGGTGCCTGCTGAATTTGCAGAAACCTCTGGAGTAGATTTGTCCAATATGAAAGCCGTAATGCATGCTTTAGATATTCAATCAGATGATATTAAATTAGGTGAAATTCAATAATAAACCGATAAAATCAGAAAGTAAGGCTTAACCCAAAACCGGGTTAGGCTTTTTTGATTTAAACCGAATAATACAATTTGTTAATCTTGCCTTTTAAAGACTTTCAGTTTAGCCTATTATTCCTTAAATTCGCACTTCTTAAACTGTTACAAAAAATTCCGAATATGAGTAAATACGATATCATTGTTTTAGGAAGTGGCCCAGGTGGATATGTTACCGCCATCCGCGCTTCACAATTAGGTTTTAAAACCGCCGTTATTGAAAAAGAAAGTCTTGGTGGGGTTTGTCTTAACTGGGGATGTATTCCTACCAAAGCCCTTCTAAAAAGTGCACAGGTTTTTGATTATTTAAAACATGCTGAAGACTATGGCCTTAAACTTGAAAATGCAGATAAAGATTTTGGAGCGGTTGTAAAACGCAGCCGAAATGTCGCTGAGGGAATGAGTAAGGGAGTAGAATTTTTGATGAAAAAGAATAAAATCGATGTCATTAAAGGTTTTGGAAAATTAAAATCCGGTAAAAAAGTTGTCGTTACAGATGCAAATGACAAAACTGCCGAATATTCTGCAGAAAATATTATTATTGCTACCGGTGCGCGTTCAAGGGAATTACCCAGCCTAAAACAGGACGGCAAAAAAGTAATAGGCTACCGCGAAGCAATGACCTTAAAGGAGCAACCAAAGAGCATGATCATTGTGGGTTCAGGAGCAATTGGATCTGAATTTGGCCATTTTTACAACGCCATGGGAACAGAAGTTACCATCGTAGAATTTTTGCCAAATATTGTTCCTTTGGAAGATGAGGAAATTTCAAAGCAATTTGAACGCAGCATCAAAAAAGCCGGAATAAAAGTAATGACCAACTCTTCCGTTGAAAGTTTGGATACTTCGGGCAAGAAAGTCAAAGCTACAGTGAAAACCAAAAAAGGTGAAGTAATCCTGGAAGCTGATATTGTTCTGTCTGCAGTTGGAATTAA
>Ga0307487_1002297_pt1 | contig 12406 bp, 12 predicted proteins | sample CBIW12metaG_FD_203665 | JGI IMG/M metagenome (GOLD analysis project Ga0307487, IMG submission 203665) | Sea-ice brine microbial communities from Beaufort Sea near Barrow, Alaska, United States - CBIW 1.2 | ecosystem: Environmental > Aquatic > Marine > Coastal | place: USA: Alaska | collected... | reverse complement strand
AGTACATGTCCGGTTGGCGCGCAAGTGTCCAACTCAGACGATCGTGGCGTGCATCTGGCCATTGCTTCCGTGCTGATCAGCGAGATTTGGTTCTCGCTCCTTCCCATAACCGAATGGAATTGTAGCGGCTCCTTCTTCTACCCCTTCCCGTTCGGCGCGGTTGATTTTGAGACCACACCGATACCGTGACTAGTGGATAACGTCGCCGACCACGTGTTCAGTCGAGGCCGAGGCCGAGAGCGAAGACGACATCGGTATAGCTCGGGTTCACCTCATCGAGATCGGGGCGTCGTGTGATGCCCGCCTTTGCGGCGGTTCTCTGCGATGGCACGTTGTCGGCGGTCGTATACGCAACGAGCGCCAGGCCATCAGCGAGTTCGTGCCATCGCGCAATCGCGGCCGTGACCAGTTCGCTAGCTAAACCGCGCCCCCACGCGCTCGGCGCTAGTCGGTAATAAAGGTTGTACACCTGCCGGCCACGCCACAGAGTCTTTTCGATGCCGCCGAATCCGATAACCACGCCGGGCGCCTCTGCCCCCTCGATAGCCCAATAGCCCTGACCCTCTGTGACCCAGCTCGCCTCCCATTCGCGTGACTGCTCATCGGCTTTCGAACGATCAGCCATCGGGCCGGCAGGGTTGTAAGCGTTCGTTTGCGGGTCCGAATGGATGCGCCAGACCGCAGCTGCGTCATCGATGGTGATGGGGCGAAGGCGGAGACGTTCGGTCTTCACGGTCAGTTCGCCCAACGGATCAACGCTTCTTTCTCTTCGCGTCCCACTCCTTGAGCGCGGGAATGCCGAGAATGACGAATACGAGGCCTGAGATTGCTAACGCAATACCTGCTCCATTGCCGCCGAAGTAGAGACCGCCACCAGTGACGATGAGCGCGACCCCGACGAAGAAGTAGGACATTGCTGCGTCGTCAGACTTCTTCGGCTTTTCTGGCGGGACATCAAGAGGATCGCTCATGCTGCCATTCTGTCATCGCGGCGCAGTCCGTCACGGTTTTTCGTCGATAATTCCTACGAAACGACTGCCGATTCCGTCAACCTCGGAACGATACATTCCGTCAGCGGCAGGCGGCAGCTCATCGGTGGAGTGCCAGTCGCACGTGAGATAGGTGAACGCTGGCCACCACTTCTTGGGCCGTGCTGCCTCGGTAAAACCACAGACCGTGCAGGTGAGCTGAGCCCAGACAGGACGCTTGCCTGTGCGATTCGCGCGCGACTGCACGAGCCACACCGGAGGGTTGGTCGCGAGCTCAGTGAACTCTGCCTCAGACAAGCGAGTTGGGATGTCGTGCCTGCGCGCCATCTCCAGAGGGATGTCTAGGCGAAGCGCAGCTTCCCGTCGCGTGATCATGTTTCTACGGTACGCGAACTGCGCTCGCCCACGAACTGCGCTCGCCCACGAACAACGCAGGCCCACGAACAACGCAGGCCCACAAACTGCGCAGGCCGACGAACTAGCTGACGTAAATCTTGCGCAGCGTCTCGGTGACCGTCCACGTGGTGTGCATGCCCGCGGTGAGTCGCACAACATCACCGGCCCCCACAACGATCGTGCGATCATCCTCCGCAAAATGGATGCTGGCACGCCCGCTCACCACAACAAAGACTTCATCTTCTTCTATGTCGGTTGCGCTGCCAACGCTCATCTCCCAGACACCAATTTCGGTGTTGCCGAGGGTGTCGAGCACGGTGTAGCCCGCGGTCGGGAGTGCCGCTACTTCTGCGACCGAGTCCAACGCTTCGTGGGTGATGGGAATCGCGGTCGCGAATAGTTGGCGGCCGGGCGTGAGGGCAGGGCCGGCCTTGGGCACAGGGTCGGGATGCGCAGTTGGGTCTGGGGTGGGCATGAGTTTTTTAGGAGTCGAAACCAAGGCCCAGGGCATCCAGAGTCTTCAGCACCACGTTGCGGCGGCCTCGGTTGTGGTCGGCTTGGTTGAGCGACCACCGGGTCGCTTGAATGCCGACGGAGGCAATCGGTTCTGGGGGGAAGGGCAGCGGCATTTTTCTCACCATCTCCAGCTCGGTGCGTTCGGTGGTGAGCCCGTCAAGCTTGTCGAGTAACACCTGGGCGGCGAACCGGGTTGCGCCAACACCGAGCCCGGTGAAGCCTGCCGCATAGGCGACGCGTCCTTTGCGGGCGGTGGCGAAGAAGGCGCTGAACTGGGTTGAGGTGTCAATGGCGCCGGCCCAGCGGTGGCTGAACGTGAGCCCTTCCAGCTGCGGGAAGGTGGTGAAGAAGTGGCTCGCGAGGCGTTCGAAGCTTTCGGGTCGGTTCTCGTGTTCCTCACGGACTTTGCGACCGTAGTGGTACACGGCGTCATATCCTCCAAAGAGAATGCGGTTGTCGGCGCTCATGCGGTAGTAGTGGAACTGGTTGGCCATGTCGGCCAAACCTTGACGATTCGACCAGCCGATGGAGGCGAGTTGGGCGGGGGTCAAGGGTTCCGTCATGAGCACATAGTCGTACACGGGAACGGTGTGCAGGCGCGTGCGCTTCAACAGTGACGGGAACGCGTTGGTTGCGAGCGCAACCCTGGTGGCACGAATCGTGCCGTTCCGGCTGTGCACCACGGCGGCATCCGTGGGTCCACCGGATGTTTCGAGCTCACGCACGGGCGATTTTTCGAAGATCTCCACCCCCAGTTCGGTCGCCACTCGCGCCAGTTCGTGTACAAGTTTGGAGGGGTGGATGAGTGCGTTGATCCGTTTGTTCCAGATGGCGGCGAGGTAGGTGGGGGAGTTCACTTCGGCGCGAACGGCTGCCTCGTCGAGAAAGATGGTGTCGTCATTGATCTCAACCTCGGTGAGCCATTCGATTTCGTGCGGTTCAATGGCTAAGTCGAGTGAGCCGGTGCGTTCGAAGTCGCAGTCAAGGCCGAGCGAGGCGACGCTGGCCTCAATTTCGTCGAGGTTCTGCATGCCGAGACGATCAAGCTGGGCGTATTCGGTGGGCCACCGACTCATCCCGTTTGCTTCGCCGTGGGTGATGCTGGCTTCGCAGAAGCCACCATTGCGGCCAGACGCGGCCCAACCCAATTCGCGGGCTTCGAGGAGCACGACCTTCGCCTCGGGGTTGCGCTGCTTCGCCAGCACTGCGGTCCACAGCCCGAGGTACCCGCCGCCCACAATGGCGAGGTCGGCGGTGATCTCTGAGCGCAGTGCCGGGAATTTGTGGGCATCCGGTACATCGTCGATCCAGAACGACTTCTGAATCGAACCCTTAAGGGAATGACTGATCACGGATGCTGCTGGCACGTTTCTTTCAAAAACTACTTTGCCCATGGGGCACTTTCCTCTCTCGCGCTGGTTGATGCGAGTTCGATGGTTGGGCGGGTGCGCGGTACACGCGTTCGCCTTCGACGAAGGTTTGTTCGGTGCGGGTGAGGCCGATTTCGGCTGCTGGCCGGGCGAAAGGGTTGCGGTCAAGCACGACTAGGTCGGCAAGTTTGCCCACCTCAATCGTGCCCGTCTCATCTAGATGATTCGTGTATGCGGAACCGGCCGTGTATGCGGTCATGGCGGTGAGCAGGTCGAGGCTCTGCTCCGGCAAGAACGCTTCGTAGTCGCCTTCTTCGTGACCGGGCGCAGCGATGCGGTTCACCGCAACATGGATTGCTGCCATGGGGTTTGGGGTGCTCACCGACCAGTCACTGCCGGAGGCCAGGTGTGTTCCGGCGCGGTGAAGGTCGCCCCACGGGTACTGCCACGAACTGCGCGGGTTGCCCAAGAATGGCAGGGTCAGGTCGACCATCTGTGGTTCGAGTGCAGCCCACAATGATTGCATGTTGGCGGTGACTCCGAGGGCCGCGAAGCGGGGGACATCATCCGGATGCACCACCTGAAGGTGCGCGATGTGGTGACGGTTATCATTCGGTCCGTTGATGGCACGCGCCGCTTCCACTGCATCGAGGCATTCGCGCACGGCACGGTCACCGATGGCGTGAAAGTGCACTTGGAATCCGAGCGCGTCGAGTTCGGTGACGTGGGAAATGAGTTGGGCGGCGTCAACGAACGAGATGCCTGAGTTGTCGGTGTGGTGTCCGCAGCCGTCGAGGTAGGGCTCCAACATGGCGGCGGTGAAGTTTTCGGCAACACCATCCTGCATGACTTTCACGGTGGTCGCCGCAAAGCGTCCGGCGGCATTTTTCTTGCGCCGCATCACAAGTTCGGGAATCTGTTCTGGCCCGCGCGCACGATCCCACCACAGAGCCCCGACAACGCGAGCGGTGAGTACTCCCGACTGCGCCGCTTCCCTATAGGCGGGGGTTGCATCTCCGGCGTCCCCGTACCCGCCGAGGATGGCGTCTTGCCAGGCGGTGATGCCAAGCGAATGCAAATATTTCTGCCCGATCATCAGAGCCTGCGCGTAGTCGGCTGGCGACGTTTCGGGCAGCAGACGGTTCACGAGCGACATCGCACCCTCATGCAGGGTGCCGGTGGGATTTCCGTCAGCATCGCGCTCGATGCGGCCATCACTGGGATCCGGAGTGTCGCGGGTGATTCCGGCGAGTTCGAGGGCGCGCGAGTTGACCCACGCCCCGTGACCGTCGCGGTTCGGGATGAACGCTGGGCGGTCATCCACTGCGGAGTCGAGATCGGATGCCGTGGGTGTTCCCCCGGGGAAGGCTGCCATACTCCAGCCGCCACCCAGAATCCACTCAAGGTCGGGATTGGCCTCGGCGTAGTTGCGGATGCGGGTGAGGTACTGCTGGCGGGTCGACTCGTGCGCGAGGTCGCAGCGTATGAGGTCGAGGCCTCCCCACACAGCGTGTACGTGGGCATCCTGAAATCCGGGACTGAGCAGTTTGCCGCCCAGCTCAATCACTTCGGTGTCCGGGCCGATGAGGGACTGGATGTTGGCACCAGCGGTTGCAGCAGTGGTGCCAGAATCGCCACCGGTGCTCACAGCAACAATGCGCCCGTCGCGCACGGCAACACTTCCGGGCGTGGGTTCGCGACCGGTCGCTGTGAAAATGGGGCCACCGGTAAAGACAAGGTCAGCAAAAGTCATTGTTTTGTGCACCATTTCCCGCGGTTTAGCCGCCTCCGACAGTTTTAGCGATATCGGTCGCTGAGTCGCCCGCTCGACGCAAGACGTACGCGACAAGCGCTAGAGCTCCGAGTGTCAGCAGCAACATGATGGTGGAGACTGCCGCAATTTCTGGCCGTAACCCGCTGCGCACAGCACTGAGCACGTACACGGGCCAGGGCGTGGTTCCTGACACTTGAACGAATGCCGAAACGATGGTGTTGTCGAGGCTCAAAGTGAACGAGAGAAGTCCTGCGGCCAATACTGCTGGCATCACCAGCGGCAGGGTGATCTGTGTGAACCTTCTGAACGGGGGCGCATACAGGTCGGCTGCGGCCTCCTCCAAGCTTTCGTCGATTCCGATCAGGCGCGAGCGAACGATGTAGGCCACGACCGCGGTCGAGAAGAGGGAGTGACCGACGACGAGTCGAACAATGCCATTGTCGAACATGCTGAGTCCAACATCCTGCCCGAGGAAAACCATCCAGGGAAGCAGCGAGACTGCATCCACAATTTCGGGTGTAACGGTGACAAGCACGAGCAGAATGAGAAACCAGGGTGCCCATTTGCCTGCGCGACGTGCCAGAGCGACACCGGCCATGGTGCCGAGTGCAGTCGCGATCAGCGAAGCAATGAACCCGGTCTGAATCGACACCAGCACTGCGGCAGTGATGGCGGGTTTCGTCACGATCGTGGCGAATGAGCCAAAACCGAATTCATTCCACGCGACGAGCAGCCGACCCTCATTGAAGGAGTAAATGATGATGATGACAATCGGCGCGAACAAGAATCCGAAGACGATCACTGCCCATACTTTGAGAGAGATGTCGGTGAGTGATAACCGGTTCATGATTTATCTCCCAACACGAGTCGTTGACGAGATCTGAGCGGCCAGGTCGCCAACCACGAAACGAGTGCGGCAATGGCGACGGTGGTGAGAATGGTGAGCACCAGCACTACCGCCATAGCGGAGCCCAGGGCCCAGTTCTGTGCAGTTTGGAACTGGTTGGCAACCATCTGGCCCGCCATGTTGCCCTTGGCCCCGCCCAGCACGGTAGCGGTGATGTAGTCGCCCATCAGCGGGATATAGACGAGCAGGATGCCGACGATGATGCCGGGCTTTGCCAACGGAAGAGTCACATTGATGAAGGTTGACCATCGCCCAGCGCCGAGGTCTTTGCTCGCCTCACGCATCGGCAACGACACACGGTCGAAGGCCACAAACATGGGCAGGATCATCAGCGGGATGTAGTTGTAGACGACACCGATCAGCACCGCTGTGCGAGTGAACAGGATTTCTAGCGGCTGATCGAGCACGCCGATGGACTGTAGGGCGGTGGAGAGCAAACCGCTGGGGGCGAGGATGATCTGCCAGCCGATCGTGCGCACCAGAAAGTTTGTCCAGAACGGAATCATCACCATGGCCAGCAGGATTCCGCGCCGCGAGACTGGGGCCTTGAACGCGAGCCAATAGGAGAAGGGGATGGCGATTACTAAGCAGATAAGCGTGCCGACCACTCCAACCCACAGCGTGTTCTGGAACGTCGAGAAGAAGGTTGGGGACAGTGCTTCGGCGTAGCGATCTAGCGACAGAACATCATTAGCGTGGGTGCCAAAGATGCCCGGCTTGTAGCCGAAACTGAACCACACGACGAGTGCGACGGGCGCAACGAAGAAGGCGAACAGCCACGCCCACGCCGGAATTGCGAGGGCGAAGCTTGGCAGTTTCCAGCGCCGGCGCTGGCGCGCAGGAGCCACCCGTACCCCAGGGTCTGGGGCAGCGCGGTCCTCAACGGTGACGGTCATCCTCTACTCTCGACTGGCAGCGGCGGTTAGGCGCCAGCAGCAGCCTTCGTCTTGTCCCAGATCTCAACGATGCGCTGCTGCGCTTCGCTCAAAGTCTGCGTGTGCATCGTCGTGATCTGTTCCGCGTCAAAGAAGACCAAGTCGAGCATTTCTAGTTCTGCGCTGCGTGCCGCATCCTCGATGCCAGCACCACCGGTGTGGTAACCGATGTAGTCGAGTTCGCGCAGGGCCGCATCGGGAGCGAGCACGTAGTTGATGAATGCGTGGGCAGCCTCAGGGTTGGTTGCGCCTTCCGCGATAGCCCAGTTGTCCATCCACAGTTCAGTGTCGGGGGAGCCGAGCACCCACTGCCAGCGGTCGGGCTCGTCACTCTCCATGATTCCGATGCGTGCGTCGCCGTTCCACGACTGCATCAGGATTTGCTGCGCCTGCGGAATTGCGGCACCACCAGGGTAGGAGTCGAACGCCGAGATGTGGGGGGCGAGCTCGGTGGTGAGAAACGCCTCTGCCGCGGCAAGATCTGCCTCGTCGGTGGTGTTCCAGTCGATACCGTTAGCCCAGTAGTAGATGCCGAGCAGCGGTGCGGGGTCATCAAGCACCGATGTCCTGCCGCTGGCTTCGTTCTGTGCGGCATCAATGAAATCAGCCCAGGTGGTGAGTTCGCGACTGATCTTGGTTGTGTCGTAGACATACCCGGTGGTTCCCCATGCCTTGCAAATGGAGTACTCGTTGTTCGGATCCCAATCGCGACCGAGGAAGGCGGGGTCCATGTCGGCAATATTAGGAATCAGATCAAGGTTGAGCTTGCTCAGGAGACCATTTTCGATCATCTGAGGGATGAACGGTCCCGTGGGTACCACGATGTCGTAACCACTGGTTCCGCGGGCCGCGACAAGTTTGGAGATCAGTTCCTCATTGGAGGCGAATGAATCGAAGGTGATTGTTGGGCCCAGTTCGCTCGAGAACTCAGAGACCAGATCGGGGTCATCGTAATCACCCCAGCTGTAGACCGACAAACCACCTTCGAGCGCGCCGCCGGTGGCTTGGGGTGCGGAACCAGCACCAGACTGCGGGCTGCAGGCGGCGAGCAATGCCGCGCCGGCTGCTGTGCCAGAAAGGGCAAGGAAGCGGCGCCGGTTCAACTCCGACGTGATCATCTTGGTTGCCGAGGTCGAGGCGAGAATGCGAACGGGGTTTTTGTGTGACATCAGGCTGCTCCTTCTAAAGGGCGATCGAACTGGTTGCTGGGGCTGGATTAGAGATGGCACGGGCAATGTCGGCCTGAGCTTCGGTTGCCTGCTCATGGGGAAAAAGGTGGACGCTCGCGGCATCCCACGAGCAGACGACGTTGTCGCTGATTGCAAGCCGGGGTGCGTTGGGCCGCGGAACGCGCGAGAGGAGGGTGCGGCCTTGACCAATCGACACCAAGAACTGCAGGGTTTCGCCCTGGTGCGAGACACCGATTACTTCGCCAGGAATCTCATTCTCCGCAGTCGCGGCAGCTTCGGCAGCCGCGGGGCTGGTTGCAGAAACTGTGACGGCTTCCGGTCGCACCGCGGCTTGAGCCTCGGAACCCGCATCGAGTTCGGCGTGCGCTGCCGCCGCGTGGATTACACCGAAGCGCGACTCCATGACACTGGTGTTGGGTGAGATAGTGCCGGGGATGAAGTTCTGCTGGCCAATGAAACCCGCAACGTAGGCACTCGCAGGGTTGTCATAGATCGAGTCCGCATCATCCAACTGCTCAATGCGTCCCTTGCGCATGATGGCGATACGATCACTCATCGATAACGCTTCACCCTGATCGTGGGTGACGAAGATAAAGGTGATGCCCAGCCGCGACTGCAATAGCTTGAGCTCGATCTGCATCTCTTCGCGAAGCTGGCGGTCGAGCGCACCGAGTGGCTCGTCGAGAAGGAGTACGGAGGGACGGTTGACGAGCGCACGGGCTAATGCAATGCGCTGCTGCTGGCCACCAGACAACTGGGTGGGCTTGCGATCCGCAAACGACACCATCTGCACCATCTCGAGTGCGTCGGTGACGTGCTGACGAATCTGAGACTTCGGAGTTCCTTTGTGACGCAGGCCGTAGGCAATGTTCTCAGCCACGCTCATGTGCGGGAACAGTGCGTACGCCTGAAACACCGTATTGACGTCCCGTTTGTGTGGGGGAATGCTGACGACATCCTGACCCGAAATACGGATGCGGCCCGAAGTTGGCTCTTCGAAGCCGGCGATCATGCGCAGCGTTGTTGTCTTTCCGCAACCGGACGGCCCGAGCAGTGACAGGAACTCGCCTGGCTGCACGTGCAAACTGATGTTGTCGACGGCGATTGCGCCGCCAAATTTCTTGGTCACTCCCTCAAGGACAACGGTGCCCTCGGGCTCGCTCGCAGTGGTCGCGGCCGTGTTCGACTCCGCAGCGGCGGGGCTGGCTTGGCTAGTGTTCTGGGCTGAAATTGTCACGTCGTCGTGCACCTCCGAGGTTGCGAAAACTGATTCACAACCGTTGGGGTAGTCAATCGGATATCGCGGAAATGTGCAACGTTTTGCGATGGTTTGCTCGGTTAAGCTCGTGTTGCAAAACGGAATTAGTTGTGAAAGACTCGATTTGCGGTGTAGGTCGACTCGCCAGAGGTCGCGAGCTGAGACGCTGGGTAATCCGAAACAGTCGCGAATCGCTCTCGAACCCGCGCCTCCCTATTCGTAGCGGCGGTGGATCAAGCGCGACAACACTATGGAGCTGCGAGTGTTGTCAACGTTGGTGGCGGTGCGCAGGCGTTCGAGTGCAATTTCAAGCGAGTGGATGTCGCGGGAACGCATGTGCACGACAGCGTCGGCTGATCCGCTGACTGTTCCGGCATCGACGACTTCGGGGATGGCGCTCAGGATTCGCTTGAGTTCGTGCGGGGCCACATTGCCGCGGCAGAATAGTTCGACGTAGGCTTCGGTTCCCATGCCGTCGACGGCGGGGTCGACCTGGATGGTGAAGCTGCGGATCACTCCGCTGGCGACTAGCCGGTCTACGCGCCGTTTAACGGCGGAGGCGGAAAGCCCCACTGCTTCCCCTATGTCGCCATAGCCTGCCCGGGCGTTGAGGCGGAGCATGTCGATGATTCCCGCATCCAGCTTGTCCATTCGCCCACTCTACGGCGATATCTTGTGTCATTACCAGACTTTTCGCTGCATTAGTGCGCATATTGCCGAGACATTGCGGATAGGTGCGTGAAACACTGGGGTTATGACGATCACTGACACCCAATCGACCACACCTGCTCGCCAGGCAACCGCGAAGACCGTGCTGATGTGCCGTCCCGACTTCTTTACGGTCAGCTACCGCATCAACCCATGGATGAACCCCAACGATCCCACAGACACCAACTTGGCCGTCAGGCAGTGGCAGACACTGTATGACACGTACATCGAGCTCGGCTTTGACGTTCAGCTCATTGATCCCATTGATGGCCTCCCCGACATGGTTTATGCCGCCAATGGCGGATTCGTAATCGATGGCAAAGCGTATGGTGCGCTCTTCACCTACGACGAGCGCAAGGCTGAAGGCCCCGCATATATGGAGTGGTTTGGCGCACACGGCTTCGACGTTGCTGACCCCAAGAACATCAATGAGGGTGAGGGCGACTTCCTCCTTGTTGGCGACAACATTCTGGCCGGCATGGGTTTTCGCACCTCCGTCGAAAGCCACAAAGAACTCGCCGAAATCTCGGGCCGCACTGTTGTCTCCCTCAACCTCATTAACCCCAACTTCTACCATGTCGATACCGCCATCGCGAAGCTCGATGAGAGCAACATCGCCTACTTGGAGAGCGCCTTCGATGAGCCCTCTCTCGCAAAACTCCGTGCGCTGTATCCGGACGCTATTCTCGCTACGGAAGAGGATGCGGCAGTGCTCGGACTTAACTCTTACAGCGATGGCTATAACGTCGTCATCGCCGTGCGCGCGAAGGACTTCGAGCGTCAGCTCACCGAGCGCGGCTACAACCCCATTGGCGTCGATCTGTCGGAGCTGCTGCTGGGTGGTGGCGGCGTAAAGTGCTGCACCCTGGAGCTGCGCCGCTAGCTAACGTTCTTCGCAGATGATGACGGGGATTTCGCGCGTGGTTTTGCGCTGGTAGCCCGCGTAGCGTTCGTTGGCGGCCACGATCTTTGACCATAGTTCGGCTTTCTCGGCCGCGTTTGCTGTGCGTGAATGCACCTTCATGGTGCGTCCACGCACGGTGATTTCGGCATCCGGGTTCGCGACCAGATTGCGATACCACTGGGGGTCTCGGTCGTCGCCCCCTTTTGAGGCGACAAATACCCAGCGTCCGTTGCCGTGCACTGGCGCGGTCAACAGTGTTGAACGTCGGATGCCCGAAACTCGCCCTATGGTGTGCAGCTCGACCGTTGGCATGCTGCCGAGCGTCCACCCGAGTCGACCACCCGAAATGGCGAGCACTGCGCGGTGGACGCCGTTCATCAGTTTCATCCCGGCATCGCTGAATTGGTTGCGTCGGCTCATTGCTTCATTATCCTGCTTCGCGATGATGCCCGCTCGGCCTTTCACCTCGAGGCACGGCGGTGCGGTGCACGCACGAATACAGCCAGTATCGCGACAGTGAGAGGGAGGATTGCAAAAGTCACTGCCGGCTCAGTGAAACTCCCGCTGATATCGACACCCAATGACAGGGCGATTGGCCCCAGAGCCGTTGATGTGAGATTGATTGCGGTAACGACTCCACGAATCGAGCCGATGTGGGCTGTTCCGTAGTAGCGAACGTAGGCAGCAGCTTCCATTCCGCGCAGGCTGCCACCGGCAGCCCCGAGGACGAGTCCGTAGAGTATGGCGGTCCACCCCGCCTCGACGATGGGCAACAGCAGCAACGAACTCGCGAGCGTGAGCATCGAAAAGATCACGAACAGTTTCGGGCTCACACGGTCGATGAAAACTCCGACGAGCAATGTTGCCGCAATTCCTGTCACGGTTTGGGGAAGAAAGTTTGCCGCCGCCTCGAACGGGGTGAGCCCCCGCTCCCCCAGAATCGCAATCTGGTGAAAAGCGAGCCCGGTGCTGAGCATCCCTGACACCGCCAGCGACGCTGCGATCACCCAAAACATCCCCGTGCGTACTGCGTCTCCTAGCGTCCAGGATTCCCGTTGAATCACGATCTGCGCCGTCGACAGAGAGTCGAGATCCTGCGCGCGTCGGCTGCGGCCCGGCAGGATAAAAGCAAGGGGAATGACGACCGCTGCGACGATCAGCGCTTCCCAGCGCCAGGCGGCGTGAATTCCGACTGCGGAGATGAGCCGCTCCAAACCAACGGGGGCAAGCGAAATTCCTGCGGAACCTATTGCGCTTGTCACTCCCAAAGCGAGCCCTCGGTGCCGGGTGATCGCCCTCGCCACAGCAGTCGTCGCTGCCAAGCTGAGGGCACCCTGGCCCAACATCCGCACCCCAACAAATCCGGCCGTGAGACCGCCGATGTCGCCGACAAAGCTCAGTGCCAGCAGCACACCGGCAAACAGTATTCCGATGGCAACGGTGACGGAGCGTGCGCCGT
>Ga0307487_1002293_pt1 | contig 12432 bp, 13 predicted proteins | sample CBIW12metaG_FD_203665 | JGI IMG/M metagenome (GOLD analysis project Ga0307487, IMG submission 203665) | Sea-ice brine microbial communities from Beaufort Sea near Barrow, Alaska, United States - CBIW 1.2 | ecosystem: Environmental > Aquatic > Marine > Coastal | place: USA: Alaska | collected... | reverse complement strand
GCTTTAATTGAAGGTGATTATGATATGTTACAGATTCTGGCTGAATGCAGGAACGCAACACATCATCAATATAAGCCTGAAGATGAGTAGGCATAGGATAGTTCGTTTTGAGCAAAATCCGAAAGGCTTGAACTGAAACAATTGTCACCCCGAGCGCAGTCGAGGGGTTCTTTTCTAAGAAGGAGCTCTCTCTGAATTGACCCGTTCTCGACTGCGCTCGAACTGACATTGTTGTGTTCCCGAATGTTTTATCTTATTTCCCCATCAGCAACAATTCACTGCAAACCACTTCGGTTATATATTTTTTAACTCCATCTTTATCCTCATAACTGCGGCTGGTGAGTTTGCCTTCAATCCCTATTTCTTTGCCTTTTGGGACATAGTTTTCAATCAGTTCTGCGGTTTTTCCCCAAGCCACTATGTTATGCCATTGGGTATCGGTGATCTTTTCGCCTTTGTTGTTCTTGTAACTTTCGTTTGTGGCGATGGAAAATTTGGCCAGTTTTTTACCCGATTCAAGATTTAAAATTTCAGGGTCGTTTCCTACGTGTCCAATTAACTGTACTTTGTTTCTTAAAGTGCTCATAACTATAAAATTTATTGCAGTTGAAAATCATTCGTTCATTTCAACAGTACAAACATAGAGCTGGTTTTAAGCCGTATTCGGTTGGGAATGGTTTGTTTTCGTTTACTTGCGTTTGTAAACGTTTGTAAATGGATAATTTGAAAAAATTATTAATTTCCCAAGACGGAAAATAAGGGGATTTGTTATTAATTTGTATATATTATCGAGCTTGCAGGTTTCAGCTATATTTTTATTAGCTAAAATCAGTATTTAACCAATATCCATCAAAAATCAATATTTATTATGCCATTTAAAAAAATAAACGCACCACTGAAAGAAGTCCTTGAAAGTAAAGGTTTCGAAGAGCCTTTGCCATTTCAAAAAAAGATTTTATCCAAAATTAAGAGTGGTGCAAATTTATTTGGAATTGCCCCGGAAGGCAGTGGCAAGACAACATCTATAATAATTAGCACCATTCAAAAGTTGGGCAGTGAGGCTTTTGAGGATGCTCCGCGGGCTTTGATTTTTGTAAAAGACAAAGAGGCAGCTTTAGAATTGGAACAAAAATTCAAAGATTATACAAGAAGGATGGACCTGAGGGTTTTTGCCGCTTTTGATGAACCTAATATGGAAACTCAAAAAGGGGAAATTTACTCCGGAGTGGACATTGTAATTGCCACAACAAAACGATTGAATCAGCTCTTTTTGCACAGCGGAATTAATTTGAGTCAGTTGCAATTATTTATTGTGGAAGATGCCGGATTTTTAATCCGAAATAAAGCATTTATTGATCTTATAAGAATCCCCGAGAGTATTAATAAATGTCAGTATTTGGTTTTTTCTGATAAATATGACGCCAAAATGGAACGATTAAAAGATTCATTTATGGCCCATTCACAGTTAATAGAACTCAAAGAAAGTAAGTGATTACCTATGGTCTTTGATGGTGTTGGATCAGAAGTCATCAAATTGCATTAAGCTGAAAAGAACAGGTCTTTCCCGGAATAAAATCAGCAGAAAAACAGGACAAAATTTCCTAAACAGCTCCTATGAAAGCGGCAAGCGTCAAAGAACTCAAAGAGGAACTCCACAATTGTTCCCAACAGGAATTGTTGGAATTATGTTTGCGACTGTCGAAGTTTAAAAAGGAGAATAAGGAACTTCTGACTTATTTGCTCTTTGAGTCTTATGATGAGGAGGCCTATATCGAAAATGTAAAAATTGAGATCGACACCCAATTTGACCTGATAAACAGAAAAACCTATTATTTTATTAAAAAGGGCGTCCGGAAAATTTTGCGCGAACTCAAGAAGTACATCCGTTACTCTCAGAAAAAGGAAACGGAGATAGATTTGTTGATCTATTTCTGTTTGAAACTAAAAAATTTCTCTCCATCTATTAATAAAAATGTCACCCTTCAGAACCTATATCAAAGGCAAATTGGAATGATAGAAAAGGCCGTAGCTTCTTTGCATGAAGATCTTCAAAGCGATTATGGGCCGGAGCTGGAAGCATTGAGCAATTTAAAATAACCAGGTCTTTTGGACAGGCTTTCGGCAAAAAGCATTAATTGATCACTCCCTCAAGTTATTAAATACATTTTCCCTATATTTAAATATGCAAAAATCATGTTTGGAATGCGGGGAAAAAATTGTCGGCCGGATCGATAAAAAATTCTGTAGTGATTATTGTCGGAATGCATATAACAACAATATCAATAAGGACAGTAATAATCTTGTGCGCAATGTGAACAATAGCCTGCGAAGGAATTACCGGATTTTAGGGGAACTCAACCCTACCGATAAAACAAAAGCCAGCAAAACCAAGATGATGGCCAAAGGTTTTAGTTTTGAATATTTTACCAGTATCTACACCACTAAAGCCGGGACCGTATATTATTTCGTGTACGATCAGGGTTATCTTCCGCTGGAGGGAGATTTCTATGCCCTTGTAAAACGCACTTAAAAGCGGCTCTATAAATAAAGAGATTTTCGAACAATGAATATCCATTAACGGTTTTGGACTTCAGGAATAATAATTAAAACTAAAAAAAATCGGGAATTTCTTTTCCTCAATTTAGAAAAAACCTTCTAAGGATGCCAGTTTTGGGCACGCAGTTTAAGCGCTGCACATAAGATATCTTTCCTGCTTATTTGGCCTATCAGCTTTCCGTGTTCAATTATGGGAAACCTTCGAGCATCGTGTTTGTAAAAATGAGCGGCGCAATCAAAAATGCTTGCATTTTTATCTATGGTGGGTACATTTTTCTCCATGTATTGTTCAATTTTCATATCGCCGATTGGCATATTATAATACCTGCTTTCTGAAATTTGTTTCATACAATCCCCGTCAGATATAATCCCTTCCAGTCCACCGCGCTCATTCACTACCGGGGCTCCCGAAATCTTATTTTTTATAAGGGTTTCCATCACTTCGGTTACCAGTTGTTCCTTGTTAAAGGTAATCAGGTTTACTGTCATATAATCCTTTACCAGTAGGGGAGCACTTTGTAATTTTTCGGGGTCGGCCCTTTTTCCTTGAAAACTTTTTATTCCCATCGCCTTAAGTATTTGATTTATAATACTTTCAATATAATCAATTTTTTAATTGAATGTATCAGACCGGAGAATTTTATTTTTTTAACCTAGCGAATCGGTTCATAAAATTTTGAGGACCTTTGATGATTAATGTAAAGTAGCCCTTAATTCTATTGGTGATAAAGGATGGTATCTTTTTCATAATGAAGATGATTTTCAAACAAATTATTTTATTAAAAGGCAATTTCATTCTTTTCATATACCTGATACTTCAAATTTTAGGCACTTTAAGTACTGTTTAGTTACTTTACAACTTATCTTAATTATCTTTAAACCCGATTTAGTTCCGAATTTATGCTGAAAAAATTATCCCCACTTTTTGTTCTCTTGATATTGATATTTCTCGTTTGGTTTATATTTTACTCCAGTATGCCGCGAAATGTGGATACCGGGAATATTCCCCAAACTGAATTTTCTACCCTTCGGGCGTTTCAAGATGTGATCCAAATAGGAAAAGCCCCGCATTTTGTTGGTAGCAAGGCGCATAGCGTGGTTCGCAATTATATTGTAAATGAATTGCAGGAACTTGGCCTGGAAGTGCAAACCCAGGAAGGCTATAGCCTCACCAAGGATGGTGAGATCTCATGGTCTCAAAATATCCTGGCCAAAATTTCCGGAAGCGGCAGTGGCAAAGCACTTTTACTGATGTCACATTACGACAGCGCAGGTCATTCTTCCTTTGGCGCCAGCGATGCCGGCAGCGGGGTAGCAACTATTTTGGAAGGAATACGGGTATTGTTGACTAAAAATGAACCGCATAAGAATGATATTATCCTTCTTTTTACCGATTCGGAGGAATTGGGATTGAATGGTGCCGAACTTTTTGTAAACGAACATCCCTGGGCAAAAGAGGTTGGCCTGGCATTAAATTTTGAAGCTCGCGGAAGCGGGGGGAATTCCTTTATGCTTCTGGAAACCAATGGCGGGAATGCAGGGCTTATCCAACATTTCATCAAGGCAAAACCGGATTTTCCGGTCACCAATTCCCTTGCATATAGCGTTTATAAAATGCTTCCCAATGATACCGATTTAACTGTGCTCCGGGAACAAGGCAATATTAACGGGTTTAATTTTGCCTTTATAGACGACCATTTCGATTACCATACCGCCAATGATATCCCGGCCAATTTGGACAAGGAAACCCTTGCCCACCAGGGAAGTTACCTGATGCCACTTTTGGATTATTTTAAAGATGTAGACCTGTCAGAATTAAATTCTGAGGAAGACCTGATCTATTTCAACCTGCCTTTTGGAAAAATGATCAGTTATCCTTTTTCCTGGATCTTCCCAATGCTGATAATTGGTTTTAGTTTGTTTTTTGCAGTATTGATTTATGGTTTTTATAAAAAGAAAATAAATCTAAAAATTGTGTTCAAAGGTGCTGTACCATTTTTGATCAGTCTAGTGGGATCTGCAATTTTGGTCTTTTTGCTATGGCAGTTCTGCCTGATGATCTATCCAGAATATGCCGAAATGGAGCAGGGATTTACCTATAACGGTTATTATTATATAGCTTCGGCTATTTTCCTGAGCATTAGCCTTTGTTTTTTAATTTATCACAATCTTGGGACTCTGGAAAAACAGGCCGGGGATTTTATATTTCCTTTATTTTTCTGGTTGTTAATATGTACTTTAACCGCGCTTTATCTGGAAGGCGCAGCTTATTTTATTATTCCGGTTTATTTTGGAGTGTTACAGTTATGGGTGATGTTACGGCAAAAAAGCCCAAACCCATTCCTGATGCTTCTGTTAAGTTTGCCGGCATTGGTTTTGTTATTGCCTTTTGTAACATCCTTTCCTGTAGCACTTGGACTAAAGATCCTTTATGTAGCCGCGATATTAACTGTATTCCTGTTCGTGTTTTTTCTTCCTGTTTTCGGATATTTTAAACGAAAAAAAGCCTTGGGACTACTGTTTTTCCTGCTCTTCAATGTCATCTTTATAACAGCACATTTTAAATCAGGGTTTAATGAAAAAAGACCTAAACCCAACAGTCTTGTCTATCTTTTGGATACCGATGCCCAAAAGGCCACCTGGAATTCTTACGACAAACTTGTGGATTCGTGGACACAAAAATATTTTGGTGAAGATCCTGTCATTCTTACTTCTGAAAAAGAGGCGTTTAGCAGTAAGTATGGTTCCGGATTAACCTTTAAATCTGAAGCTCCCATTGTCAATATTCCGGAGCCGGGAATTTTCTTTGAAAAGTTGAATACTTCGGACAGTTTGAAAAATATCAACCGTTATTCGTTAAAAATAGCACCAAACCGAAAAATCAATCGGATGGAATTGTATGTGGACAGGTCTTTTAATTTTGAGGAATTCAAGGTCAACGGACTGGAGGCAGATTCTATTTATCTGGGAGCAAATCCTTTTCATGTTTTTACAAAAAGATGGCTGAACAGATTGCTGATCTACCATGCCGCGAACCGGGACACGCTAAGGTTGGAGTTTGCCGTAAAAGGCGAAAAAATACCTGAGTTCATATTGTATGAAGCCAGTTTTGATTTGCTGGAAAACGAAAAATTGAAGGTGCCTCAGCGGGAAAAAACAATGATCCCAAGACCTTTTGTTTTAAATGATGCGGTGATCCTTAAAAAAACGATCAGGTTTGACGAATCCCCGAAATAACTTGGTTGATTACAAAACAAAAGTGAATTTTTCAATTTATTTTGTGCAGCCAAACAGAACTTAATGGAACAGGCAGGTTTATTGAAGTTTTGTAAATTTGAAAAAATCATTAAAAAATTCTTCCCTTAATGGGAGGATTGGAAACGCAAATTATGAACATATCGATATTGGGATGCGGATGGCTTGGATTGCCACTGGCTAAAAAGTTAACAGAGGAAGGTCATGTGGTGAAAGGTTCGACCACCAGCCGAGAGAAAATGACGCAACTTACCTCTGAAGGGATCTTGCCTTATCTCATTAAATTACATACCGAAGGTATTCAGGGAGATATAACCGCGTTTCTGTCGGATGCGGATTTATTGATTATCGATATTCCACCGGGATTGCGCGGGGATCCTGATGCTAACTTTATAGGAAAAATTGGCCGGTTACAGGATCATATCAAAAAAAGCGGCGTTAAAAATGTACTGTTTGTAAGTTCAACCTCGGTTTATGAAGACACCAGGGAAATTCCCGTTTATACGGAAAATGACCCGGCCAACGGCAATTCCGATAGTTCAAAACAACTGCGTTCTGCGGAGGAACTTTTAAAAAACAGCGAATCCTTTTCTACAAGTATCGTGCGTTTTGGAGGACTATTTGGTCCCGGAAGGAATCCCGTGAATTATTTGTCGGGCAAGAAAAATATAAAAGATCCAAAGGCTCCTGTAAATTTGATCCATTTAGAGGATTGTATCGGGATAATAATCGAGATCATCAATAAAGAGGCGTGGGGAGGGATTTTTAACGCCGCTTCTCCTGAGCATCCCTCCAAAGAGGAACATTATACCAGGAAAGCTTCAGGGAACGATTTGCCATTGCCGGAGTTTGACGGGGACCAACCTTCAAAGGGCAAAATAATAGGATCTGTGAATCTCAAAGAAAAGTTGGATTATAGTTTTAAGCAGGGGATTTAATATCATTTACTATTTGAATTTACTGTAATATTAACCTGGCGGAAATTTATCAGAAATAAATTAAGTCATGGCAGTAAATAAAAATTTGGAACGTCATGAACAATGTGGTAAACTTTGCAAGAATACCTATAAACCACCTAATAAATCCCTGCTGTCTGGTAATACTAAATAGCCCTGAAAGGGCGAAATCTATCAGCGATGGTCAACGCCCATCGAATAAAAGACATTAATTCATAAAGCCCTGAAAGGGCGAAATAAAAAAGGTGTACGAGGAATAGCTATTCCCAATTATCTCACCCTCTCAGGGCTATATCCAATGTATATCCCCAAGTTCACAGGGCTGCACCCTGTGTTAATCTATATTGCCCTTTGAGGGCTTTGGTGGTTTTATTATTTCACAGGTAAGACATTCTACCCCTTTTTCTGGTCGTCAATGTTACTTTCAATTTTGTGATATTTCTGCGAGGGATAGCAGCGGCAGCTCCCGATGCCCCAAGGGCATTGGGACTACAGCGAATAGCCCGACCACCGCGCTTTTGGGCGTGGGGGTCGCAGCCAGAAAACAAAAAAGGGCCAACATTGCTGCGGCCCTTTTAAATTTATTATTTCCGAAGATTACCAGATAAGCACCCTGTTTTCTGGTTTTAGGTACATTTTGTCGCCTTCTTTGATGCTGAATGCCTCGTAGAAAGCAGGGATATTTTGCAAGGGCACATATGCGCGGTACATTCCCGGAGAGTGCGGATCGGTTTTGATCTTGTTCCTAAGGGCTTCTTCCCTCATTTTGGTACGCCACACGGTTGCCCATGACAGGAAGAAACGTTGTTCCGGGGTAAACCCGTCTATTTCACCGGGGTTACCGTGTTCTTTCAAGTCCATTTGAAGTCCGTCGTAAGCCGCATTCACGCCACCAAGATCTCCAATATTTTCACCCAGGGTAAATTCCCCGTTGATGTAAACGCTGTCCAGCACTTCAATCGCGCTGTACTGGTCGGCTAAAGCCCCGCCCAGTCCTTCAAATTGTTTTAGATCTTCATCTGTCCACCAGTTGTTCAAATTGCCCTGAGCGTCAAATCTGGAACCACTATCGTCAAATCCATGAGAAATCTCATGGCCAATCACGGCGCCAATTCCGCCATAATTAACGGCTGCATCAGCTTTATAATCGTAGAATGGCGGTTGCAGAATAGCCGCAGGGAAAACGATCTCGTTGTAGCTTGGATTGTAATATGCATTGACTATTTGGGGGGCCATATACCATTCGGTTTTGTCGACCGGTTTTCCCAATTTATCCATATCTTCTTTTACGTTCCATTTGGAAGCGTTCATCATATTTTGGAAAAAAGATCCATTTTCGTCCTTTGGGCCGGCGATTTCAAGGTCGCTGTAATCTTTCCATTTATCGGGATAACCAACTTTAATCGTGGTAGTTCCCAATTTCTCGATGGCCTTGATCTTAGTGCTGTCGCTCATCCAGGCAAGTTTATTGATCCTGACTTCATAAGCCTTGATGATATTGGCTATCATTTCTTTAGCTTTGACTTTAGCCTCCGGTGGGAAATTTTCTTCTACATATAATTTTCCCAGTGCTTCTCCCAAAGTTCTGTTCACAATTCCAAGAGCACGTTCGTTTAGGGGACGTTGTTCTTTGGCGCCTTGCAGGGTTTGATCGTAAAATTCCCAGTTTGCCCTTTCAATTTCGGTGCTCAAAGAATTGGCGGCATCATTGAAAAGTGTCCAGCGCAGGTAGGTTTTCCAGTTTTCAACATTATTTTCAGCAAAGGTTTTTTGAAGGGCCTGCATATATTTTGGTTGTGCTACAATTATGGTGTCCAAATTTGAAGCGCCAATTTTCTCGAAATAGGTTTTCCAGTCTATTGCACCCACTTGTTTTTGCAATTCTGAAACCTGCATAGGATTGTAGGTTTTTCGGGCATCGCGGCGTTCTACTTTATCCAGTTGAGGTTGTGCAAGACCGGTCTCGAAGGCTAAAATTTGTGTCGCGCTTTTTGCTGCATCTTCTGGGGAATCTCCTAAAAATTGCAACATTCTCGTGATATGGGATTTATATTTTTCCCTTTTTTCTTTTGAATCCGAATCCTCACCAACATAATAATCACGATCTGGTAAGCCCAGTCTTGAAGGATAAATATAGGCAGCGTTCGTGTTGCTGTCCTTAGCATCTGCACGTACAGAAAATCTGAAGAATCCGGCACCGCCATATTCCTGCATTTCGGTAAGATATGCCTGTAGTTCTGCTTTATTGGTTATAGCACCGATTTTGGCAAGATAAGCTTGCAAAGGCTGAATTCCTTTCTCGTTACGCGTTACGGTATCCATTATACTTTGGTAAAGGAAAACTGCTTTTGCCTGATCGCTGGAAGCATCCAGTTCTTTATTGTTAGAAGCCTTTTCCAATAACGAAAGGGCATCGGCATCTGTTTTTTTACGCAATTCGTTAAAACTGCCCCAGGTTGTATATTCGTCAGGGATTTCGGTAGAATCTACCCATTTTCCGTTAACGTACATGAAAAAATCATCCTGAGGATTTACCGTGGTATCCATAAAAGAAAGATTAATTCCATGCGTTTCTAGGTTTTCCGCCATTTTTTTGTCATCACTTTTACAACTGGTAACCGCTGCTGCAACGAGCAGTGGCATCAACAATGCATTGGTTATTTTTTTCATTCGTCTTTTTAATTAAATATTTGGCACTAAAGTACTAAAAAATAAGATATTGAATTTTGAGTGTTTTTTGTTCTGTTATTAATAAAATCAGGAAACAAATTTTCTTTTACCGCTATCGTAAAGAATAGGTATTCCATCTTCAAACTTTTTTTAGTCTTTAGTCCTGGCGGCTCTTTAGTCTTGTTCCTTTAACCGAAAAGTCTACGGTATATGTAGTACTACAACTTCAAAAAAGATAACTTTTTAGTCTTTAATCTTGTCTCTTTGTTCTTGTTTCTTATAGATAAAATTATTGAAGTTTTGAGATCAGTGTGCTGTCAAATTCTTTTTTGATTTGAGTGATTTCATCCACATTCTCATTTGGAATGGCGATGGAAAGCACATAATGTTTAATTTTCCAGTTATTTTGTGTTTTCTCCAATACTCCGGAACCTCTGCAAATCCCCATTTGGGTATTAAGAAGTTCATCGAACCAGGCAGTTTCCCCGTTTTCTGAGATATAAATATTTCTTTCCAGGGTGGTAAAACTCCAGGCTTTTCCTTTATCAAAATAAGGTTTTGCAAATTCCCTGAATTCTTTATTTTGCCAATTTTCGGTAGCATCGGTGCCAATGAAAATCCCGTCACCGGACATTAGACCGAAATATTCCTCAAAATTGGCCTGTGATGCCGCCGAGTGCCAGTCTTCCAGGACCTTATTGATTTCTTCTTTGGAAACCGTTTGGGGACCTGTGTTTTCGGTTGCTTGATTCTTTTTTTCTGCTGATGGATTGTTACAGGAATAAGAGAATAAAATCATTAAAAGGAGGATAGTTATTTTTTTCATTTGTTGAGACGCGCTATAGCGCGTCTTTTTTTTAATCCGAGTGAGGTGCGCTATAGCGCGTCTGTGCTTGTTTTAATCCGAGAGAAATGCGCTATAGCGCATTGTTGAGACGCGCTATAGCGTTAATCCTGTTGAGACGCGCTATAGCGCGTCTGTATCGCTATCGCTATCCGAATCTATAGGAGCCTCATATTTATCCAGTTCAAGTTCAAATTCCTCCAGGGTTTTTAGAAAGAGTTCGTTGATCTGGATTTTTAAATTATTGAATTCCAAAACCAGGTCTTCCGCTATGGCGGCTATTTTTTTTGCCTGTAATTCGCGCTGTTGTGAAAGTTGTTCCAAAATCTTCGCATTTGTAAGAAGCACGGAAAGTCTTGCTTCCACAGGATTTGCCCTTAAAGAATCGGGTAAGGTCTCTGTCAGGTTTTTCATGATCTCTGCGATAGGGTGGGCATTGGAAACAACATCGTTGACTGTATAATCCTTAAAATTTTCAATCTCACTCTGGGCGATAATAAACGCTAGCCATCCCGAAGTAACTTCATGAGCCTCAGGCAGCAAAGATACTTGTTGTGCAGAGATCCTGAGTTTTTTGTTAAATACGGTGGTGTCTGTTTCAGTTTTAGCTACCCGAGACTTTAGATCCTTGTTTTGGTTGCATCCTGTTACCAAAAGAATTAAAACGATCCAAAATATATTTTTCATCTAAAAACAGATATTTAATTTGTTGATATTGTGTGTTTTGCTTTCGAAATTTGATCTAATTAGCCTTTTATAAGTAAATTCGAGGTTGTTTTAATGGAACGTAATCGAATAATAAGCTACTGTTCATTTGTTTATGAGGTTTTTACACGTCTGATAAATCCTGTTGAGTGCTTTTTATCCTGATTTTAAAGAACAAAGTTAAGCAAACCCCCCGACAAAAAAGAGGGTTCAGCAAAGGAGGATATAAAGTTCCTAATTTTAGCACATTCGTATTAACTTCTTTGCTTAAATGGATATCTTTGCGCAACAAAACCGTGAAAATGAATTCAAAAAAAATATTGGTCATTGGGGCTGCCGGACAAATAGGAAGTGAGCTCACCATGAAATTACGAGGACTCTTTGGGAATGACAATGTAATAGCCAGTGATATCAAAAATGGAGGGGAGGAGCTGATGAATTCCGGGGCTTTTGAAATTGCCGATGCCACGGATAAAGCAGGAATCGAAAGTTTGGTTGAAAAACATAAAATTACAGATGTTTATTTAATGGCTGCAATGTTAAGTGCTACTGCTGAAAAAATCCCGATGAAGGCATGGAGTCTCAATATGGATTCTCTGTTCAATATCCTAAACCTTGCGAAAGACAAAAAAATAGAAAGAATCTTCTGGCCTTCCAGTATAGCCGTTTTTGGCCCGAGCTCTCCAAAAGAAGATACTCCACAAACCACCATCATGGAACCCAATACAGTTTACGGGATCAGTAAACAAACCGGGGAACGTTGGTGTGAATATTATTTTAAAAAATATGGGGTTGATGTTCGCAGCATTCGATTTCCGGGAATTATAAGTTATAAAACCCTACCTGGGGGAGGAACTACAGATTATGCTATAGAGATTTTTCACTCTGCCCTAAAAGAGGGGTCTTATACTTCTTTTTTAAGTGAAAATACGGCCTTGCCGATGATGTTCATGGATGATGCCTTAAAAGCTACCGTGGATATTATGCAGGCTCCATCAGGGGAAATAAAGGTACGTTCATCCTATAATTTATCAGCCATGAGTTTTACCCCAAATGATTTGGCTTCAGAAATCAGGAAGCAAGTACCGGAATTTCAAATGGCGTATGAGCCAGATTCCCGCCAGCAAATTGCCGATTCCTGGCCTTGTAGTATAGATGATAGTGAAGCAAGGAAAGACTGGGGCTGGAAACACGAATTTGACCTAAAGAAATTAACACAGACTATGTTGGATGGATTAAGAACCGAGAAGTTGACTTTCTAAAACAATAAAAGCGGCCTGATCAAAAATAAGTGACGCCGGAACATAAAAAAACCGTCCAAAATTTAATTTTAGACGGTTTTTTAAGTTTCGAATGTTAATATAAAAATATATTATTCATTGATAACGCGCACCTGAGCTGCCGTTAGTCCTTTTCTTCCTTCTTCTTCAACGTACTCAACTTTGT
>Ga0307487_1002291_pt1 | contig 12433 bp, 9 predicted proteins | sample CBIW12metaG_FD_203665 | JGI IMG/M metagenome (GOLD analysis project Ga0307487, IMG submission 203665) | Sea-ice brine microbial communities from Beaufort Sea near Barrow, Alaska, United States - CBIW 1.2 | ecosystem: Environmental > Aquatic > Marine > Coastal | place: USA: Alaska | collected... | reverse complement strand
GACGCCAGCATCATCGAGGCGAACGACAAGCTCACGGCGTTGAACGACAAACTCCCCGCACTGCAAAACGCGCTCAAGGCTGCCCAGAACCGGGTTGATTCGGCCGTCGTCAAGCAGGGGATAGTGGCGGACAAGCTGACGGCCGCCAACGCACAGGACGAGGCGCTGACCGAAGAGATCGACAGCGACAACGAGAAGGTCGCGGGTCTTGAGGACACGGTGGCCGCCCTCGCGCGCGAGTCGTACAAGGGCGCGGGGCGGGAGGACAGCCTCTCCGTGGTGTTCGGAGCGAAATCCTCCTCGGAGTTTGTCGACGAGTTCGCCGCCCAGCACTCGTTGTCGCGAGTCCAGTCCAACGCGCTAGGCGAGGTCGAAGAGATCGCCGCGGTGAACCGCAACCGCAGTACGCGTCAGGTGGCGGTTCGTGACTACATCGGCGAGCTCAAAATTGAGGCCGATGCGCTGGTGGTCGAGGCGGATGCCGCGCGTGACGAGGCAAAGAAAAACAAGGACAAGGTGGATGTACTGCTTGCCGAGGTGAAGAAGCAGAAGGATTACCTCGAATCTCAGCGCGCATCCTTCATCGCGCAACAGCAGGAGCAGGAGCGGCAGGAGAAGGCTCTCCTCAACGAAATTAAGGAACTTTCGGCCAAGAAGGTCGAGGCTGAGCGCGAGGCCCGCGCGGAGGCGGCTCGCAAGGCGGCGATCGCGGCCAAGAAGAGCAAGGCGGAACAGGATGCGGCAGCGGCGGCGGCCGCGAAGCAGGGCGTGGTGGGTCAGGGGTTCATGAACTTCCCTACCAAGGTGCCATACATCACGTCGAGTTACGGGATGCGTGTCCACCCGATCTTTCACTACCCCCGCCTCCACGCGGGTACGGACTTCCGCGCGCGCTGCGGCACGCCCGTCTACGCGGCCGCGGCAGGCCGAGTGATTTGGGCAAAATACAAGGGCGGTTTTGGCAACCAGGTGATGGTGGACCACGGCATTGTCAACGGAAACTCGGTGCTGTCGAGCTATAACCACTTCCAAAGGTTTGCCGTGAACTCTGGTCAAGCTGTCTCCCAGGGCCAGCTCGTGGGATACGAGGGCACCACCGGCACCTCCACCGCCTGCCACCTTCACTTCGAGGTGTATGTCAACGGTAAAACCGTGAACCCCATGTCCATCTTGGGTTCGATTCCCTAGCTCGTAATTCCCCCCATTCCCCAGCCGATGCCGCGAGGGCATACACTCGTACGTTGCACCGTACGCCACCCTGTGCCACAAATCGAGGAGGTGAGTCATGGCTGAGGAAAAGACGAAGATCGTAGCGACAAACCGTGCCGCACGCCACGACTACTTCATCGACCAGACCTACGAGGCCGGGCTGATGCTCACCGGCACCGAAGTCAAGTCGCTGCGCATGGGCCGCGCGAACATCGGCGATGGTTATGTCGCGATCGACAACGGCGAGGCCTGGCTCGAGAACGTCTATATTTCCGAATACGCCCAGGGAACGTGGACCAATCACGCCGCCAAGCGCAGGCGCAAGTTGCTGCTGCATGGTTCCCAGATCGACGAGTTGATGGTCAAGACCCGCGAAAAGGGGTTCTCGATCGTTCCCCTGAAGCTCTACTTTGTGAAGGGCCGCGCCAAGATCGAGATCGGCATCGGTCGCGGTAAGAAGCAGTATGACAAGCGCCAGACGTTGCGTGAGCAGCAGGACACGCGCGAGGCTCAACGCGCGATGAGCGTGCGCCGCAAGGGTCAGTAGGCACGGCATGATGGGAGTCATGCGAATTCTCGGCTCCCTCGCCCTAGCCGCCGTAGCGGCGCTCATCCCAAGTGCGGCGCATACCGCGACAGTCCCCGATCCTGCGGAGTACCCCGGCCGTGCGGTGACCCGGTGGGACGCGACATACGACCTGAACGCGGACGGGTCGGCGGACGTGCGCACCGAGATCGACTTCAATTTTGGCGACAGCCCGGGCCACGGCGTGGTCTGGACCTATCCCACGCGTCAGGGTTATGACGACAAGCAAAATCGGGTGTACGACATTCACGATGTGGCCGTCACCTCGCCGTCCGGTGCGCCCGATGGCCTCTCGGTCGATTCCGGCGAGAACTGGGTGGAATTTCGGGTGGGTGACCCCGACGTCGACAACGTCTCGGGAACGCAGACCTACGTGCTGACGTACACCGTGGACCACATCATGAACACCTCTGTCAACGGCGACGAGTTCTATCTCAATGTGATCGGCGACGAGTGGGCTACGCCGATTTGGGACATGACGACCACGGTGAACGCACCGGTCGACGCCACCGACGCGCAGTGCTTTACAGGACCATCGGGTGGCCAGGCGAAGTGTGACTCCGCGACCAAGAGTGGCTCTTCCGCGGTTTTCCGGCAGGGCTTCGTCAACGCGTACTCGCCATTCACAGTGGACGCGCTGTACCCGGTCGGGTCGTTCGATGCGACCCCTAAGCTCGAGGTCGCGGACGATTTTGCGCGCGCGTTCGCGCTTACTCCTGTGACCGTGGGCGTCTCGCTTGTGCTGTTGGTAGGCGGGCTCCTGATCCTGGTACCGCTCCTCAGGCGCAAGGCCAGCGACGAGCAGTTTGCGGATCTCACGCCGGGAGTAGGCCCCGTGCTTGGAGAGCAAGCGGGAGTCGTGAGACGCGACAAGCGCACTCCGGTGGCGGTCGAGTTTCAGCCGCCGCCCGGCCTGCACCCGGGTCAGCTCGGCACGCTGATCGACGAGGTTGCGGACCCGCGCGACGTGACCGCGACCATCGTGGACCTCGCAGTGCGCGGATTCCTGCGCATCGACCCTGTAGTGGACGCGAAGCACCCCGACCGCGAGCCAGCCGACTACACGCTGGTGAAACTACTGCCGGCAGACGGCCGCCTGGTCGCGTACGAGCGCACGCTGTTTGACGCCATCTTTAGAAGCCGCCAGTCGGTCACGCTTTCCGCGCTGCGCACGACGTTTGCGGCAGACATGGGGAAGGTGCAGACCGAGCTGTACGCGAACGTCGCCGCGATGGGGTGGTTCCGCCGCAGCCCGCAGACGGCGCGCGTGGCGTGGGGTTTCATGGGCGGATTCATGGCCGTGGTCGGGGCGGTATTACTGTTCTTCCTCTTTAGCGTGACGTCATACGCGCTGCTCGCCGTACCGATAGTTATCTTCGGCCTGATCATGGTGTTCTCGGTCAAGGCCGCGCCGGCCCGGAAGGCGGAGGGTACGCGCGTGCTCGCTCGGACTCAGGGATTCCAACTATTCCTGCAGACGGCCGATGCGAACCAGTTGCGTTTCGAGGAGGGCAAGGATATTTTCAGTCGCTATTTGCCGTACGCGATCGCTTTCGGGATCGCGGAAAAGTGGTCCAAGAAGTTCGAGGCGCTCGCCGCGCAGGGTTACGCGATGCCCGAGCCGAGTTGGTACGGCGGGTATGCGTTGGGTGGCTTCTGGATCGCGTCCAGCGGGTTCGGACGCCAAATGGACGGCTTCGCCTCGCAGGTCGACTCGGCAATTAGCGCACCAACGCCCGGTTCCAGCGGGGGTTCCGGCTTTAGTGGCGGTGGCGGCTTCTCCGGCGGCGGCAGCTTTGGTGGCGGCGGTGGCGGCTGGTGATCCCCAGCGGCCACCGCGCGCGTCGCTAGCGGACTTTATCCCTGGCGAGAGGTTCCGGCAGCCTCGATTGGATGCTCGCGTTCCAGCGCGGATCCCTCGACGTCTACGTTCGGCAGCGCACGGTCGAGCCACTTGGGTAGCCACCATGCGCCGTCTCCCACGAGGTGCATGAGCGCCGGGAGGATTACCATGCGCACCACGAACGCATCGAGGAGGACTCCGACGGCTAGCCCTAAGCCCATCGGGCGAATGATCGCGATGTGGGAGAAGATGAACCCGCCGAACACGGATGCCATGATGATGGCCGCTGCGGTGACCACGGCACGACCGTGGCGCCGCCCAATCACCACCGCCTCGCGGGCCTTGGCGCCGTGGACATAGGCCTCGCGCATTCCGGTGGTGAGGAATAACTGGTAGTCCATTGCCAGCCCGAACAGGATTCCGGTCAACAGGATTGGCAAGAAGCTCAGCACAGGACCTGGGTCGTGTACCCCGAAGGCGCTTCCTAGCCAGCCCCACTGGTAGACAGCGGTGACGGCGCCGAAGGCAGCGAAGAGGGACAGCACGAACCCTGCGGTCGCCATGAGTGGTACCAGTAGAGAGCGGAAAACCACGATCAGGATGATGAGCGAGAGGCCGACCACCACCGCTAGGTAAAGGGGGAGCGCGTCGGCGAGCTTCTCGGACACGTCGATGTTGCCTGATGCCTGCCCGGCGACACCAATCTGCGTGCCGTCATTCAGCGGCGACATGTCGCGCAGGGCATGCACTAACTGCTCGGTGCTCTGACTCGACGGTCCCGCTACGGGCACCACCTGGAAGGCCATGAAGGAATTGTCCGCGGACACCCCGGCGGGGGCGGTCGCGGCTACGTCATTGTTCGCCATGATTTGTGACTCGATGGCCACCTGCGTGGCGAGCACCTGATCGTCGGTGACTCCGGCTCGCAGGTCCGCGGTCACGAGCAACGTGCCGTTGAGTCCTTCGCCGAACTCGTCGTCGATGGTCTTGTACGCAAGGTACTGGGTGGAATCCTTGGGCTCCTGCGTGCCATCGGGAAGGCCTAGTCGCATGGAGAAGGACGGGATGGCGATCACGCCCAGCAGGACCACCGCGCCCACCGCCGCCAACAGCGCGCGTCCGGTCCGCATCGGCTTCACGGGCGCCTCCGCGGCAACAGCGACGCCGATGCCGGCGCGTGCCTTGCGGCCAAGCGCGCGGTTGCCAATGAGGCCGAGGATCGCGGGGGTGAGCGTGATCGCGTTGATCACGGCGACGAACACGCTGAACGCGGCCACGCTGCCCATGACCCCCAGGAACGGGACTCCGGTCACGTTGAGGGCGAGCAGGGCAATCACGACGGTGGCGCCGGCAAAGACGACCGCGTTGCCCGAGGTGCCATTCGCAAGCCCGACGGACTCCCGGATAGCCATACCGTCGCGAAGTTGCTTGCGGTGTCTGTTGATGATGAATAGTGCGTAGTCGATCCCGACGGCGAGTCCAAGCATCACGCCGAGGACAGGAGTGACCGACGACATTTCGACGCTGCCCGAGAAGGCTAGCGCGGTGGCGACGCCAACTCCCACGCCGATGGAGGACGTCAGGATGGGCGAGAGCGCGGGCCAGATCGCGCGCATCATGACGATGAGGACGATGAGCGCGAGGGCGACGCCCACAATCTCGCCTGCGCCAAGGATTCCCTCGACGGACGTGGTGAGTTCTGAAGAGAAGTAGACTTCGACGCCGTCTAGTTGGGAGCCGGAGATGGCCTTGACAACGTCGTCCTTCACCGACTGGTCAAGATCGAAAGCCCCTACGTCAAACTGCACACCGCCCAGGGCGGCCGCGCCATTGTCGGAGATCGTGCTCAGCGCCGAGGCGTTCGCGGCCAGCTGGGCCCCGTCTTCGAGTTGTTGCGATGTGGCGTCCAGTTCGCCCTGTTGCTGCACGAACTGGTCGGTGGCTGCGTCGTACGTCCCGTCAGCCTTTGCCTGCGAGATCGAGCCATCGAGCTGCGCCTGTCCGTCCACAATTTGTTGGCGGCCGGCGTCTAGCTGCGCCGCCTGGTCGGCTCGGTTCGCCGCGGTCGCAAACGGGTCGATGACTCCGCTGACGTGATCGATGCCGTCGGTGCTCGCGAGAGCGGCGGTGATCTGAACTTGCTGGTCGTCGCTCAACGCCGATCCATCTGCGGACTTGAAGACCACGCGCGCGCTCGCTCCGTCAAGACCGTCGATCTTGGCGGAGAGCTGGTCCGTCACCCGTTCGGTCTCGGTGCCGGGGATGGAGAACGAGTCGGTGAGGGTGCCGCCGAAGGCCACGAAGGCGCCGCCTGCTATGCCGAGCGCGAGCACCCACGAGATGATGACGAGAAGGGGACGCCGCGCGGACCCGCGTCCGAGCTTGAAGAGAAAATTGGCCACGTCTGAGCCTTTCACATGTGGGGGGACGGGAGGGAAGAGGCGACGATGCCTGCGATTAGCCTAACTCAGGTTTTGTGGTTTTCCGACACTTGTCGGTTAAGTCGTTCCTTGGCGTGACACAATCAACACATGGACGCTCGCATTGTTCGCACCCGCCGCCGCCTTCAGGAGGCGCTTTTTGCGCTCGCACAGGAGCGTGGAATCGAGCAGGTCTCGGTGAGCGACATCGCAGAGCGCGCCGGGGTAAACCGCAGTACTTTTTATCAGCACTATGCGGACAAGGAGACGTTGCTCGCGGACGCCCTCGATGTGGTCGCCGAGCAGGCCTACGACCAGCTCAAGGAGGGGCTCGTGCTGACCGAGGATCCGCCCGCGGTGCTGGTGGAGTTTCTCGAGCACATCGACCAGCATGGCGACCTCTACCGCAGCGTGTTTAGCGAGCCTGGTTGGGGAGTGGTGCTCATGCGCCTTCGTGGTCACATCCGAGACGCCATCGTCGATGTCGCAGCGCGTGACGATGCAGTGACGCCACAGGACGTTCCGCTCGACGTGCTTGCCGCTGGGGTCGCCGGGTCCATTATTGGGGTAATCGGCGCGTGGTTATTGACCGAACCGCGCCCTCCCGCGCTAGTGGCCGCCAAGTGGGTGTGGCGCGTGATCCTAGGGCCGCAGGCTTTAGACGCGTAGGCGTGCCCTACGCGGGGGACGGGCGCAGAGTCTCGTCGAGGGGTGTTGCTTGTCGGCCTTCCCCGTTAGACTGGGGTCATAACTGCACAGGGGATGATCGGTTTCGACGTGTGTTTACTTCCCAGGGGAAGCGGGCCGAGGATGTTGGGTTATCTCGTAAACGCTCCCAGCAAACTAATAGGTGCCGAATCAAATCGCACCGACTTCGCCCTCGCTGCCTAAGCGAGCGCAATGAAGTCCGTCAGCCCAGGATAGATCCCGACCTGGTTACTGGCGTCATCTAGGGAACTAGCTGAATCTCTTCGTCATCGGGAGGTTCGGGACTTTTAGATGACTGGGCCCATCTCACTTGCTTGCCTGATGCGGGTGAGGGGCCGAGAAATGTTATTCAGGCTGCGCCCGGAGAATACCTGGTTATGGACATGCGGACCCGGGTTCGATTCCCGGCATCTCCACAAGACTCATCCCTGTAGTTTTTGAAGAATGGCCGCTTTGCCCCTTGGGCGAGGCGGCCATTCTCATGTTCGGGGTTAGCGGGAGCCCGACAGGGTCATAGTGCGATGGCGAGGGTCGTCGCGACCACCGTCAGCGGCGCCAACACCACCCCGTATTTCATGTAGGTGCGCCAAGGAACTGTGACCCCGAGTGATTCCATGCGCGAGTGCCACAGCAACGTCGCGAGGGAGGCCCACGGCATGATGATGGCCCCGGCGTTGACGCCCGCCAGGAGCGCAAGCACACGATCGGCTGTGGCAGCGAGCGGCTCAAGCAGCAGGTAGGCGGGCAGATTGTCAATGAGGTTCGCCCCCAGTAGTCCCAATCCTGCGAGGGTGAGCAGCGAAACGATGCCGTCTCCACCCGAGTTGCTACCGTCAAGTAGGTCCGCGAGGAACCATTCGTGAATGCCTTCCGCAGCAACGAATAAACCGCCAGCGAACAGCAGGAGCGACCACGGGACGAGCGACACGCTGAGGGTATGCGGACGGCGCACAGCAAAGAGTGCGACCAGCGCGACCGCCGCGAGGGTCGAGGCGAGCCAGAACGGTGCACCACCGACGAGTAGCACCGCGAGCGCGGCGACGATGCCCGCGCTTGCGATGAGTAGGGCACGGTCCGGTTCCGCTGCGGACGGGCGGGTCGTGAAGACGCCACGAAGGTGATCGCGAAACACCAGCCATGCGAACAGCACCGTGACGAGCACCGCGACGGTGGCTGGTAGCGCGGCGCGAGCTAAGTAATCGATTGCACTCGGGCCGCCCAAGCGCTCGAGCGCGAGCAGGTTGGTCAGGTTGGACACCGGCAGAAAGAGCGAACCGGTGTTGGCGATCCACACGGTGACGAAGGCGAACGGGATGGGGTTGAGTCCAGACTGCTGGGCGATCACCACCACGACAGGCGTGAGGAGCACGGCAGTTGTATCTAAGGACAAGAAGGCAGTGCAGGCGACGGCGAGCATCACGCAAAGCGCCCACAACGCGGCCGTGCGCCCACGCGAGAGCGGCCCGAGCCGGCGTGCTACCGCCCGGAACACCCCGGCATCGGCTGCAAGTTCTGCCGCGACCGTGACTGTTACAGCGAAGAGCAGTACTGGCTATACGCGCTGGGAGACGGTGGAGACTTCTTCCCACCCGAGCACCCCCGTGGCGAGGAACGCGGCTGAGGCCACGAGGAGGCCCGCACCAACCCAAGCAATCCGCATGCCACCTCCCGCTGAAGTCCTGCGGCTCACGCGCGCAGACGCAGTTCACAATCTACTCTGCGAGGAGCGCACAAACGGCGACCGTGGCCCGTGCCACGACCGCCGTTGTCACGGGAATTGCTAGGGAGACCGAGGGTCTCGGGTTAGAGCTTAGGACCGCCAGCGGTTCACCATGGGGCAGTCGAACGGGTCACGCGCCTGCAGACCTACACGGTTCAGGTAGTCGATGACGATGCCGTACGACTCGAACAGCCCCGCCTCGGTGTACTTCACGTTGTGCACCTCGCAGTGCACCATGGTGAGCTCGCGGGCTTTGGCCAAGTGCGGGCGCGCCATGTTCGGGAACAGGTGGTGCTCGATCTGGTAGTTCAGGCCACCCAGGAGGATGGTCATAAACCAGCCGCCGCGCACGTTGCGCGAGGTAAGGACCTGCTTGGAGAAGAAGTCCACCTTGGCATCGGCCGGAATGATCGCCATGCCCTTGTGGTTGGGGGCGAAGGACGCGCCCATGTACACGCCAAATACTGCCATCTGCACGGCCACGAACGCGAAGGCCAAACCTAGCGGCAGGAACAGGAACACGGGCACCAGGTAGATCACGAAGTGCGCGATGATCAGCGACAGCTCAGTCCACTTCTGCTTGGTCGTTCCGAAACGGAACAGCGAGTCGACGGAACGGTAGTGAAGGTTGTAGCCCTCGAACGCGAGCAATGGGAAGAATAGATAGCCCTGCTTGCGCGTGATCGCGGCGAGCAGACCGGTTGCCTCCTGAGCGTCCTCGTCGATGAAGGAGATGGTGTCCTTCTCGATGTCGGGGTCCTTGGACTTGGTGTTGGGGCTCTGGTGGTGACGAGAGTGCTTGTTCATCCACCACTGGTAGCTGATCCCCACAGCGAGCGTCGAGACCCATCGACCCAGACGGTCATTCTTGGGTCCCGAGCTGAGGACCACGCGGTGCGACGCCTCGTGGCCGAGGAACGCCGCTTGCGTCAGCCAGAGGCCGAGCGCGCCGGCCATCAAGAGCTGGAGCCATGAGTCGCCGAGCAAGACGAAGCCGGTGATGATGCCGCCGAGTGCCGCGACTAGTACGGCGGCGAAGCCGATGTAGAACGCGTAGTGCCGGCGCAGCAGTCCAAGGTCACGCACGGTGCTCGCAAGCTCAGTGAAGGTCGATGTGATCGCGTTGACGGGAAACGGCCACGAGGTCACCGTCGCGGTCGGAGCAAAGCCTTCTGCGGATGCGGCTGAGTTCGGCATGTCTCTCCTGAGATGTCGGACAACGACTTCTCAGTCGAAGACTGGGCGGAACACCCAGGGTTCAGATGTGACAATCCTACGGTGCCGTAGGTTAGATGGCTAGTGCCGAACGCCCGGTTTGTGAAAGTCACCTATATACGTGGGGAAAAACGCCACGACTTGCGAACAGGTTCGTGGCGGCGGCCGATGCTGGGGATGGTTACGCTTCTGCCATGACACTAGCGATCATCGCCACTATCGGCGGATTAGCCGTTCTCGCGTGGAGCGCAGACAAGTTTGTCCTGGGCGCCGCCAGCGTCGCTCGATATCTTGGTATGGCACCCCTGCTGATCGGCATGCTGGTGATCGGCTTCGGTACCTCCGCCCCGGAGTTGGTCGTGTCGACGTTCGCGGCCCTCGATGGAGCTCCCGAGTTGGCGCTCGGCAACGCCTTGGGCTCGAACGTCGTGAATATCGGCCTGATCCTGGGGGTGACTGCGATCCTGCTACCGATCTTGGTGCACCGCGGAGTCCTGCGCAAAGAACTGCCAGTTCTCGTTGCCGCCACGGCGTTCGCGTGGCTGCTAATGCTCGACGGGACCATATCCACCGCGGACGGTGCCGTCTTGCTACTGCTCCTTGTTGTGCTGGTGGCCTGGTCGGTCGTGTCCGCGCGCGCTAACCGCGACGACAACCTTGCGACGGAGGCTGCAGCGGAAACCGAGCCGGGCAAGCTCAGTCGGCGTGCAGCGTGGACGTGGCTCGGCGTAGGGCTAGTGCTCCTCGTGGTGGGCTCGCGCGTACTGGTGTGGGGCGCGGTCGAGATCGCACAGACGCTCGGGTGGTCCGATCTGGTGATCGGCCTCACCGTGGTCGCTATCGGCACGTCCGCGCCTGAGCTGGCGGCGTCGCTGGCCGCCGTACGCAAGGGTGAGAACGACCTCGCGCTGGGCAACATCATCGGCTCCAATCTCTTCAATACGTTGGGTGTGATCGGCGTCGCTGGCGTGATCACGCCTATCACCGTCAACAGCGAGATACTCATCCGGGACATGCCGGTTCTCGCGGCCATGACCCTCATGCTGGTCGTGTTCGCGTGGGGCCGTTTGGGTCGCGGTCGGATCAACCGCGTAGAGGGCACGGTGTTGCTGGTGGTGTGGGCCGCCTATACGACGCTGGTGCTGGTGACCGCAGGGTAGCGGCGCGATATAGCCTTTCGTCATGAGCCACGCGAGCCTCGGAGCGACTCCAAATCCGGGCAGCGCCGCGCCCGCGATAGCGCTGCGGGGTCTCACTAAACGCTTCGGTACCACCCTCGCCGTCGACGCCATCGACCTCGATATTCCGTCGGGCTCCTTCTACGGCATGGTGGGCCCCAACGGTGCGGGCAAGACCACCACGCTATCGATGGCGACAGGCTTGCTGACGCCCGATGCTGGCACGGCTTTGATCCACGGCGTAGACCTGTGGGCGGCGCCGGATGCCGCCAAACGCATGATGGGCGTCCTGCCCGATGGCCTGTACAGCTTTGACCGGCTGACGGGCGCCGAATTGATCTCGTATGCGGGCCTCTTACGCGGGCTGGACCGGGACACGGTCGTCGAGCGCCGGGATGACCTCCTCGCGGCGCTCGACCTCGAGGCCGCCGGCCGCACTCTCGTCACCGACTATTCCGCTGGAATGACCAAGAAGGTCGCGCTCGCCTGCGCGTTGGTACACGCACCACGGGTGTTGGTACTCGACGAGCCGTTCGAGGCCGTCGATCCCGTTTCCGCGGGAGCGATTCGCCGCATCCTGACGTCGTTCGTCGAGTCCGGCGGCACCGTGGTGATGTCCTCGCACGTCATGGCACTGGTCGAGCGGCTGTGCGATCGCGTGGCGGTGGTGGGTGCCGGTCGCATCCTGGCCGAAGGCACGCTAGACGACGTACGCGACGGACGTGAACTCGAGGAGCGCTTTGTCGAGCTCGTCGGTGACGTCACGGACCAGCGGGACCTGGCGTGGTTGCGGCAGTCCTAGCGATCAAGTTCCGCACCCAGCGCCACGTGCTCGAGCGCGAGCGGTGGCGGATCATGATCGTGGTGGGCGGCGCCGTGTGGGCGGTCGTGTTGCTGCCTTGGGCGGTCTTCGGTGCAAATGCGCTTGCGAGCCAGCCGAATAATGTGCGCGAGGACGCACTCGTTGCGATCGCGCTTATTGCCGCGATCGGATGGGTCGTGGTGCCAGTGCTGATCACCGGGCTCGACGACACGCTCGATCCGGGCCGGTTTGCGCCCTTCGGAGTAGGCGCCAGGCGGATCATGGCGGGCCTCACCGTAGCGGCGTTCATCACGATTCCGGTGATGTTCTTCGCGGCGATCTTCCTCATTCTGACCCTCGCGTGGCGTGACGGAGGAGCAGTGATCGTCCTGGTCGCGGCACTGGGCGTACTCCTGACGCTGGCGTCCTTCGTGTTTGGCGCGCGCGTGGCCGCGATGTGGAGTTCGCGCGTGCTTTCCTCGCGCAGGGGTAGAGGTGCCGCGGTCGTCGTGGTCGTGGTTGGCCTTGCGCTCATAGTGCCGCTCGCGTTCGCGCTGTTCAGCGACGGGCTCGAATCGGTCCTCGAGACAGACGTCGTGGTGTTTCTTGATCAGCTTGCGGTAACGCCAATTGGTGCGGGGATGTCCGCGCCGAACGTGGCAATGCAGGGCGACTGGTGGGGGGCGGCCTGGCGTCTAGGAGAACTTGCGCTGTGGCTGCTTGTCTTATGGGGCGCCTGGCGTGCCAACGTC
>Ga0307487_1002286_pt1 | contig 12438 bp, 10 predicted proteins | sample CBIW12metaG_FD_203665 | JGI IMG/M metagenome (GOLD analysis project Ga0307487, IMG submission 203665) | Sea-ice brine microbial communities from Beaufort Sea near Barrow, Alaska, United States - CBIW 1.2 | ecosystem: Environmental > Aquatic > Marine > Coastal | place: USA: Alaska | collected... | reverse complement strand
GGTCCAGCTCGGTGCCGTCGGTGGCGCTGGCGCGCTCTGGCAGGTTGCCCAGGGTAGAGCTCATGTCCAACACTTGGTCGTATAGAGAAAAGTCCCCCACCGGCACCCAGTCCAGCCCCTGCGCCTGTTGCTGCTGCCAGTGTTTGGCGCGTAAGGTGGCTGCGGTAGACTGCAGTTCGTCAGCGTTAATTCTGCCCTGCCAGAAAGCTTCCTGAGCGAATTTTAGTTCGCGCTGAGCGCCAATGCGAGGAAATCCCAGGTTGTGGGTAATGGCCATGTTCATCTCCGGAATAAAGCGTGTGTTTTGATTGCTATTGGTTATGAGCAACCACATTACCCCCGAGTAGTTATGAAAAATAATGGTATTATTTCACATATCCATGAATTCTATTCACGTTAGGCTGAGCTATGAGTAGGCATATCTGTGATTGAACGTAACCATCTGGAAGTTCTGCGGGCCGTAAACGCGGGCGGCTCCTTGACCGCTGCTGCCGAACGCCTGCACCTGACCCAGTCGGCGCTGAGCCATTCCATCCGTAAACTGGAGCAGCAGCTCGGCACGCCTTTATGGTCGCGCGAAGGCCGGCAACTGCAGCTGACCCAGGCGGGCAAATACCTTCTTGCTCTGGCGAACCGTTTGCTGCCGCAATTCGAGCATGCAGAACTGCAAATCGACCAGTTCGCCCGTGGCCAGGCGGGCACTCTGCGCATTGGTATGGAATGCCACCCCTGTTATCAGTGGCTGTTAAAAGTGGTGGGGCCGTATCTTGGGCACTGGCCCACGGTAGACGTAGACGTAAAACAGAAATTCCAGTTTGGGGGTATAGGCGCGCTGTTTGGCCATGATATTGACTTGTTGGTAACGCCAGACCCGTTGCATCGGCCAGGCCTTGTGTTTGAACCGGTGTTTGATTACGAGCAAGTGCTGGTGGTGCACAATGGCCATCGATTGGCACACAACGATTGGATCAGCGCGCAGGATCTGGAGCCAGAAATTCTGATTACCTACCCGGTGGCGGTGGAACGTCTGGACGTATACACACATCTCTTACTTCCGGCCAATATTCGCCCGTCGCGGCACAAAACCATCGAAACCACCGACATTATGTTGCAGATGGTCGCTGCCGGCCGCGGTGTAGCGGCTCTGCCACGTTGGCTGGTGCAGGAATACCAGCAGCGTATGGCCATTGTGCCAGTGCAGCTGGGCGAAACGGGCATTGGTAAACAGATCTTTCTGGGCTGTCGCGAGCGCGACCGCAATGTGGATTACCTCAGCGCGTTTATGAAGCTGGCCACAGAGGTTCGCCGAGACGACATCGCGCTAAACGCTGGATTGACGAATTAGCCAGACGAGACGTCGGTTATTCAGCTAAAATGCGGCCAATCTGGTACTACAAACCCATTTTAATCTATCAGGATTCGACCGATGAGCGATGTTCCTTCTGATTTGAAATACCTTGAAACCCACCAGTGGGTGCGGGTAGATGAAAACGGCCTGGCCACCGTGGGTATTACCGATTTTGCCCAACAGCAGTTGGGTGATGTGGTCTATATTGGCGTTCCGGAGCTGGGCGCCACGGTGACCGGCGGCGAAGAAGCCGGCGTGGCGGAGTCGGTCAAATCTGCCTCAGACGTATTCAGCCCGGTGACCGGCGAAGTGGTCGAAATTAACGAGCTGTTAGAAGATGAGCCGGAAAAAGTGAACGAAGACCCTTACGGCGAAGGCTGGCTGTTTCGGGTGAAGATGACCGACGACGGCGAACTTGATGGCCTGATGGATGCAGACACTTACAGCGACCTGGTCGCAGCGGAGTAACAATCCTTTATGAATTTCCCGGTGTTATACCTCCGCAAAGGCGCCGAGCGCCGTCTGCGGGCAGGCCACTTGTGGGTCTACAGTAATGAAGTGGATATGAAACGCTCGCCGCTGACCGGCTTCGAAGCCGGTATTCAGGCAGAGCTGCGCGCATCGAACGACAAGCCACTGGGCACCGTGTTTGTGAATCCCCATGCGCTGATTTGTGGCCGGCTGATTAGCCGTGACCCAACCCATGGCATGACCCCACAACGGCTTACCCAGCGCATGGAAGTGGCGCTGGAACTGCGCCAGCGGCTGTTTAACAAACCGTTTTACCGCTGGGTGTTTGGTGACAGCGATGGTCTGTCCGGGCTGGTGATTGACCGCTTCGGGGACACCGTGGTGGTGCAAATTTCCAGCGCCGGCATGGAACAGATGAAGGAAGCCATTGTACGGGCAATACAAAGGCTGACCCAAGCCAGCTCTATTGTGCTGAAGAACGACGGTAAAATGCGCAAAGTGGAAGGTCTGGAAAGCTATGTGGAGCAGGCCCACGGCAGCGCTCCTGACATGCTTGAGCTGGAAGAAAACGGCGTCAAGTTTGAAGTGCCGCTGGCGGGTGGGCAGAAAACCGGCTGGTTTTACGACCACCGCATGAACCGTGCGCGTTTGCAGGCCTACGCGCCGGGCAAGCGGGTGCTGGATGTATTCAGTTACGTGGGTGGTTGGGGCATACAGGCCGCCAGTGCCGGCGCCACCAGCGTGACCTGCATAGACAGCTCGGCGTCAGCCATTGAGTCGGTGCACCACAACGCTCGCCTGAACGGACTGACGAACGTTGACACCATTGAAGGCGACGCCTTTGACGCGTTAAAAGCATTGGCGGATGAAAAACAGAAGTTCGACATTGTGGTGCTAGACCCGCCTGCACTGATACCCCGCCGCCGCGACCAGAAAGCCGGTGAGCAAGCCTATGCCCGCTTGAATCAGCTGGGACTGCGCCTGCTGGAGCGGGATGGCTTACTGGTATCGGCGTCTTGCTCTATGCACTTGTCCCAGGAAAAGCTGGTAGACATTATCCGCGGCAGCGGCCGTAAAATTGACCGCTTTGTGCAGCTGCTGGAGCAGGGTCATCAGGCGCCAGACCACCCGGTTATTCCGGGCATTGCGGAAACTGATTACATCAAATCCTGCTTTGTGCGTTCGCTGACCGGGTTTTTATAAACTCGGCTATCCCGCGCCTGAAAAGTCGCTGGGGGAATCAATCCCGTAGCGACATAACGGGCCAACCGCGCTCGCCGGCCATGGCTTCCAGGCGCGAATCCGGATCAACGACTACCGGGTTCGCAACCTGTTCCAGCAGCGGTGCATCGTTAATGGAATCGCTGTAGAACCAGGCGCCGTCCAATGATTCATCGTTTTCATTCAGCCACTGCTTCAGACGCGTTACCTTCCCGCCCTGAAAACTGGGCGTGCCCGACACCTCTCCAGTAAAGCGGCCATTCACCACTTCCGGGTTGGTGGCAATCAGGTGCTCAATGCCCAAAAGGTCGGCGATTGGCTTGGTAATAAAATGATTGGTGGCCGTAATAATCATCAGTGTGTGGCCTTGGCTGCGATGCTGTTGCAGCAGCTCGGCGGCTTTGGTTTGCAGCATCGGTTGCACGTGGCTAGCCATAAAACGCTCGCGCATGGCGTGCAATTCGTCCATTGAAAACTGCGCCAGGGGTTCCAGCACAAAACGCTGATAGCGAAACACGTCCAGCTCGCCGTTCAGGTAATCCTGATAAAACCGGTCATTGGCTTTACGGTGCGCATCGGCGTCTACAATGCCTTGCGCCGCCAGAAAAACGCCCCAGGCGTGGTCGCTGTCGCCGTTCAGCAAGGTGTTGTCCAGATCGAATATGGCCAGAGTCATGGTGCTGCCTCAGTGATTAAGGTGGCTCAAAGCCGGCACTTACCGGCGTCTTGAAGTGTGCAGCAGCTTATCATGGCCGCACGCAAACAGCCGTGATTGCCGATTTCTTGGGATTCTGCAAGAATGAGAGCAACTTGGAAAAATCTGGCCGTCGCATTTTGCCGCGGTTAACCGACTCTTAAAGAGGTACTGTACCGTGATCGACTCAGACGGTTTCAGACCCAACGTCGGAATCATTCTGGCCAACCACAAAGGGCAAGTGTTGTGGGCGAGGCGCATAGGCCAAAACTCCTGGCAGTTCCCGCAAGGCGGAATTCATCAGGATGAAACACCGGAACAGGCATTGTACCGGGAGCTTGGGGAGGAAGTTGGGCTGTGCGCCCGCGATGTGGAAATTATCAGTTGTACGCGGGGCTGGTTGCGATACCGCTTGCCGCGACGGATGGTTCGCCACAATTCGCACCCGTTGTGTGTAGGGCAAAAACAGAAATGGTTCCTGCTGAGGATGCTTTCGCCAGACGCGCAGGTATGCGTAGATGGTACCGATTCACCGGAATTCGACGGCTGGCAGTGGGTAAGCTACTGGTATCCGTTGGGGCAGGTGATCTCATTCAAAAAAGAAGTCTACCGACGTGCGCTGCGCGAGCTGGCGCCGCGGCTGTTCCATAACATGGAGCAGGCGCGACGTGCCGAGCACAACCGGCGCTTGAAGGAACAATCATGACGACGGGCTAATCCCAACATGCTGAGTACATTGCGAACGATCGTCCAGGAAGTAAACAGCGCCCGCGACCTGCAGGAGGCGCTGAGCATTATTGTTTCGCGTGTGCAAAAAGCCATGAACACCGAAGTGTGTTCGGTGTATCTGCTAGACCCTGCTACCAACCGCTACGTACTGATGGCCACTGAAGGGCTGTACCGCAAAGCCGTGGGCAAGGTTAGCCTGGGTTATTCCGAGGGCCTTGTGGGTCTTGTGGGCTCGCGGGAAGAGCTGATTAATCTGGAAGATGCGCCTTCCCATCCCCGTTACCGTTACTTTCCTGAAACCGGCGAAGAACGCTTCCGCTCGTTTCTGGGTGTGCCCATTATTCACCATCGCCGCCTGATGGGTGTATTGGTCGTGCAGCAGCGTGAGAGTTCCCGCAGTTTTAATGAAGGTGAAGAAGCCTTTATGGTGACTATTTCGGCTCAGCTCAGCGGGGTGATCGCCCACAGCGAGGCCACGGGCGCCATTGGTGGTTTGTCGCTCACCGGCGAGGAGGCTCATGACATCGGTTTTGACGGCGTGCCCGGCGCCCCCGGCGTGGCCATTGGCACCGGCGTAGCCGTTTACCCGGCGGCAGACCTTGACCTTGTGCCGGAAAAAACCACGGATGATATTGAGCACGAACTGGACCTGTTCCAGTGCGCGGTAAGCGCCGTGCGCGAAGACATTGAACGGGTAGCAGCACGACTGGCTTCGCAGCTGAGGCCGCAGGAACAGGCGTTGTTTGATGTGTACCTGCGCATGCTCAGCGATGAAGCCCTGCCGGATGAAGTGAACGGTAAAATTCGCGAAGGTAACTGGGCCCAGGGATCGCTAAAACAGGTTGTGCAACAGTACGTGCGCAATTTCGAGATGATGGATGATCATTATCTGCAGGAGCGGGCGGTAGACGTGCGCGACCTGGGTCGGCGTTTGTTGTCACACCTGCAGGAAGGCGAGCAAGCCGGCCTGGAATACCCCGAACGCACCGTATTGGTGAGTGAAGAGATCACCCCCGCTATGCTGGGCGAAGTGCCCAAGGGCCAGTTGGTGGGATTGGTTTCGGTGAAAGGCTCCAGCCACTCCCACGTGGCCATTCTGGCTCGCGCCATGGGCATACCCACGGTGATGGGGCTGGTTGACATACCGGTGAATCAGCTCGACGGCAAGGAACTGGTGGTCGACGGCTTCGAAGGCCAGATCTTCGCGTCGCCATCGGCGGAATTGCGCGCTTATTTTCAGGTTATCTGCGACGAAGAAAACGAGCTGATTCGCGGCCTCGAAGCCCTGCGCGATTTGCCTTGTGAAACCACCGACCATCACCGGGTATCCATGCTGGTAAACACCGGATTGATGACTGACGTGGTGCGGTCGCTGAATCACGGCGCCGAAGGCATTGGCCTGTACCGCACGGAAGTGCCGTTCATGATTAAAGATCGCTTTCCTTCGGAACAGGAACAGCGCGAATACTACCGCGAGCAGTTGGAAGCCTTTGCGCCTAACCCGGTGACCATGCGCACCCTGGATATCGGCGGCGACAAGTGCCTGACGTATTTCCCCATCCACGAGGAAAATCCGTTTCTGGGCTGGCGTGGCATACGGGTCACCCTGGACCACCCGGAGATTTTCCAACTACAGGTGCGGGCGATGATGAAGGCCAGCGAAGGCCTGAACAATTTGCAGATTATGCTGCCAATGATCAGCAATATTTCCGAAGTGGAAGAGTCTCTTCATCTGATTTACCGCGTATATCACGAAGTGCGCGAAGACGGTTACAACATCCACATGCCAAAAGTGGGCGTAATGATCGAAGTGCCGGCAGCGGTCTATCAGATACGCGAACTGGCCGACCGGGTGGATTTCCTGTCGGTGGGTACTAACGATCTGACCCAGTATTTGCTGGCGGTAGATCGTAATAATCCCCGTGTGGCCCAGCTGTACCATTCTTACCATCCTGCTGTGCTGCAGGCGCTGGTGCGTATTGCCCAGGACGCCCATGCTGTGGGCAAACCGGTGGGGGTGTGTGGCGAATTGGCGGGCGACCCGGGCGGCGCCGTATTGCTGATGGCCATGGGCTACGATTCACTGTCGATGAACGCAGCCAGCCTGCCAAAAGTGAAATCGGTGATTCGCAGTGTCAGCCTTGAGTGGGCGAACAATCTGTTGCAAGACATCCTGCTGCTGGATTCGCCCCATGTGATCAAAAGCTGTGTTGACCTGGCGTTGCGCAATGCCGGATTTGGACGCTATATGCGGCCCGGAAAATCCACGGGCAAAACCTTGGCAGAGGTAGCTTCGGCATCCGCCTGAATAACTCGATAAGGCCAAACCATGAGTAACGGCAAACTGACAAAAAAACCGAAGCCGGCGAATGCAAACGGCAGCAAAAAGCCCCGAATCGGTCTGGCGTTAGGCGGTGGCGGCCCGATTGGCGGCATTTATGAAATAGGTGCACTGAGGGCGCTTGACGAAGCTCTGGAAGGGCTGGACTTCAACGATCTGGATGTTTACGTAGGGGTGAACTCGGGGTCGTTTGTGGCGGCTCATCTGGTGAACCAGGTAACCACTGCCCAGCTGTGTCGAATTTTTGTGCGCAACGAATCCGAATTGCACCCGTTTCATCCCGGTGTTTTTTACCGCCCGGCCTTCGCTGAAATGGGCCGCCGTTTACTGGCCATACCCGGGCTGATTACCACCGCGTTCACCCGCTTCTTTCACAATCCCTACGATCAGAGCCTGCTGGAAGCCTTGACCATTTTGGCCCAGGCCGCACCCGCCGGGCTGTTCAATAATGAAGGCTTGCACCATTACTTAAGGCGCGCATTCACCATGCTGGGCCGCACCAACGATTTCCGCCAACTCAAGCGCCAGCTGTTCATTGTGGCCGCCGATGTGGAAAGTTCGAAGTCGGTTTGTTTTGGTGCGCCGGGGTTTGATGCAGTGCCCATCTCCAAAGCTATTCAGGCCAGTACGGCTTCGGCTGGAATTTACGTACCGGTGGAAATAGACGGCCATTACTACGTCGATGGAACCTTACGCAAAGGCCTTCACGCCTCGGTAGCGTTTGATCATCAGGCTGACTTGGTGCTGGCAATCAATCCCCAGGTACCGCTAGACGCCACTGCCGCCATGAAAGCCGGTACCTTGGCAGCCGGCGAGATGACCCGCTCTGGTATGCCCAATGTGCTGGCGCAAACGTACCGCACCATGGTGCATTCGCGCATGCAGTCCGGGATAGACCGTTACGCTCAGGACTATCCAGATAAAGACATTGTGCTGTTTGAACCCAGCAGTGACGACGCCCTTCTGTTTGGCGCCCATGTGTTCAGTTTTGAATCGCGGCGTTTGCTGTGCGAACACGCCTATCAGGCTACTCGACGCGATTTGCGCCTTCGCGCCGCAGAACTGGAACCCAAATTGGCGAAATACGGCATTGCCCTGCGCCACGACTATCTGAATGACGCAGATCGCACGGTCAGCACCAGTCTGTTTGGCGAGCCACCACAGGCCACGTTAAAGGCAAAAACGCAGACACAAAAAAGCCGGCTGGCGGCCGGCTTGCAAAGCGTTAACGGGCAAGCAGAAAAGGCTCGGTCCTGATAGTGCGCGACCAGAACGCATTCTTGCCCTGGTCGCGGCTTTCGCTATCGCCCGCTACAAAATGTAGCGGCTTAAATCTTCGTCTTCCGCCAATTTACCCAGTTTCTCCTCGACGTACTCGGCAGTGACTTCGAACTCTTCCGTGATCTTGTCGCCGGCATCGAATGACAGGCTTTCCAACAGTCTTTCCAACATGGTGTGTAAACGCCGTGCGCCGATATTTTCGGTGTTCTCGTTCACTTTCCACGCCACTTCTGCCAAGCGGGTGATGGCGTCGTCGGTAAAGCTGAGCTTCAGGCCTTCGGCGCCCATCAATGCTTCGTACTGCTGCACCAGCGAGGCATCCGGCTCTGTCAGAATGCGCTTGAAATCGTTTGGCGTTAGCGCATGCAGTTCTACGCGAATCGGCAGGCGGCCCTGCAGCTCTGGAATCAGATCTGACGGTTTGGTTAGGTGGAAAGCGCCAGAGGCAATAAAAAGGATGTGATCGGTGCGAATAGCGCCGTACTTGGTGGTGACTGTGCTGCCTTCAATCAGCGGCAAAAGGTCACGCTGTACGCCCTCGCGGGATACATCCGAGGAGGCGTTTTCAGAGCGCTTGGCCACTTTGTCGATTTCATCCAGAAACACGATGCCGTTTTGCTCAACAGCCTGTACCGCTTTCTGTTTGATTTCTTCTTCGTTCACCAGCTTGGCGGCTTCTTCGTCTTTCACCCGGCGCAGGGCATCCGCCACCCGCATCTTGCGGGTTTTGCGCTTGTCCTGGGACATGTTGGCAAACATGCTTTGCAGCTGATTGGTCATTTCTTCCATGCCCGGCGGCGCCATGATTTCAACGTTGGCGCTGCTGTTGCGCAGATCAATCTCAATTTCTTTGTCGTCTAGCTCGCCTTCCCGCAGTTTTTTACGGAACATCTGGCGGGTGGCAGATTCTTCCTGCGGCTTGCTGTCTTCTTTGAAATCCCGTGCCGGTGGCAACAGGGCGTCTAGAATGCGATCTTCCGCGGCGTCTAGAGCGCTGTTTTCGTGGCGCTTCATTTCCTGTTCACGCAGCATTTTCACGGCCATGTCAGCCAGGTCGCGAATGATGGAGTCAACATCGCGACCGACGTAACCCACCTCGGTGAACTTGGTGGCTTCCACTTTCAAAAAGGGGGCGTCTGCCAGTTTGGCCAGGCGCCGGGCAATTTCGGTTTTACCAACACCGGTGGGGCCAATCATTAGAATGTTTTTGGGGCTGATTTCTTCACGCAGCTCGTCGCTAAGTTGCATACGGCGCCAGCGATTGCGCAGGGCTATGGCCACCGCACGTTTAGCTTCCTGCTGGCCAACGATGTGTTTGTCCAGTTCGAGGACAATTTCTCTGGGAGTCAGTGCAGACATGATCGCTCCGGATTAATCGTTGGCAGAAAGCACTTCAATGGTGCGGTTCTGGTTGGTGTAAATGCAGATGTCAGCCGCTATGATCAGGCCTTTTTCGGTAATCTCGCGGGCACTCATGTTGGTGTTCTCTAACAGCGCGCGGGCAGATGCCTGGGCGAAAGGGCCGCCGGAACCAATGGCAATCAGGCCCATTTCAGGCTCTATAACATCGCCGTTACCGGTGATGATGAGTGAGGCGGTTTTGTCGGCCACCGCCAGCAGGGCCTCCAGTTTTCGTAACGCGCGGTCTGATCGCCAGTCTTTGGCCAACTCCACCGCGGCGCGGGTTAGGTTGCCCTGGTGTTTTTCCAGCTGCGCTTCGAAGCGCTCGAACAGGGTGAACGCATCGGCGGTACCCCCGGCAAAGCCCGCTAAGACCTGGCCGTTGTACAAACGGCGCACTTTGCGGGCGTTGCCCTTCATGACGGTATTGCCAAGGGACACCTGGCCGTCACCGCCCATGGTGACTTCGTCGTCGCGGCGTACGGAAAGTATGGTGGTCATGTGGGCTCCAGTTGCCTGATCGAATGTGTTAGCGCAGTTATGGAGGCAGCGCCGTGATTTTCAAGGCAGAACGTTCAGCGCTCAGTGTTAGATTTACGCACCGGAAGCAAAAGAGACTAGCCCTTTTTGGGGATTTTCCGCACCAGTGGCTGAATTCTGATAGACACCAACTTGTCTATAGCAGCGTTCATGTGACTGCGGGAGGTAAATGGGCCTACATTCACCCGATACCAGACATTACCTTCCTCCATATCGACTTTTTGCACCGCTGCGCGCAAACCCTGGAAAGCGATTTCGGCGCGCTGTCGTTCGGCGTCTTCGGCCTTGCGAAACGAACCGGACTGCAGCAGGTAATCGACTTGCGGGCGGCCTGGGCCAGGCGTGTATTCGTCCACCGTGGACGGCATTATCTCGGTTTCTGGCAGCATTTCGTAAAAACGGAATTGGGGTTTGGCGATTTCCGGTTGTATCAGCGCCGGCGTTTTAGCCGGTGCCTTCTGCACATTGGGCGCCGCGTCTTTGGCAGGTGCCTCGCTGCCAGGCAAGTTGTTCAGGTACACAATAAAGCCGATAAAACCGCCCACAGCCGCCAGTGCCAATACCGATTTCATCGACAGGCGACCGTGTTGAGCTCGCGCCGGAGCCGCGGCTTTCGGCGCCCGGGTGCGGGCAGGTCGGCCAGGCTTGCCCGGCTTTTGACGAGGCGTAGTAGCCTGGTTAGGTGACGATTTGCGGGCGTAGTCTCGCGGCATTTTTTTGATTACATCTCTTCCGGAGCGCGAACGCCCAGCAGGCCTAAGCCATTTTCGATGACCTGGCGTACGGCCAGGTACAGGCTGATGCGGGCATCGCGCAGGGCGGTGTCTTCAATCAGCACCTTGTGGGCGTTGTAATAGCTGTGGAATAGGCCGGCCAATTCCCGCAGGTACTGGCTCAGGGTGTGGGGCTCGCGCTGGGCAGCGGCGCTGGCAACCAGCTCTGGATATTTTGCCAGCTGGTTGGCCAGTTCTTTTTCTTCATCCAGCGTCAGCAGAGTCAGGTCGCCTGCGCATTCGTGACGGCCACGCTGCACGCCTTCGACAGTCAGCTTGCGCAACACGCTGCAAATGCGGGCGTGAGCATACTGGATGTAATACACCGGGTTCTCGTTGGTTTGCGAGCGTGCAAGATCAATGTCAAAGGTCAGCTGGGAATCCACTCGCCGTGCGGCCAGGAAGAAACGGGTGGCGTCGCGACCTACTTCTTCAATCAGGTCGCTAAGGGTGACATAGCTGCCTGCGCGCTTGGAGATTTTCACCTCTTCACCGCCACGGGTTACCATCACCATCTGGTGCAGCACATAGTCTGGCCAATCTTCTGGAATACCGATATTTAACGCCTGCAAACCGGCGCGAACGCGGGTAACGGTTGAATGGTGGTCGGCACCCTGTTCGTTAATAACCGTGCTAAAACCGCGCTGCCACTTGTCCAGATGATAAGCAACATCTGGCACAAAGTAGGTGTAGCCACCGTCGGTTTTGCGCATAACCCGGTCTTTGTCGTCGCCAAATTCGGTGGTTTTCAGCCACAGGGCGCCGCCGTCTTCGTAGGTGTAGCCATTTTCCTGCAGGCGCTTTACGGTAGCCTCAACTTTGCCGTCGTTGTACAGCGAGGATTCCAGGAAATACACGTCGAACTCGACGCCAAAGGCTTTCAGGTCAAGGTCTTGCTCGCGGCGCAGATAAGCCACGGCAAAATCCGTGATGGCTTCAAGGTTGTCCGGCTCGGCCTGGCCGGTCACCGAGCGGTCGTCCGCTGTAATCGTCTTTCCGGCCAGATAGGCCTCGGCCACATCGGCAATATAGTCGCCGCGGTAACCATTTTCAGGCCAGCTTTCGTGATCCGGTGTCAGGCCTTTTACCCGGGCTTGAACGGATAACCCCAGGTTGTTGATTTGGGCGCCCGCGTCGTTGTAATAAAACTCGCGGGTAACCTGGTAGCCGTTAGCATCCAACAGCCGACTAATGCAGTCACCTATTGCAGCGCCACGGCCGTGGCCCACATGCAAAGGGCCGGTGGGGTTGGCGGAAACAAATTCCACCTGTACTTTTTCGCCCTTACCGCTGTGGTTGCGGCCAAAGTTTTCAGCCTGTTCCAGTGCCGTATTCACAACGCCAAAGGCACTGGCCGTACTCATGAAAAAGTTGATAAAACCGGGCCCGGCAATCTCCACTTTGTCGACCGCTGCACTGGCCGGCAAGTTGGCCACCAGGGCTTCCGCCAGCTTGCGCGGCGCACAGCCGGCAGACTTGGCTGCCACCAGCGCAATGTTACACGCGTAATCGCCGTGGGATTTGTCTTTGGTGTTGCCAATCTGTGGCGCAAAGCTTTGATCTGCTGGCAAAACGCCTTCAGATTGCAGCGCCGCCAGGGCAGACTGAAGCAGGTCGGAAACGGTCTCTTTCATGCTGT
>Ga0307487_1002285_pt1 | contig 12443 bp, 8 predicted proteins | sample CBIW12metaG_FD_203665 | JGI IMG/M metagenome (GOLD analysis project Ga0307487, IMG submission 203665) | Sea-ice brine microbial communities from Beaufort Sea near Barrow, Alaska, United States - CBIW 1.2 | ecosystem: Environmental > Aquatic > Marine > Coastal | place: USA: Alaska | collected... | reverse complement strand
TACTAAAAAATACAACATACTGGTTATCAGATATATATATTAAAAATATATCTTAAAATAGTTGAAAAAAGATGAAATATTATGATTTTTAACGGTTTCTTGGTGAAAAATCTGCAAGTTGGGTTAACCATTTTTCCTGATCCGTACCCAGAATGGTTCTATTTGGATCAAAGCGAGCTGAGCAATCTTCTTCCCAATTTCCGCTACATGCAAAGTCAGTTCTGAATTGGCGTGTATCAAGCATGCAAAATTGGGCTAGATTCCCGAAAGTAAATTTCCTGTAAACGTCCATTGAAATTCTTTTAGGGATAGATGATTTTCTTATGGGCATATGCTCGTAATAAGCCTGAAATGCTACCGCTCTTCTATCTAGAAATGCTGCATTGTCATCGTAAGGTGGCCCATCTCCACCCCAATTATTTTTCACCTCGTGATCGTCGGGCACTACGATCCATGGAAATGCAGCGTGTGCAGCCATCAATGAAGGGTCGCTCTTGTATTGTCCATATCTAATTCTATAATCTTCCAACGTTGTGATTTCTTTATCAGGAAGATGCTTCCGAAGCGCATTGGCGCTACTTCCTTTTTCATAAATGTAATCACCTAAAAATAGTACTACATCCAGTTCTTCTTTTACCAAATGATCATACACTGTGTATAGTCCTGAAGCATAATTCTGACAAGAAGCTATTGCAAATTTCAATTTTTGGACATCAGATCCATAAGTCGGTGCAGTTTTAGTTTTTCCTGTTGGAGACACAAAATCCCCGGATCTAAATCGATAATAATATTGTTGACTTGGCAGTAAATCAGCGACTTCTACATGCACGGAATTTGCGTAAACCTTCTTCGCAATTGCAGATCCTCTTTGAATAGATTTGGTGAAATTCTTATCCAGCGCAATTTCCCAACTTACTTGGAAATTTTTATTTGGCATTCCCCCTTCTTCAAGAGGTTTGGGCGCCAGACGAGTCCACAAAACTACACCATCTGGTATAGGGTCGCCAGAGGCTACGCCCAATGTAAAAGGGTAGTTACTAAAATCACTTGATTTTGCAAATAGAGGAATTGATCCAATCACGCTTACACCTGTTAGCGTGACTGCAGCTTTTTGCAGAAAAGATCTTCTGTCTATTTTTTCTTTATACAGTACTAGGTCACTATTATGTACTGGAGTTTTTAAAGCCATTTGGAATTAATGAGTGTATGTAAAAAAAGAGTTTATTCTATATCGATCAAAAATAACTGAGCGTGATGCATATTTCTAAATTGATTTGATTATTAAATTATTAATTAGTTGCAAAAGTCGTAGTTAATTCTTTATCACTTCCTCTAATTAAAGGAATCGAACTGAGGCCCGAAGTCATATACTATTGAAAATCCCCTCAAATGGAGCATATTTATTTATTTTATAATAGGAATATATTTTTTGATAGTGATTATTATTCTAATTAATAGTAACCAATTCATAACATTATTCTTGCATTGGAAAAGAACACTGTGGGTAACTTTACTTTAAATTAAAGTGCATGAAATCGATTCTAAACGAACAGCTGCTTCTCCGGAAAATCCAAGACGAAGATGATGATGCTTCCTTCAAATTACTATTCGAAACCTATTGGGAAATGCTGTTTCTTCATGCGTTGAAAAAAACAAAATCCCAGGATTTAGCTCAGGATTTGGCACAAGAAACTTTTATTAATTTTTGGAAATATAGAAAGCGTGCAGGAGAGATTAAGGATCTAAAAAGTTACCTGGTTTCCATGCAGAAGTATCAATTTTTCAAATGGACAGACCAAGAGAAAATTGTATTTGATGAACTTGATTCTGCCGTACCTAATGCAATATACACTGATCACTCCGATGGATTTAAGGTCATGGAGTTTAACGAATTATATACGTTTTTGATGGATAGAATCGATGAATTGCCAACTAGAAGTAAGCAGATTTTTCTCCAAAATAGATTTGAAAACAAGACGGTAAAAGAGCTTGCTGAAACCTATTGTATTGCGGAATCTACCGTGAGGAATCATTTAAGTCAGGCAAATAATAAGATCCAGGCTCAGCTGGATAATAACTTATTGGCTATAGTATCATTAGCATTGCTAATCGCTTAAAGTAATTATCAATATGTTAATAATGAGTTTTCTTTATTCATAATTCAATAATGGATTTTGACTAGATGAAAGTGCTCAATACGGTCTCTTTATAGTGAAGAGAGACTTTATGGATTCACAGAAAATAAAAACACAATTAAGAAAGATTTTTACTAAGAAGGCTAAAAATCAAGCTGACATTGAAGAGCTAAACCGATGGTATGATTCAATTCATGAATCAACAGATAATCTGATTGATATCAATCATCTGAGAGAAGAATCGTGGGGGAATATCCTTGCCGAAATAGAATCTACCAGTGGTAAATCTTCCAATAATAGAAGGTCAATTTTCGGAAACTGGATGTGTAAGGCGGCTATTTTTCTCCTCTTGTGTGGTGCTGGTTATGGATTGCTTACTGTTCTACCAGGCAAATTGGATGAAAGTGTCGTTGCTGCTGGAGTCTTCACAAATGATATAGGTAAGGTATCTACATTCCTACTTCCTGACGGGAGTATGGTATGGCTAAGCTCAGGTTCTCAATTGGAGTATGCAGAAGACTTTCCTAGAAATTGCCAAGTCAAACTTTTAGGAGAGGCATTTTTTGAGGTCGAGCGCAATCCGAAATATCCCTTTCGGATTGCTACAGGTGCTCTATTAACGGAGGTACTTGGTACAACATTTAATTTGGAATCTTATGATGAATCAAGCGCGAAACTCTCCGTTTATTCTGGAGAAGTGAAATTTTATAATCAAAAAAATAGCAGTAACTCTTCTATTCTTCTTCAAGGTGAGCAGATCAGTTGGAATTCCCTCTCTGGTTTTAGTGATATTCATCTTTTTGATTTTAAGCAACTTCCAGACTGGCGAATTGGAAAAATAACTTTTGATAATGCTAGTATCAATACCATTATATCAACTTTGAAAAGATGGTATAATGTGGATATAAAGATTACTGGAGAAACAATGAAGTGTAGCTATAGTGGGGTGTTTACACAAGCAAGTTTACATCAAATTCTGGAATCTCTTACCTACGCACTTAACCTAACCTATGAAATAAATGATGCTAACGTAACAATCCATGCTATGCCCTGTAAATAAAAAATACCGGTGATTTATAAAACCACCGGATAAAAGATCGAATGAATTAACTGACTGGAAGGTGTACAATTTTGGCAATTCGGCACCTCCAAGTCTCAACCTTTTATTTATTAAAATTATGAAAAAAAAATTACTACAGATCATGTGGGACACATTCAAGTGCTTGATGGTAGTCTGGATGATGAGCTATTGCCTAAGTGGTTTAGCTATGGCCAACGATACCTATGCACAGCATCTTAATCTGACACAGATTACAATTCAGTCTAAAAAGACTTCAGTTTTGGAGTTTTTCCGTCTGGTGGAAAAGCAATCCGAGTTTAGGTTTCATTTTAATCCTGAAACTGTTGAGAACAAAAGAATTGCTCTTTCAGGGGATTCTGACCTAGAGTCCTTACTCTACGAAGTGGCGACTCAGACAAAACTTGGGTTCAAGCAAGTCAATGAATCCATTTCTGTAAAACCAGCAAAAAAATCTCAGGAGGCGATTGAGGTAAAAATCAAAATCTCAGGAAAGATATTGGATGCGGAGACACAAGAACCCATCATGGGAGCAAGTGTTTTTATTGCTGAAACCAGTCAGGGTGCAATGGCGGATTTGGATGGAAACTGGGCTATGGAAATAGATGAGTCGCTAATAGGTGAAGAAATGAGAGCGTCTGCCTTGGGATATAATCCTGACTTGAAGGCGATTGGTACTGGCCCGATGGTTTTTACTCTGACTCCCCAACTGCTGGAGGAAGTAGTGGTTGTCGGATATGGCACTCAAAAGAAGATCAATTTAACCGGAGCAGTTTCGCAGATTGGTACAGAGGCTATTGAAAACAGACCTTCGCCCAACTTGACCCGGATGCTTCAGGGAGCTTTGCCAAACTTAAATATCAAGATGGTAGATGGTAGCCCAACCCGCTCAGCAGCGTTCAACATTCGTGGTGCAACTTCCATAGGAGCAGGTGGAGATGCCTTGGTGCTGATCGATGGGGTAGAAGGTGATGCTAACTTGGTGAATCCGAATGATGTGGAAAGTGTCACAATATTGAAAGATGCATCGTCAGCTGCGGTATATGGTTCTAGAGCAGCATTTGGTGTGGTTTTGATCACTACCAAAAACCCTAAAAAAGGACATTCAGGTGTGGATGTGAAAATCAGCCGTTCTGTAAACCAGCGAACTGTAGTTCCAAACTTGGTAACCAATGGCTACGAATGGGCAAAGAATTTTGACGAAGCATTTTTCGCCTGGTATGATTATAAAACACATCCAATCTCGGTGAACAGTATTTTTCCATTTTCTCTGGAATACCTGGAAGAATTAAAAAATCACAACGACAATCCAAATTTGCCTGAGACGGTATACAATAAAGAGTTGAATCGCTATGAGTATTTCGGCAATACGGACTGGTTCAAATACCTACATAAGGAGAATATGCCTGCTACCGAAGCATCCATCAGTGCATCTGGCGCCTCTGAAAAAGCGAGTTATTACATCTCAGGACTTTATTATCAGCAAGATGGGATTTTCAATTACTCATCGGATAATTTTAGTAAGTATAATCTGAGAGCTAAGGGCGCAGTAAACCTGACAGATTGGTTGACAATCGAGAATAACTTTGATCTCAGTTCCTATACCTATGAATATCCACTTCTTGCCAATGGAGATGCCGGCATCTGGAGATATCTGGCCGTTCAGGGATACCCAATGGCAGTGATGCAAAATCCAGACGGCTCATTTACGCAGTCAGGTTCATATATCGGAGCCTCCTATGTAGATGGCAGCAGCAAGTCTGATCAGAGTAAATTCTTTGTGAGGAATACACCAACACTTACCGCAACTCCTTTTGGTGACTTCTTGACATTCAAAGCCAATTTCACTTTCAGCAAGACATTTAACAAAGATGTTCGGTTTAACAATTTTGTAAACTACAATACCGCACCTGAGCAGACGAGTAGATTTGGTCAAAGCTTGCTTCGTCAGATGACAGATGAGAATACCTATTGGGGTTCAAATATTACCACTGAGCTAAAGAAGACCTTCAAAGAAGATCATAATTTCAATTTGCTGTTGGGATATAATGTAGAAAGCAATAGAGCCGAAAATTTAGATGCTCAGCGAGATGGATTATTGGTAGAGTCTAAGCCTGATTTTAATTTGTTGGACGGTCTGAATTACAGTATTCGAGGCGGTGGAAGTGAGTGGAAATACATGGGTGTATTCTATCGACTTAATTATCGTTTTAAGGAAAAATACCTTTTCGAATTGAATGGTAGATATGATGGCTCTTCCAAATTCCCTAGTGATCAGAGATTTGGCTTTTTCCCATCAGTCTCGGCAGGCTGGAATGTTTCCGAGGAAGGATTCATGGATAATGCCAGAGGTTGGTTGGATAATCTGAAAATCCGCTCGTCCTACGGTACTCTTGGCAATGGAAATGTAGCACCTTACAGATACCTGGAGACGATGTCAGTGGCAAAGACCAGTGTGATTTTGGATGGCATTCAAAAAGGCTACACCTATTTACCTGGAGCGATTCCTTCTGGACTTACTTGGGAGAAGGCAACCACCTTCGATATTGGCATGGATGCATCGATGTTCTCTGGCAGATTCACCTTGAGTTTTGACTGGTATAATCGATTGACCACAGACATGTTTACCTATGGTGAGCCGTTACCTAATGTATTCGGAGCTACAGTTCCTTATGGAAATTTTGCAGATTTATCTACCAAAGGTTGGGAATATACCATGGCCTGGAAAGATGAGATTGCGTTGGGCTCAAAGCCATTCAGCTACAGTATCTCAGGGTCCGTATGGGACAGTCAGGCTGAAATCACCAAGTTCAACAATCCAAATAAACTCATCTCAAGCACCTATTACGAAGGATCCAAAGTCGGAGAAATCTGGGGATATGAAACGATGGGTTTTTTCACTTCCGAAGAGGATGTGGCAAATCACGCCGATCAAAGTTTCTTGATCAATTCGAACAACAGGCAATGGCTTGCTGGTGATTTGAAGTTTGCAGATCTGAACAATGATGGGGTGATCAATCAAGGAACTAATTCAGTGGATGATTCTGGAGATCGAAGGATAATCGGGAACAGCGCTGCGCGATACCAGTTTGGCTTTACGCTATCTGGCAACTGGAATGGCTTTGGGCTTTCCGCATTTTTCCAGGGAGTTGGAAAGCGTGACTGGTATTTTGCTCCAGAAGCTGATTTGTTCTATGGCCCGTACAACCGTCCTTACGGATTTCAGCCACAGATTATGATGGATGACATTTGGTCTGAAAAAAATCCGGATGCTTATTTCCCAAGGTTCAGAGGATATACTGCGTTAGGAACAAATAGGTCGCTGGGTGCGCCACAAACTAGGTATTTACAAGATGCCAGCTATTTACGACTGAAAAATGTAACGCTGGATTATAGCCTTCCCGCACATCTTTTAAGCAAAATAGGCATGAAGAAGGCAATGGTCTACGTGAGTGGACAGAATATCCTGACTTTCTCTGGCCTTTTTAAGCACACGGATAATTTTGATCCGGAAATCATTGAATCTCCATCCGGAGATATGACTAATAGCCATGGCCAAGGCGATGCCTATCCTATGCTAAAAACCTACACGGTCGGCTTGAATCTCTCTTTCTAATTATTGAATCTAATTGATTATGAAAAAATCATTGATAATACTATCGACGGCTATACTTTCCATCTTGTCTTTCAGTTCATGTGAAGGCTTTCTGGAAACTGAGCCAGTGGATAAATTGGTACCAAACACCTTTTTCCAATCTGAAAAAGATCTTGAATTATTTACAACTTCTTTCTATCAGCGTATGCTTCCAGGTGGATTGGAAGTGGTTCAAAGTGATGAGTTGGGTGATTTCACCTCCAAAAACCAATCGCCAACTTTCATTTCCGGATCATTTTCATCAAATAATGAAGGAGCGTGGAATTGGACTGATCTAAGGAATATCAACTACTTCCTTGAAAACTTTGATAAAGATCAGATTCCGCAGGAAGCCAGAGATCACTATGAAGGGGTAGCTAGATTCTTCAGGGCTTGGTTCTATTTTGAAAAGGTAAAAAGATACGGGGATGTACCTTGGTATGATAAAACGCTGGATACCTCAGACGAGGAAGGACTTAATAAGCCAAGAGATTCCCGCGAATTAGTGATGGGGAATGTTTTGGAAGATCTGAATTTCGCAGTAGAACATATCAGAGATACCAAAGACAATACTTCATCTATGGTAACACGTCAAGTGGCTATGGCTTTCAAATCACGGGTAGCTCTTTTTGAAGGTACTTTCAGGAAATATCATCCTGAAGCAGGGCTTTCTGCTTCTGCCGATGAATTTTTGACAGAGGCTGCTAATGCTGCCAAAAAAGTAATGGATGCCGGAAAGTATTCAATTTACACCACTGGCAGTCCTTCTACCGATTATAGAGTTTTGTTTACAAGTGAAAATCCTATCAACACAGAGGTAATGCTTGCTGTGGTGTACAACAATGCGTTAAGAAGATGGCATAACATCACCTGGAAATTTAACAGCGCAACTTACGGAGCACGCTGGGGTTTGAACAAGCAATTTGTCAATACCTATCTGATGACTGACGGAAGTCGTTTTTCAGAGAAAGAAGGGTTTGATGAGCTTCTGTTTGTAGCCGAAATGAAAGGTAGAGATTATCGTCTTGGGCAGACCGTTCGTTCTCTAGGATATACTAGAAGTGATGGAAGTCCTGCTCCTGCAAATTTCGGTTACACCTTCACGGGGTACCACATTTTGAAGTTTAGCCTAGATGATAAAAGACTGGATGGTATCACGGAATCTTACAACTCTATTCCCCTGATCCGCTACGCTGAAGTTCTCTTGAATTATGCTGAAGCTAAAGCAGAATTAGGTCAGTTTGATCAAACGGTATGGAAAGAAACCATCGCTCCACTTCGTGCAAGGGGAGGGGTAAATCCATCAGTCCCTGCAAGCGCTGATAGCTATCTTCAGCGCACTTATTTTCCAGGTATTTCTGACAAATTTCTATTAGAAATCAGAAGAGAAAGAGGTATTGAGCTTTGCTATGAGGGATTTAGATACGATGATTTGCTTCGTTGGAAAAAAGGTGAATTAATAGAAATGCAATGGAAAGGAATCTATGTTCCAAGCTTGGACATGCCTATGGATTTAGATGGCAATGGTACATTGGATGTTTCATTTGTGAAAATTGTTCCTGCAACCAAAGTTCCGGGTGTGATTTACTTTATCATTGATGGAAGTGCATCGCAACTATCGGAAGGAAACAAAGGTCATCTAATCTGGAGAGATGACGAGAATAGAGAGTTCACCGAGAAAAAATACCTACATCCTATTTCCAATACAGATATCGTGTTGAATCCAAATCTTATACAAAATCCAGGTTGGGATTGATCAATTTCATAGAAACTATGCAACTTAAATTAAAAAATTTCACTGCTGATGGCTATGGTCATCAGCAGTATTTCCTTCGCCCAAAACAGTAAAATCACTATACCTGATATCGCTGGGTTTTATACCCTCAAAGGTGATTTTCACATGCATACCGTTTTTTCTGACGGACATGTTTGGCCTACATTCAGGGTTAATGAAGCACTGCGAGATGATCTTGATGTGATATCGCTGACGGAGCATATAGACTACGAAGGTTTTCCGGATCTGATAGATCAGGATTACAACAAGTCTTATGAAATCGCTTCGAAAGCAGCTGAAAACAAGAGACTGATTATCATCAAGGGTGTGGAGATATCTCCACGTGTAGCGCCATACCATCACAATGCACTGTTTCTAGAGGATGCCAACATTCTTCCCACTCAATACATGAAAAGTGGCAAGGCAGAGTTTGTGATGAAAGACAGTATTACCCATGATCAGTTGATGGGTCCTTTTCTCGCTGCCAAAAAGCAAAATGCATTTGTTGTTTATAATCATCCTAGCTGGGGGTGGTGGGACAAAAAAGACACGGTATTGTTTACCTCATTTCATCAGGAACTATTGGATATGGATATCCTCAAAGGTATAGAGGTGGTTAACTCAGGTAATTACAATGTGATTGCTCATAGGATGGCAATGGAGTATGAGTTGACCATGGTCTGCAACACGGATGAGCATTACGACAATTATCCGAGATACAAGGACACACATCGACCGATGACGCTGGTTTTTGCAAAAGAAAAAACGGCGGCAGGAGTGGAGGAAGCATTATTTACCAAGCGTACTGCGTTGTATTTTGGGGACTATGTGATCGCCAGGGAGCCAGAAGCTGAAGCGTTGTTTAAGTCATCCGTGAAGGTATTTAGCGAACGAAAATTGCGCAAAGCAGAACCTCTTTTAGTTGTAAACTTCGTGAATACTAGTGATATTCCTTTTGATACGAAGATGTCTGCAGCATATGATATTGAAGGGTATCCACTGGGACAAGTAAGGATTCCAGCTCATGACACCACACAGGTTATATTGAAAGCTGTCTGGAGTTATCCTGCCGAAACTACAGTAAAGGTGTACGTTGGAAATATCTTGGTAAATCCGGAGGCAGGTTTGCAAACGGAATTCGTAATTTCCACTGAAGAAGATAATTAAGATGATTTCTCCATGAATTTGAAAATCTGCCTTATGGCATTTTGCCTGATCCTACTTAAAGTGCAAGACGCCAATGCACAATCCCTGAAAATTATTTCCTACAACATTCACCACGGTGCTGATAAGGATGAGGTAATTACGCTAGCCGAATTGGGTGAGTATATTAAAAGTGCTCAAGTAGATTTGGTAGGATTGCAGGAGGTGGATAGCCTATGCAATCGCTCAGGCAAGGTCGATCAAATGAAAGTATTAGCAGAAATTACCGGTATGCATTATGCTTTTCTAAGGCATTTCGAATACGATGGAGGGGCTTATGGCTTGGGGATTTTATCTAAGTACCCAATTGTCAGCCAGCAAAATGATAAAATCACCTCTATTAAAAATGGAGAAAAAAAGTCTTTGTCCCTCCTGTCAGCGCGAATTTCACTTCCTAACGGAAAGGAAGTCGATTTCGCTACAGCTCACTTTGCACTGGATCAGTCAACTCGCTTGATCCAGGCAGGGGAGGTGTTAGAATTTCTTAAGTCTGAAATTCCGGTTATTCTTACCGGCGATTTTAATGCAGAACCTGGTTCAGAAGAAATGAAAAAACTTTCTCAGTGGTTTAAAATGGCCGATGAAAACCTGGCAAATACATTCCCGGTTTTTGATCCAACTAAAAAGATTGACTATATCTGAGTAAGTAAGGATAACCTTGAGAAAGTGTATAAAGTCACCATCCCTTTTGCTATTCAATATTCAGATCATCTTCCGCTAGAGGCAGAGGTGTCGCTAAATAATAACTAAGATTAAGTTGCCCTAATTGATTAATTTCTCTCATTTATGAAAAAACTACATTACAGTATAATCACCGTTTTTATTGTGCTTTTTTATTCTTGTGCCAATGCACAGGAACCTTTAATCAAAGCTGATCCTGTTGAAAAACCTGAAGTTACTGAAGGATTGGAACTGAAGGTTCTTAGTTACAATGTGCATCACTGCAATCCTCCGAGCAAGCCAGGACTGATTGATGTGGATGGCATAGCTAAAGTCATCATAGCTTCAAAAGCTGATTTGGTTGGTTTGCAGGAGATCGATGTTAACAATGAACGCTCAGGAATGCATTTGGATCAGGCTGAAAAGCTAGCCGAACTCACGGGCATGAAGTTTTATTTCTCAAAAGGCCTTGATTACAAAGGAGGAGGGTATGGAACAGCGATTCTTTCCAAGTATCCTATTTCAGCTATGGAAACCATTCACCTTCCCGAAGAAGCCGGAACTGAAAGGAGGACCCTTTCTGTCCTTACCACTGAACTTCCAGACGGGAAACAAGTCAGGTTTGGGAACACACATTTGGATTTCACCAGCGATGCAAATGCGCTTGCCCAAGCGAAGGCGATCACTACCTATTTTGAAGGAGAAAAATTACCGGTATTATTAGTAGGAGATTTTAATGTGGAGGAAAGTAGCTTGACAATGGCACACTTGGATGCCACATTTGATAGAACATGTGAGCAAGGATGTCCAAACACTATTCCCGTGGTGAATCCTCGCAAAGCAATAGATTTCATTTTTTACTCGCCAGGTTTTGGGATTCAGACGATGATTCATGAGGTCATCCAAGAGCATTACGCATCTGACCATTTACCTGTTTTGGCAAAACTGAAATTTGGACGGTGAGATCAGATACTAGTAAGACTAGTAAACTTGCCAAGACTAAGTTTTACTTTCACTGTCATCCTGTTAGAATGTCTAATCTATGAAAGTGGGGGTTTTTTTTAGATTATCTGATCTTTTGCCTCAGTTTGAAGGTTCATGAATCAAGCAGTATAAAGTCAAACAATTTGAATCATACACCTCTTCCGAGAGTAAAGAATTGGTGGATTACAATCACCTGAAGAATTCTTAGATTATAGAGGGTGAGAATACCTTTATAGAATATGAATCCCCTGAAGTAGTAACCGTAACCCAGATTTATCGGACGTATGAGACACTTATAGGTTTGGGATGGCTTCTCCTAATGCGAGTACTAAAAATAAAGAAAGTAGAAAGATTAATATTGGTGTAGAACTAGTCTTAAAGTAGGGATCCACATCAATATTTTACTTTTTTGCTCAGTTATCATTTTAGATAGGCCTTCAATTTTGGACTCCTTAAAGAAGTATCTAAGGTAGATTAAAGAGATTTGATTAGGATTAAAAAATAGCCCTAATATAAAAGTACTGTCATCCGACAAAAACACCTCTTGTTTTTGGTCATCTTGAAAAAATACAATAGCGAGGTTTTGACACCTCGCTAAAGTTTATGATGTTTGAAGTTACTACACCAAAAACATCATGTCCAAAAATACGAATCTTGGAGGTCAACCGGTAATTTGTCAGCTACTTTCTTTTCTTCCCCGTCAAATTGTTGACTTCTGTGTGTCTGAACACCAGAGTGACAGATATTACAAGACGATGACCACCTGGAAGCAACTTGTCTTTATGCTGTACGGAGTTGTCACCAAATGCCATTCACTTAACAGCCTTTGTAAAAACCTCCTATTCCTGGAAGATCGGCTCACCTATGTTGGCATTGACAAACTTCCTGCCGTCAGCACGCTCAGTGATGCCAATATCAACCGGGACAGTGCGGTATTTGAATCGGTATATCAGCAGCTTCTGGATCACTATAAAG
>Ga0307487_1002282_pt1 | contig 12446 bp, 9 predicted proteins | sample CBIW12metaG_FD_203665 | JGI IMG/M metagenome (GOLD analysis project Ga0307487, IMG submission 203665) | Sea-ice brine microbial communities from Beaufort Sea near Barrow, Alaska, United States - CBIW 1.2 | ecosystem: Environmental > Aquatic > Marine > Coastal | place: USA: Alaska | collected... | reverse complement strand
TTGAAACTTCTTCTACTTGAAGTCATAGCTACAAATCAATTCGTTTCTTAATGCGATATAAAAACCTGTTTACAAAAGATTTATAAGACCTTATATAAATAATTGATTCAAATATAAACAACTAATTCCAACTACCAATTCTGAAGATATTGGATACTAAAGGCAATTAAATTCCTTTTTAAAATGAAATATCTTCATCAATCATATATGTTTTTAAGTCCTTCAGAAGCGCGGATAAACCCAATTGGAATATGTTGAAAATAGAAGTTTATTCCTATTTTTGGACTTTATTAAAAAATAGCTGAAATTGCAATGAATAAATCTCCAAATCCAAGCCTTGTTGTTCTGGCTTTCTTTTCCATTTACTTTATCTGGGGATCTACTTATCTTTTGAACAAAGTTGCAGTTACCGAATTGCCTCCTTTTATGCTGGCTTCCATCCGGTTTATTTCTGCGGGAACTTTAATATTTATTCTCTGCAAGATCCTGGGGATAAGCCTCGCGATCACAAAAAAGCAATTTCTCAACACTGTAATTGCAGGATTCCTGTTCTTGGCATTTGGAAACGGGACTGTTGTCTGGGCCCTTAAATATGTTGACAGCGGCTTTGCGGCCCTTCAAATATCGGCGCAACCTCTTGTGGTTCTCTTATTCATGTGGATCATTGACGGAAAAAAAATCAAACCTATGTCTATTGTAGGAGTGATCCTGGGGATTATCGGGATCTATTTATTGGTAAGCCAGAAGGAAATAATAAATCAGGAAAATTCTATCCTGGGGATGGGAATGATTTTTATGTGCCTGCTGAGCTGGTCTTATGGCAGTTTATTTGTGGCTAAAGCCAATTTACCCCTAAATTATTTTGTGAATACCGGATATCAAATGCTTACCGCAGGGATCCTATTGATGATAGCGAGTAATTTATTTGGAGAAACCTGGAGCTATCCAACAGAATGGAGTTCACCTACCCAAATTTCAATGATCCTGTTGATACTTTTTGGAAGTATAGTGGCATTTACCTCGTTCAATTATTTGTTGAAAACCGTTTCCCCTGAAAAGGTGGCCACTTCAACCTACGTAAATCCAATAATAGCCCTTTTACTGGGCTGGTATTTTTTAAATGAACAACTCACCCCGCAATCTATCGTTGCAGCGGCTATCCTCCTTACAGGTGTCTATTTCATTAACACGAACAAAACACTTTTGATCTTTGCACGGTTTAGGGGAAGGCTAGGGCGGAAAGTGAAGCAGGATTAAGTAAAAAAACCCTTCCAGGGTTTCGTTTTCCAGGTATATTCTTTTTTTCCGCTAGAACTAAATATATACCCATCATCAATATTTTCGGCTTATGCTTCGGACAAACCCGGCTTATGTTTTGACAACTTTTCAATACATTCTTTTGCAAAAGAAGAAACAGGGTTAAAAAAGGGTGTTTCACTTCATAAGAAATTAAACTTATCAACAATTATAACCATATTTAGGTCAATACTTCTTTCCCAATATCATATGAATTCCCCAAACAATTAATACCTCGTTGGCCGTAATCAATAAAAAAATAAAACCAAAAGGGAAATTTGATTTTATGAAGAAATTGGCTGTTCATAATTGGGCATTCATAAAAGGAATTATTATAGCAGTTAAAGTTATTTTTGTAACCTCACATAAAATTCCTACCTCAATGAATAAAATAATTACCCTTTTAACGATTTTTATTACCGCCACCTTAAGCGCTCAAAACTTTCAATTACACAGGGATTTCGAAAGGGACCATTTCACTACCACTTTTGAACTTTTTAAACCGGATAAATACGGGAACACCTTTACTTTTATCGATTTCGATTATAATGCGAAATCGGGAATAAGTCAAGGCTATTATGAGATTGCCCGGGTCCTTAAAACCGAAAAAATGCCTGTTGGATTACACGTGGAATACAATGGAGGATTGGGCACCTTTGAAGCTAATGGAGCTCAGGGAGGATATACCATTAATGACGCCTGGATCTTTGGCCTTAACTATGCAAAAGGAAATGCGATATGGGGTTTTTCAACCTACGCCGGTTACAAAGCGATTAAAGATTCCGGAAAAGCAAATTATCAGGTAACAGGAACCTGGTATCTTAATTTATTTAAAGACAAATTAACTTTTAATGGTTTTGCCGATCTATGGTCGGAAAAAGGTTTGTCTGAAAGTACCGTTTTTCTGGCCGAACCTCAACTTTGGTATAATTTGAACAAAAGTTTTTCATTGGGAGGAGAGGTCGAACTTTCCAGTAACTTCGCTTGGGCTACCGGATTTTATGTACGACCTACTTTGGGCATCAAATGGAATATTTAAGACAAAAATAAGCACTTAAACTGCCTAAATCCCGAAGCACTTATACTTAAAGTAGATATTAACTAAGATATGGTTAATTGATTAACAATCATTAGTTTATATTATAAATTTAAAAAACCTACCGTCTTGTATCACCTGTAATTTGAATACTAATTTGCTTTATGTATTTTAGTCACTCAAAACTTTATGAACTAATCAATTGCAATATAAATTATGTTAGATAAGTTTTTTAAAATCACCGAAAACAATTCAACCTTAAAAACGGAAATTATTGCCGGTATCACCACCTTTATGACAATGGTGTACATTTTGGCAGTGAATCCCAGTATTTTAAGTGATGCCGGGATGGATAAGGATGCGGTATTTACCGCTACGGCATTATCTGCCCTCATCGCAACTTTAGTGATGGCATTGGTTGCCAAACTCCCCTTTGCATTGGCTCCCGGAATGGGACTAAACGCATTTTTTGCTTACACCGTGGTCCTTGGGATGGGTTACACCTGGCAATTTGCCCTTACGGCCGTATTTTTGGAAGGACTTATTTTTTTACTTTTAACAGCTTTTAATATCCGTGAATTAATTGTCAACTCAATTCCTTTAAATTTAAAACATGCCATTTCTGTTGGGATTGGACTTTTTATTGCGTTTATAGGATTACAAAGTGCCGGGCTCATAGTAGATAATCCGGCTACCTTGGTAAGTCTGGGAAGTATGAAAAATCCGGGGGTTCTCATCGGATTGACCGGCGTTTTGGTCACAGGAGTGCTCCTGGCAAAAAAGGTTAAAGGAGCTTTGTTGATAGGTATTTTAGCCTCGACAATTATCGGTCTTTTTGTAGGAGTTACGGTTGTTCCCGATGATTTTCAAATGGTGAGTTTACCACCTTCAATCGAACCTATATTTTTTAAATTTGAATTCACCAAGGTTTTGTCTTTCGATATGCTCATTGTAATATTCACCTTTTTATTCGTGGATATGTTTGACACCGTTGGAACTTTGGTGGGAGTAGCCTCTACAGCAGATATGCTGGATAAGGACGGAAAGGTTCCAAGAGTAAAACGAGCCTTGTTTGCAGATTCCATAGGTACTACTGTAGGAGCCGTTTTAGGGACATCAACGGTCACTACCTATGTGGAAAGCGCTGCCGGAGTAGCCGAAGGCGGCAAAACCGGGATGACGGCCCTCACCGTTGCAGTGATGTTTGGTCTTTCATTGTTCTTTGCTCCATTATTTATGATGATTCCGCCGGAAGCAACGGCATCTGCCCTGATAATAGTTGGACTGTTTATGATCTCACCAATTATGAAGATAGATCTAAACGATTTAACCGAAGCTATCCCGGCATTTTTAACCATTGTAATGATGCCTTTAACTTATAGTATCGCGCAAGGGATCGTTTTTGGAATGCTTTCCTATGTTATCTTAAAATTACTCACCGGAAGACATAAAGAAATAAAGCCAATAATGTATATTATTGCGATCTTGTTTATCATCAAATTTTTTGTGTAGATAAATTTTCAACCTATAAAAAAAAGCCTTCCCGGAAATCCGGGAAGGCTTTTTTTTATAGGTACAAAGGACATTTTTAATGCTATTCTTGAGCCGAAGGCTTACCGGGTAAAATAAGGTTCAGCAATACTCCAACAACCGAAGCCAGGCCTATCCCTGCCAATGAGAAATTTCCGTAACCTATATGAGCCCCACCAATACCAATTGTCAATATAATGGAAACGATTACCTGGTTTCGGGTTTCAGAAAAATCGGTTTTGGCATCTATTAATGTTTTGATACCAATACTGGCGATCATTCCAAAAAGCAATAACATTATACCCCCAATAACAGCTTGAGGAATCGTTTTTAAAACGGCGCTTATTTTTCCAACCATGGAAAAAACGATCGCGGTAACTGCGGCAATCCGCAGGATACGGGGATCGGTAATTTTCGTTAAAGCAATGGCACCGGTAACTTCAGAATACGTTGTGTTTGGCGGTCCGCCTAAAAAACCCGCGAATGAAGTTGCAACTCCATCTCCCAATAATGTCCTGTGCAAACCTGGTTTTTTCACGAAATCTTTGCCTGCAACCCCGCCAATCGCATACATATCGCCAATATGTTCAATAATAGGGGCAATAGCAACCGGAATCATATAAATTATTGCGCCCCAACTAAATACAGGAGTGGTAAATTTTGGCAACACAAACCATGCGGCTTCGTGCACCGACGAAAAATCCACCAGACCGGCAATAATTGAGATTATATAGCCCACAATAATTCCAATAAAAATAGGGATCAATTTTATTATTCCTTTTGCATAGGTAACAATTGCAATGGCAGTGATCAATACTGAAAGGGCGATGGGCCAGTTGGTTTTTGCCATATCAACTCCAACCGTGGCGAGTGATAGACCAATGATCATGATAACGGGCCCGATCACGACCGATGGAAATATTTTTCCGATGAATTTTACGCCCCATAATTTAATGATGGTTGAAACGACACCATAAACTATCCCCACTGCTATTAAACCCGATAAGGTACCGGCATACCCATAAAGTTTGGTAGCTGCAACAATAGGGGCAATAAAAGCAAAACTGCTTCCTAAAAACACCGGTACTTTTCCCTTGGTAATAACGTGAAAAATGAGCGTTCCAACCCCTGCTGTAAACAAAGCCACGGCGGGATCAACATCAATTAACAACGGCACCAAAACCGTTGCGCCAAAGGCTACAAATAAAAATTGAATACCGACAACAATTCGTTTGGCCGGATTTTTAAGATTGATTGCTTTTTGTTGAGGAGGAGTTGGGGGAGTTTGCATAAGAAAATTGAGGTTTAAATGCTCAAAAATAGGGATAATAATTTAACAATCTTTAACAAAATATTGCAGAATGTAAATTGAGGTGATCGATCCCGTTTGATATTTAAAAAAACTGTGATTTTTTCATGATTATATGGGATATGGATGCTATAAAAGAATTACAGTTTCAGCAGAAAAGGATCTAAAAGAACTTGAAGTATAATCTCCTATAATTTCTTTCTTAATTTTACCATAAATTGCCGTTTCTATTAAAAGTAGCGGCAATTTTCTTATTTTTAATCTTTTTAGAAAGTAATATATTCAGCTTTTGGTTCTATACCAATTATTGATTTAACCATAAGCTTTCTAAGCGCTTCAACTAAATTTTTCATTATGAGTTATTTTACTGATGATTTTTCACAATTCTTTATGGATCTGGCCGGAAATAATAATACCGAATGGTTCCATGCCAACAAAGAACGCTATGACAAAAGTGTAAAAGCGCCCTTTGAAGCCTTTGTAGAAAAGATCATTGAAGAGATCAGCAAGTTAGATTCAGATTATCAAATCACTCCAAAGGAATGTATTTTCAGGTTACATCGCGATTTACGCTTCTCAAAAGATAAATCATCCTATAAATTATTCTCCTCAGCTATCATTTCACCTAAAGGACGGAAGGACAAAAGCATTCCCGTACTATATCTTAAATTATCTCCAGAGGACATGTGGATCATGGGCGGTTGTTATGATCCATCTACAGCTCAACTAAAAAAGATAAGAACTGCAATTAGCAGCGATCCTAAAGCATTTAGAGCTTTAATAGAACGACCGGATTTTAAAGATAAATTTGGGGAACTTAAAGGTGACGTCAATAAACGAATCCCAAAGGAATTTCAAGAGGTGTTTAAAATAGAACCCCTAATTGCCAAGAAGCAGTATTATTATGGGACAGATTTGCCGCCAGAAACTATCACGGATAATAATTTGGTATCCCTGGTGATGGATCATTGGAAATCTATGCGACCGGTTTCCGATTTTTTAACCGAAGCAATTACTGAAGATGGCGTATAACGAATATTTAGCCGATAGGATCCGCCAACTTTTAAATGAAAAAGGCGTGAACTTTTCTGAAAAGAAAATGATGGGTGGACTTTGCTTTATGGTAAACGATTAAATGTGCTGCGGAATCCATTTCGATAAAAAAAATGGAAATAGATCTATTAATGGCTCGAATAGGGGAAGATGCTTCTCCTAAAGCCTTGGAGAAAGAAGGTTGCCTCCCAATGGATTTCACGGGAGACCTTGGTTATGCTTTTAGACCCCAGAGGGAGTGAATATGGAAGAAGATCTGTACTACTGGCTTCAGCTATGCCTAGATTTTAATCCATTGGCTAAAGCCAGTAAAAAACGAAAAAAGTGACAAGTTTAGCCTGCTTGTTCTTTTTAACCAATCTTGTTTCTTAAATGTCATATTCAGCGACCGGATAGCTATTTATAATTTTTGTTCTCCAATAACTAAGGTAATTCTTACCGCATCAAATTAATTTGAGAAGAAACAGTTGAAAAAATTTCGATAGTTTTCGGAACGGGATGACATAAACATTCTAAGAAGGATAGTAGTTTATTATTCTCCATAACAGGTTTATAATTATCATTTCAGCAAAAAGAACTAAATTTTTTAACATTTTCTGTAACAAACAGTTATTAATGGAGTCTATTAGGTACATCAATCAGATACATTACTCGATTTTTAATGAAATTATCACTTTTCACCCTCATCCTCATATGCTTTTGTTCGACTACAAGTGCACAAGTAACCAAGAAACAACTTCTTATTCAACGAGCTACAGAGGCCCCCAAAATAGACGGGATCCTGGACGATGCAGTTTGGGCCAATGCTCAGGAAGCAGCTGGCTTTACGCAGTTTCGTCCCAATACGGATGTTAAAGACACAGAAGAAAATAAGACGGTTGTAAAAATGACCTACGACAATACCGCCCTATACATCTCTGCACACTTATATGACGATCCCACAAAAATTGCAAAACAGCTTTCCAGTCGGGATAATTTTGGAAGTGCAGATTTCTTCGGATTTGTAGTAAACCCCAATAACGACGCTCAAAATGACACCGAATTCTTCGTATTTGCCTCGGGAACCCAAGCCGATGCCATTTCTACCCCAAGTGTGGGCGAGGATTTTGGATGGAATGGCGTTTGGAGTAGTGCCGTAGAGATCGTAGAGGATGGCTGGATCGTGGAAATGAAGATCCCATACCGTTGTCTTAGATTCAATAATAATGATGTGGAAACCTGGGGAATTCAGTTTCATAGAAGGTTTAGAAGGGATGAATCTCAATATACCTGGAACCCAATAGATGTTTCCAAAGGGAATATTGGCTTGTACAATGGGGAATTAAAAGGTTTGGACGATCTGGATCCTCCAACAAGACTTTCCCTTTATCCGTTTGTTTCTACCGTTCAAAACAATTATGATGGGGCGTACGAATCTAACTTCAATGCAGGGTTGGATGTAAAATACGGTCTTACCGAAAACTTTACACTGGATGCTACTTTAATTCCTGATTTCTCGCAAACAGCATTCGATAATATCACTTTAAATCTTGGGCCTTTCGAGCAAACTTTTTCTGAACAAAGACAATTTTTTACGGAAGGAGTAGATCTTTTTTCCAAAGGAGATTTGTTTTTTTCCAGAAGGGTAGGAGGCGCACCTATCACAAATCCCGTGACCTCTGCAAATGAAGAAGTAGTAGATTATCCGGAATCGGTGAAGGTGCTAAATGCTATTAAGGTTTCCGGAAGAACTGCAAACGGCTTAGGCTTGGGCTTCTTTAATTCATTTACCGAAAAAGCAGAAGCTACCATAGAAAATATAGATACGGGAGACAGAAGGAAGGAACTGGTAGAGCCTTTTACCAACTATAACATCGTGGTGGTAGACCAGCAATTTAACGGTAATTCCTCTGTTGGGATCATCAATACCAATGTAACCCGGGAAGGTTCTTTTAGAGATGCCAATGTTACCGCGATCACATCAAACATTACCAATAAGCGCAATACGTATCAGGTTCGCGGGGATATAAAAATGAGTAATATCAATCTGAAAACCGGTACTCAAACAGGATTCAGTACCTTTTTGGCGGCTAGGAAAGTACACGGAAATTTTAGATATAGCATAGATCACAGTTATGCCGACACCAAATACGATCCTAACGATCTCGGTTTGCAGTTTAGGAATAATTATAACGATTTTGGGATCGACCTTAACTATCGAACTTTCGAGCCATCTGGGAAATGGAACCATTACTTCTCCAATTTCTATTTGAACTACACCAGGCTGGCAAATCCCAGTACCTTTACAGGTCTTGGAATGGGGATAGGCGCGAATGGTTCAACCAAAAAATTGAATGAAATGGGCTTCAACATTAATCTAAAACCAGGAAAACAATACGATTATTTTGAACCAAGAAAAGCGGGAAGTTATTTTATTACGGAAAATGGAGTAAACCTAAATGGTTGGTGGCAATCCAACAACAATAAAAAGGTAGCTTTAAGTGCCAATATAGGAGCAGAAACCCTTTTAGAAGATGGTCGTGATTACCTTAATTATTGGTTCGGACTTGGGCCTCAAGTACGCTTTAGCGATAAATTCATGATTTCCTATTTCTTTTCTCGGCAATATTACACTGGGGATCGAGGTTATGTTACTCAGGTGGACGAGGATGTGATTTTTGGAGACCGGCAGCGGGAAGAGATTGAGCAGACCTTTCGTGCGAGTTACAATTTTAACCCGAACCACACCTTATCCCTAACCCTGAGAAATTACTGGGGAATTGTGAGATATGATGAGCAATTGTTCAGTTTGCAGGACAATGGGCGTGTTACGAGCACTACAGGTTATACCACCACTAACATACCTGATAACCCGGATATCAATTTCTCTACCTGGAATTTCGATCTTGGCTATTCCTGGCAATTTGCACCCGGGAGTTTTGTGACTGCGCTATACCGTAACCAGTTATTTAATCTTGATACCGAAGCTCGGGATTCTTATACTAATAGTATAGATACTTTGTTTAAGCAACCCATTAGCAATGTGTTCTCTCTAAAACTGCAATACTTTTTGGATTACAATCAGATCTCAGGCTTGTTTAAAAGTTAGATTTTTTAATTTATAGAATTAAAATAGCTACCCCTTGAAATTAACCTTTTAAGGGGTGCTGTTTTATAGGGATATAGATGGTTATATAAAAATGGATCGCACACAGGATTTAAGAACTACATTTGCGCTTTGGCAGACTAAGCATAGGTTCCGGCCAAATTTGACACAGGTTTTTTTATGAAAGGAAAGAATGAAATGGAGGTTAAAAGCGCGATCACTTCAGAGGAAATTGACAGGTGCATCGCTGTATTGGCCCAACTGGTAGGGGATACTGAACAGATCTTTGATATTCCGAAAGAACAAAGAACCGAACTTTTAAAAGTTGCCGGAATGTTTTCCAGGCCAAATCGCGATGAATTTTCCCGGCGAAAAAAGGACGGAAAAAAAGCTGCAAAACGCAAACTGGAAGCCAAAGATAAAACCGCACGCAAAGAAACCGGTATAAGAAATGCCAGGGAAGCAGTGGTTTTTGTCGCTCCCAAACTGCTCCCAATGTCCCATCTGGCCAATAAAATCGAACTGGAACTGGAGACTCCCAGGAAATGCTACGTCTGTAAAACGGAATTTTCCAAAATGCACCATTTTTACGATTCTATGTGCACGACCTGTGGGGATTTTAATTATGCCAAACGTTTTCAAACTGCAAATGTAAAGGGACAGGTAGCGGTTATTACAGGCTCCCGCTTAAAAATTGGATATCACATCTCCCTGATGCTTTTGCGTGGAGGAGCAACCGTGATCGCGACCACCCGTTTTCCGGTAGATTCCGCTTTGAGGTTTTCAAAGGAAGAAGATTTCCCGGAGTGGGGACATCGGTTAAAGATCCACGGACTCGATTTACGGCACATCCCAAGTGTGGAGATTTTTTGCAATTTTATAGCTCAAAAATACGAGCGTTTGGATATTCTCATCAACAATGCGGCTCAAACCGTGCGACGCCCGGCCGGATTCTATCAGCATTTAATGGAGAATGAAGAACGCCCGATAGCTTCCCTGCCAGAAATGGCGCGGGATTTTTTGGTAGATCACGGGGATTGTTTACAGGAATTAAAGGTTTTGACCACGGGAGCTTCCTCAAATCAAAATATGCCGGTTACCTGGCACGGGCCCGAACCCGGAATTGGATTGCGGGCTTCGGCCAAATTATCCCAGATCCCCTATAGTTTTGACAATAGTCTTGTTGCAAAAGAAGTATTTCCGGAAGGGAAACTTGATGCCGATCTGCAACAAGTGGACCTCCGAAAAACAAATTCCTGGCGCTTGAGACTCGGTGAAATAGAAACCACCGAAATGCTGGAAGTGCAACTCGTAAATTCAGTAGCACCCTTTGTGTTGTGCAACCGACTTTCAGAAATAATGAAAAAGGATAACACGGGAAAAAAACACATCATTAATGTTTCGGCCATGGAAGGGAAGTTCCACCCTGTTTTTAAGGAAGACAGGCATCCACATACCAATATGGCAAAAGCCGCTTTAAATATGCTTACGCATACTTCTTCCGGAACTTTGGCCAAAGACGGGATATTTATGAATGCTGTGGATACTGGCTGGGTTACAGATGAAGATCCCGCTGCACTGGCAAAGATGAAACAAGAACGTGACGATTTTCAACCTCCGCTGGATATAGTAGATGGCGCCGCGCGGGTCATGGATCCTTTATTTGATGGAATCAATACCGGAAAACACTGGTGCGGAAAATTCCTGAAAGATTACAGGCCGATAAGTTGGTAGCAAAAGTTTAGCTCGAAATAACTTTATATTTGAGTAACATTTTAATCACTGGTTGTCGATAAATCCGGAACAGTAGCTTCTCCTATACCTTTGTTTTGTATTTAAAAAAAAATTAGTATCATGAGAAATACTGTAAATATAAAAGCTGTTGAATGAGCAATGGATGATTTTATAGTAAATGAAATGACACTAATAGCATAAAGAAAACTAAAGACAGCATTAAAATTATATAGGACCAATTAAAAAATAAAAACCATGAAAGCAATAGGATTTAAAAAATCGTACCCCATATCAGAAAAAGAAAGTTTCATTGAGTTTACTACAGAAAAACCATCTCCCAAAGGATATGATCTTTTAGTAAAAGTTCAAGCAAACTCTGTAAATCCAGTAGATTTTAAAGTAAGACAAAACGCAGCAAAGGATACGGTTTTGGAAACTCCAAAAGTAATTGGTTGGGATGCTGTTGGCGTTGTAGAAGCAGTAGGTGAGAAGACCTCTAAATTTAAGGTGGGCGATTCTGTTTTTTACGCCGGGGATATTACAAGAAGTGGTAGTAATGCAGAATTTCAATTGGTAGATGAGCGTATTGTTGGCAAAAAACCTGAAAACCTGAGTATTGCTGAAGCAGCTGCCATGCCATTAACAAGTTTAACGGCTTATGAAACCTTGTTTGACCGCATAAAAATTGATCCCGAAAAAGACAAAGGAAAATCGGTGCTAATATTGGCCGGAGCCGGTGGAGTAGGATCTATAGCAATTCAGTTGGCTAAAAAATTAGGGGATTTAACCGTAATAGCTACGGCTTCTCGCGAAGATTCCATAGAATGGTGTAAAGGTTTAGGAGCCGATTTTGTAGTGAATCACCATCATTTAAAAGAAGAATTAGAAAAAATTGGTCATAGCCAGGTTAACTATATTTTGGATTTTGTAGATCTGGAAGGCTATTGGGAAACTGCAACAGAGATCATTAAACCACAAGGTCATATTGTATCCATTACAGGTAGTAGCAAGCCCTTGAATCTAAATCTACTAAAAAACAAGAGTGTTACCTTTTCCTGGGAGTTAATGTATACCCGGTCTATGTTTACCACAGAAGATATTGAGAGACAACACGAGATTTTAAATCATATTGCCGATCTATTGGACAACGGTACTATAAAATCTACATTAACTACTACTTTAGAAGGCTTTACTGTAGAGAATTTAAAAGAAGCGCATAGACTCCAGGAATCTGGTAAATCTATTGGTAAAACAGTACTTTTATTCTAAAATGCTTGAGTTATGGATCTGGAAGAAAACAAAAAGAATACGATTGCATTCTATAAAATGGCCTATGAAGGGAATCCTTCCAAGGCCATTGAACTGTATGTTGGCAGTGAATATATACAGCACAATCCAGCAGT
>Ga0307487_1002281_pt1 | contig 12449 bp, 12 predicted proteins | sample CBIW12metaG_FD_203665 | JGI IMG/M metagenome (GOLD analysis project Ga0307487, IMG submission 203665) | Sea-ice brine microbial communities from Beaufort Sea near Barrow, Alaska, United States - CBIW 1.2 | ecosystem: Environmental > Aquatic > Marine > Coastal | place: USA: Alaska | collected... | reverse complement strand
CGAGATGAGTGGGACGGGCATGGTGGGCATCGCTCTTGGCCTCTTTGCTGGGGGAAGCGCGGTGGGAGGTCTGCTCTACGGGGCGCTGAAAGTCTCGGGGTCCCCGTCCGCCCAGCTGCTCACCATCGGTACGGCCCTTGTCGCCACCGCATCACTGGTGGCACTGACTGACAACGGGATATGGCTGAGCGTGATCCTGGGATTTGCGGGACTGTTCTTCTCGCCGGTGATGATCGTGGCATACCTGGCGGCACACACCGCGGCAGCCGGACGCCGGCAAAATGCCGCGACCACCTGGGTCAACACCAGTCACAACCTCGGATCCACGGTCATCATCGCGGCGGCAGGAATCCTGATCCAGTACACGTCCGTACCAATCAGCACAGTCGTGATCGGCGCCGTCTCGCTCCTGCTGCTCGCCGTAGCCGGAGCACTGGGTTCTCGACGTGGGCATGCGACTCCCGTGGTTATGAGCGACGCGAGTATGCCACCGGGTCGAGGGCTTGCTGACGTCGACTGAACTCAGGTGCTCAGTCCCGGTGTCCGCCGCTTGGGACGGAGCGCTGTCCGCGCTGGGTGTGTTCCCGGCCGATGCGGTCATCGGCACCGCGAAGTCATACCGTCACGCGTGAGAATCATGAGTTACACGTGAACTCATAATCTAAGCGGGAGGTGTAATGGCATCAGCAGTGTGACCAGCCCTTGCTGGGAGTAGCACACGTGGCGTGGGACAACGTCGTGGGGAGTTCGGGCTGACCAAACCAGCGCCGCGACGCCTTACGATGCCGCGGTGCCACCACGGATCGCTGACCGCGCGTCGGCGCGTACCATCTTCGGCTCGGAGCTGGGGGGAAAGCCGGCCGCAATGCCGAGCAGATCACGGCCAACACCAGGAGCCTGCAGGCCGCGATCGCATTGGCCAACGAGCTGTCCGCGGGCTTGATTCTCGAGATGCATCGCGTGCTCATGGAGAGCCAGCCCCGACATTCACCCGGCGCTTGGCGGGAGGTAGCGTTGCGGATCGGCTCCAGCGCCCAGCGCCCCGTCGGCGCGGAGTTCGTGGCGCCCCACCACTCCCGGGTTCCCGCGCTCATCGATGGCCTGGTCGCGTTCTGCGCGCGCGACGACATGTCGCCGTTGGTCAGTATGGCAAGCGGGCACGCTCAGTTCGAGACAATCCATCCATTCACTGACGGCAACGGACGGACGGGTCGCGCCCTGGTACAGGCGATGCTGCAGCGCACTGAGGTGACTCGCAATATCGCCTTACCGGTGTCGGCGGGCCTGCTGGCCGATCTTGAGGGCTATCACGGCGCGCTCACTGCGTACCGGGGTGGCGATGTTGAGCCCATCGTGCTGGCATTCGCACACGCAATCGCGCGAGCAATTCGTAATACCCGCACCCTGGTTGGGGAAGTTGATGACGTCCGTGCGTCGTGGGAATCGAAGCTTCACGCGCGGCGGGACTCAAATGCGTGGAGGCTGCTTGATGCGCTGATGCGTCGTCCAGTGATCTCGGCGGCGCTCGCCGCACAGGAGCTTGGCGTCAAGCAGCCCAATGTCTACCCGCCGCTGCATGCCCTGGCTGAGTCGGGGATCGTGAAGTCCAAGAATGAGCATCGGCTAGGCCCATTCTGGCGAGCGGACGACGTGCTTGCAGCCATCGATCGTTTTGCGGGACGGCGCGAGGCCACCTGAGAGCCACCGGCATTGAAATACTCGCGGCGATGGTGTCGGTCGCGGTGGGGGCCGACCACGGAGCGGATGACCGCGTTCTCCGCATGGACCAATCTTTCAGAGTGCACGTTCGTGCTGCCGCCGACTGACCCGCTGGCGAATTATCGCGCGCGGATCTTCTCGCTCACTGCGGAAGTGCCGTTTGCGGGTCACCCCACGCTGGGCACCGCGTGGGCGTGGTCGGACGCTGGCATGGTGCCGCACACTCCAGGCTAAATAGTCCAGGAGCGCGTTGCCGGGCCTGCGCAGGTATAGCTCGAGGAGCCGATGCTTGCCTTCGTTGCGCCGTCGCTGATCCAATTCGAACCGGTCGACGATGGCGAACTCGTCGCGGTGTGGTCCGGGCTAGGTATTGCCACCGCGTTGTCGCTGCTGGCGGTGCTGCTTGTTCCGAGTGCCGCTAACGCTACCTATTGGTCGGGCGGCATGCCGACTGCGTCGTGGACCATCAGCAATTACAGTTACAACTCCCAATGGCAACCAGGCATGAACCAGGCGGTCGCGAACTGGAACTCGAGGCCCACGCCTGCCTCCATCACGAAGTCCTCCTCACCCAAGGGCACGATTGTCGCGAAGTCGCTCGCTGACAATCCATCGACGAGCCAGAGCTCGATCATGGAATACCGATCGAATTGGGGCTCATCACTATGGATCTTGTGGACCGGTTGGTCTGGCTTCTTGAGGGACGTGGCGGCCCCGGCTCGGTAGATGCAGGATGGTCTGGTGGGCGGGTCTGACTCACGGCTCTTCTGACGTCACCGGTTGGTGGCTGTCCTGCATGCGACGTGTCGACCGGCTTGGCTCACTTTTCGAAGTGCAGCCCGGCGGGCCGTCATGTCCTGATAGGAGTCTGGCGAGTCCACAATAGTGAACTGACTGGTGCCCAACCGGGCTGCGCACCCCAACACAAGGAAGGGCGCAGTTCCCATCATGAACGAAAAACAGATGAAGGTCTACGGCGGGATCGATACACACGCCGACACGCATCACGTCGCGGTGATCGATGCCACCGGGCGAAGGCTGGCCGATGTGCAGGTTCCTGCCACCGCGGCTGGCTATCAGGCGGCGTTACGGTTCCTGGGCTCATGGTCCGCACTGGTCAGCGTGGGCATCGAGTGCACCGGCTCCTACGGAGCTGGTGTCTCTCGTGCCATACGTGAGGTCGGCATTGAGGTGTTCGAAGTCAACCGGCCCAACCGGTTTGATCGCAGAATCCGAGGCAAAACCGACGTCTTTGACGCTTACTCGGCTGCTGAGGCAGTGCTGTCCGGTCGTGCGACGGCCGCACCCAAAGGCAGTGACGGTCTCGTTGAATCACTGCGGGTATTACGCACCTCCAGGTTATCGGCACTGTCGGCCAGGACCGCGACGATCAACCAGATCAAGGGCATGCTGGTCACCGCACCCGAGCAACTGCGTGCACGCTACCGGGGTATGTCGAACACCAAACTGATAGCCGCACTGGCGGCGACCCGACCGACCGTGACACCAACCACCGCGGCCGAAGCAACAGCGTACAGTTTGCGCTTGCTGGCGCGACGCTGGCTGGCTTTGACCGAGCAGGTCGAGGATCTCGCCGGACACATGCAACGGTTACTGGATGCCCATGCCCCTGCCCTGATGAGCGTGTACGGCTGCGGGCCCGACACCGTCGCTCAACTGCTGATTACCGCCGGAGACAACCCAGCACGACTACGCTCAGAAGCCGCATTCGCTGCCCTGGCCGGCACGTGCCCGGTCCCCGCCTCATCGGGCAAAACGAACCGTCACCGACTGAACCGGGCCGGTGACCGCAAAGCGAACTCAGCGCTCTACCACATCACCATTGTGCGCCTGCGATACGACGAAGAAACCCGCCAATACGCCGAACGACGCACCGCCGAGGGCAAAACAAAAATGGAGATCATCCGCTGCCTCAAACGCTACCTCGTCCGCCAACTCTACCCACTGATCGTCCAGACACTACAGCCACAACACAGCACGCTGACGGCTTGACAAACATCTATAGGAGTGTCGCATTTAGGGGTGTAGTTGGGGTCTGAAGCCGCCGCTCTCGAGGAGGCAGCGGACGATGTAGTTGGTGAGGTTGCGGAAGCCCAGGGCTGAGCCGCGGAGGTGTTCGAGGCGCCCATTGATGGCCTCGGTGGGGCCGTTGGAGGAGCCTGGGTGGTTCGTAAGAACGCGAGGATGTCTCCGGCACGTTTGTTCAGGGTGCGGCCGAGTTTTCGTAGCTCGACCAGTGCGGTGGGGACTCCGGTGCGTAGTGACTCAATCAGTGCCGTCAGGTAGTGTTTACCGGTGGCACGGTCTCGGTGACGGTAGGCGTCGATCAGTTTTTGGTAGATGGTCCACGTCACCTCGATCTCGACGTGGTTGTCGGTAGCGAATAGGGCATCCAGTCGTGCCCACTGCCGATCAGTCAGCAGTTTCATGCCTGTGTGCAGGGTGCGTCTGGACATGTAGAGCGGGTCGCCAGCCCTGCCGCGGTGGCCATGGAGTTGTTGCTGGTTGCGTCTGCGGCACTGGTCGAGTGCGTCACCGGCGAGGCGGACCACGTGGAAGGGATCCATGACGGTCACCGCGTCAGGCAACTCTTCGTGGGCGGCTGTTTTGAACCCGCTGAATCCGTCCATCGCGACTACTTCCACCGCATCACACCAGGCCTGGGGGCGGCCCGCGAGCCACTGTTGGAAGACGAGTTTCGAACGCCCTGGCACCATGTCGAGCAGCCGTGCGGGCCCGGTCTTGTTGCGTGCGGGGGTCAGGTCGATGATGACGGTCACGTACAAGCCGGCGAACCTGGTGTGTCGCCACACGTGTTCATCGACACCGATGATCTCGACGTCATCAAAACGGTGGGGATCATCGATAAGGACCCGTCTGCCCTCGGTGAGGACGGCACTGTTCGCGGTATGCCATGCCACCCCCAAGCCCGCGGCGACCCGTGACATTGACAAGTGATCCACCACGATTGCCCGCAACGCCCATTGCAAGCCCGTGGCCGAGATCTTGGCCCGCGGCTGCGCCGCCGCAGACGTGTCCTCCCGCCATACCCGACCGCATCCCTGGCATCGGTATCGGCGCACCCGGATCGCCAACACGGTGGGGCGGTGTCCGAACGGCTCATGAGCGAGGTCACGCACCACCGAACCACGCGGCACGCCCGTACCACCACAGCCATGGCAGCCAGGATCAGTTTTCACCACGCGGCATTTGATCACCGCCCGGCCGCGCTCGAGGCGTTGACCCACCGCCTCCAAACCCAGTTGGTCCAGGCGGCAAAAAGTAGTCAGATCAGGGGCACTGAAGGTAGCGTGAGGCATGTCGAGGTCTTCCAGATGGTTTGCGCTAGAACTTCCATCTTCGGGGGACCTCGACACCTACCCCGGCACCGCCACGCCCACCCCGCCTACACCCTCGATTGCGAAGAGCCCGAATTGGTCCACACTCAGATATCCGACGTCTTACGACGTCAGTGATGTCAACAACACCTACTGACTAAATGAGGAGTATGGCAATGTCGAAGAGTCGAATGGTCGCGATGGTCACCTTGGCGGTCTTGGTGATGTCTGCGTGTAATGCGCCGGAGGCGGAGTACGAGGACGTGTTCCTGAACGCGTCGTATCCGACCTACACCTCCGTCCCGGAGTTGACGGACCAGGCGAATCTCATCGTAGAAGGCACGATCGTGTCGACCGCGACGAGAGAGATCGACGTCTCCAGCCCACTCACCGATCAAGAAGCCGCCGATCCCGAATTGAACCCCGGGGGAACAGAGCAAGGCGAGCAGTCACTCATGGTGTATACCGTGCATCAGGTGCGGGTGGAGCGGGTGATCAAGGGATCTGCCAGCGAGGGCGACACCATTGAGGTCAAGGAGTTGGGCGGAACGGTCGGTAAGGCCCGTTACGCGACTGACTACGGGGTGGTGCTCGACGACGGTGGTTCCTACGTCCTGTTCCTTCAGACGTTCGAGACGGCCCCGGCCAGTCTCCTAAATCCGATACAGTCCGTCTACGAGGAGGTCGGCGGGAAACTGACTGCGCTGCCGGCAAACACACTGGACGTCGAGGCGGTGGCCGCTCTCCAACGAAGCGAGGACTGACCGCCAGTGCTCACCAGGCGCCCCTCAACCGACACGGCGATCGAGGTGCGCGCATTCTTCAACGACGGAGGTGGCCCGCTGAGAGAGGATCCGGTGCCGGGAAGTCTGAACCCGTCAGGGCGCGAGAGTGGGCCGCGACGGACGGGTGCGGGTGACGGAGGCCGAGGGTGAGCTCTGGATCGGCGGGCTCGCCGTGGTGACGGTGACGGGAAACGTGGGCGTGTAATCGTGGGCCCATGACTCACGACGACGTACTGATACCGTGCCCAGTAAGTGGCCATCCGTCGTGCCCGCGTGGCAGGACGCATCGGCGCTGCGCATTGGGCGTCCAGGCGCCGCAGCGAACCTCATGGCCGATGCCGGGGCGGGATGACTTGCCGCCTGCCAGAACCGCTTCGCCGAGTGCAGTTCGAGCTGCGTCGCAAGACTGAGCGATCCGCTCGATCATGCCCGAGCCGAGGAGTCGCTGTCGAGCCGCCGACGGCGCTCCACTGTGGCGGATCGCGTCGACAAATGCGTCCGGCATGTTCGCCACGAGATTGCTCATGACCTCGCCGATGATGCTGTCGAGGTAGAAGCCGGCGCCGCGGGCGGCCGCCAGCCAGTCGCTGCCGGTGGCACGAGCGAACTCTCGCTGGGCACCAAGAGACATCGCGGCGCGGGGGAACCGTCGGGAACCATCGGGCCCCGACGCGATCGCTCCAGATGCGGCGTCGTACATGGGTGCGAGGTAGACCTCGGCGCGTTCGTCGTACATGAGGGAGTAGTTCTTCGCATGCGCGTCAGAGCTCTCGCTGAGGTAGTTGAACGCCACCATGATGGCGAAACGTGCAACATCGGCTTCCGCGTCCGCAGGTATGGTCACGGCGGACCAGATCACGTTGGCAACAGCCGTGAGCCCGGGGCCGCCGTCCGTCTCGTACTTGGCGGTCGAGTCCACTCCGAGGGCTTGACACATGTCCTCTTGGTGGATGCGTCGCAGGACGCCCGCGTTGTCGCGGTAGCGATCGAATCGCTCCACGATGATCGCTGGGATGCCGTCGAACTCGTAGTAGCTGGTCTGTGCCGCGTCTACTCCCAGGGCCCTGGCTGCCGACATGGTTACGTGTTCGACCAAGGCCTGATCTCCCGCGCTCACGCCGGTGAAGCCGCCAATACCAGGCTTGATGATGTGAGTTTGGGGCTCCGTTCCGGTCGCCGCATGCCACGCGCCAGACTCCCAACGCAACGCCATCTTGTGTTGCGCGCCGCTTACGGACCAGTGCTCCTCATACTCGAGGGGTTCGACTGGCCCCGACTCGTCACCGAGCATCGCGCGCAGGCGGGCGCCGATGTGCGCATCGGAGACGGGCGCTAGGTTGCCGGGGCTCTCCGGCAGTGTGTCCTCACGGTAGAGCTGTACGGCTCCGGCGCAGTCGAGACCGCCTTTGTCGAGCAGTGCGTAGGTGGAGGTATCGAGGCTGTTGAAGGATTGCGCCATGCGGAGGCGAGCATCGGGGCCGTCGGGCAGCAGGCCGTTGAAGAACGGAGACGCCTTGTCCGCCGAGTAGCGCTTGCGGGGTGCCGAGGGCATCGACAGTGAGAGCGCGATATCGAGTGGGACGTCGTGGTCGTAGCGGAACTCGACGCCGTTCGCGACCTTGCGCTGCAGGGTCCCGATGCGGCGGCCGTGCAGGAACACAAAGAGCGAGGCTGCCACGTCAGTCCTCGGAGTTGAGGTCGACCGTGGCCACGACGTCAACCCCGAGCGTGGCAAGCACGCCGAGAACCTTGCTGATCTCGGCCCCTGGAGTCTTTCCGTTCTCGAACATTGAAAGCCATCGGGTGGACACACGCGCGCGCGACGCCAGCTCGGCCTGGGTCAGGCCAGCGGCCCGCCGGGAGGCCGCGACGACCTGGCTGACGTCCATGGGCCGACGAAGACGTACCTGAGCGCTCATGAATATGACGATACGCTCACAACTATGAATGAGCAAGAATTATCATATTGGTGGTCTATCTGATCGCAGACACATATCGCGAAATGCGCAGGTATCGTCATGTGGCGGCTTGTGAGCCCCGGTGCAGGAACCTCGTCACGGAGGCGCCGCCTGAGCGACTTCCTTTAACAACGGGCGCTCATATTTACGGATGTCGTGACATCCATGAATATGGAGGGGTTCCGTCGACGATTCAGGGTGGGCCGACTATCGGGTGGGCATCTTCTCCCTCACCACGGAGCTGCCGTTTGCTGGCCACCCCACGCTGGGCACGGCACGAGCGTGGCTGGACGCTGGGGGAGTGCCGCGCACGCCCGGCCGGGCGGTGCAGGAATGCGGCATGGGCCTGGTGCCGGTGCGAATTGACGACGACACGCTCGTGTTCGCCGCCCCGCCGCTGATCCGTTCGGGCCCGGCGGACGACGCCGACCTCGCCGTCGCGCTGTCCGTCCTGGGCGTCACCCTGGCCGACGTGGTGGAGGCCAGGTGGATTGACAACGGCCCCGGGTGGCTGGGTGTGCTACTCCCGAGCGCCGACGCGGCGATCGAGGTGGGAGCGTTCTTCCACGACGGAGGCGGTCCGCTAAGGGAGGATCCAGTGACGGGAAGCCTCAACGCGTCGGTGGCTCGGTGGCTGACCGGCTCGGGTCGAGTGAAGGCGCCGTACGTGGCGCGGCAAGGCGAGCGGCTGGGTCGCGACGGGCGGGTGTCGGTGACGGAGTCCGACGGCGAACTCTGGATCGCGGGGAGTGCGGTTGTGACCGTGAGAGGAACCGTGGAGGTTTAGCTCGCTCCAGCTCTGCCAAAAACGTCACACCGTGTTAAGGTTTTGACATGGCGGTGACGACAAAGCTTGAGCGATTGCGCGAGGTTGCGCTCGATCAGCACGGCCTTGTCACCACGGCCCAGGCCGCCGATGAGGGCGTGTCAAACGCCGAGTTGTCCATGATGGTCGCCCGCGACCGGCTCGAACGGGTGGCGCATGGCGTCTACCGGGTCCCTCAGGTAGCTCAAACGGAGTTCGATCAGTACCAGCTTGCGGTGCTGTGGACTGGTGTCCCGGAGGCGTGCCTCAGTCACGACACGGCGCTTGCTGCATGGAACATCAGCGACATCAATCCCGATCGCATTCACCTCGCTGTGGGGTGCCATCGCCGTATCCGTCGGGCTGGGGGCGAGCGCTACGTGATCCACTACGAGGATGTCGACGCACGTGGCGTCACCTGGTGGCAGGGGATCCGCACGTTGGACGTGCCCACGGCGATCCGCCAGGTCATTTCGTCGGGCGTTCCGACGTACCTCATTCGTCAGGCGTTGGACCGCGCGGGCCGCACCAGCCGTCTGCCGGCCAAGGATCGCGAGCGACTAGCAAACGAGTTGGAGGCTCGCGATGGTGGAGCCTGAGCCGAGCATGCTGACGCAGGCACTCGACGGCCTGAGCCCCAAGGCCAAGCCTCCGGGCTCGGCGCGCATTCTCAACGCGTGGATTACTCAGGCTCAGGACGCGCTGGGCGTGGCGGGGTCGCGAGTCGGTTGGCTGGTGGCCGCGACCGTTGTGTCTGCAGCGCTCCAACGCGCCGTCGACGAGAAGGGCTCGCCCTTGTTTCTGCTCAAGGGCGGCACGATGATTCAGTACCGCCTGCCGGGCATCTCCCGCGCCACTCAAGACGTCGATGGTTTGATCCGTGGGGACCTCGACCCGTTCCTCGCGGCCTTGGACGGCGTACTGGGTGAACCGTGGGGTCCCCTCACGCTCGTGCGCGGCGAGGTGGAGACCATCGACGTCCCGCATCGGCTGGTGAAGCCGCGTCGGTTCGACATCACCGTCCTCGCGAATGGTGTGACGTGGCGGCGCATCCAGGTGGAGATCGCTCCCGACGAAGGTGGAGCGGGCGCGGAGCCCGACCGGATAGCCTCCCCATCACTCGCGGGGTTTGGGCTGCCCACGCCCGATGGCCTGGCGAGCCTGTCCATGCGTTACCAAATCGCGCAGAAGGTCCACGCGTGTACTGACCCACACGATCCGCCTGCGCATGTCAACGACCGGCCGCGCGACGTGGTCGATCTGCTGCTATTGCGCGACCTCGTGGCGGCCACGGGATCGCCGACGCCCGATGAGATCCGGTATGCCATTGAGGACGTGTTCGCGAGCCGTGCGCGCGAGGCCAAGGCGACCGGAGGCTCGTCGAGGGCTTGGCCCACGACTGTGACGGCGCATCAGCACTGGGGGCCCAGCTTCGGCAGGGCGGCCGAATCCGCCGGCCTATCGATCTCAATGTCCGACGCCGTGGCCCAGGTCAACGACTGGCTTGCCCTCGTGGAGCAACCGAGGGCGTAGGCGGCGATCGAGGTGCGCACAATCTCTAGGCACGGTTCCAGGCCGCTGTGGGAGGGCCCGGACTCGGCGATCGGCACAGTGGAAATCTAGGTCCCTGCCACTGCGATCCTTTGGACGAGGGCGTTGGCCCAAGCGACGGCCTCTTCAACGGTTGGCAATACGTCGAGACCTTCGGCGGCCTCCGCATACAGCGTGTCCCACTGCTCACCGACGACGATGCTGGGTGGCCATGCCTGTTGTTGGCGGTAGTTGAAGAGTCACACGCACGTCGCGGCGAGTTGAGTGGGGTCGAGGCCCTAGCCCTGGTCGAGGAGTTGGAGGTCGACCAGGTCGCGCGCCCTTTCGCTGCCTTCGCCGAGACCGCGTGGAGCTTCTGTGCGACCGGGTGATCGGCACGCATTACCGGCACCGGTCGCGGGGCCTCGAGTCCTACCTCGGTGAACAGGCTAGCCAGGTCGGTGGCGAGCCGGAGTTCGGGTTCGTCGGCGTCGCCTATCTCGTTGTGCCCTAGCTCGAACGTGACCGTGCACCATGGCCTGCCTCGATAGTCGAGCTTCACATCGAAGGGCTGCATGACGTACGCCCCGGGGACCCCGGGCAGACGTGGCGCCGGCTTCTCGATCAGTCGTCCGGTGAAGCCAACCCATCCTGTGGCCAGCGACTCCTCGAAGTCGCTACGGAAGCGGGCGGGCGGCTGGACTCTCGCGGCGTCCAGGTCTCGTGTGAAGCGTGTCCCTCGCCCGTAGCGCAGTGCCATCGCACTGCCACCTTTGATGGCGCCTTCAGGAAGCAACTGGCCGACCACGGCGAGTGCCATCGCGACGCGCCGACGCTGGGTCAGGGCATCGTTCTCTTCGACGTTGCGGAGTCGCTGCTCAAGCGAGCGCACGCTCGGCGGGGCGTCGTCGTACGTCACTGTCGGAGTCCTTTCTGCACTAGCTTCCACTCGGCGGTGGTCAGCAGGCGCTCTGCTCGTGCCTGCTTTGCCGCCTCCAGCAGGCGTGTGCTCTCGATGTGGCCGCGACATTCCAGAATGGCGTCCGTGACCGGCTGTGCCGCCAGGCCCTCATAGAACACGGTGCGCACGTCGCGCGTCACCTGGGTCAGCTCGATATAGGGGGGAAGCGTAGGTCGAGCGCGCCTGGGGACGGCGACCTTGATCTTTCGAGGGTTGACGTCGGCAAGCCCGAACAGCGCCAGGACCGACTCGCCGTGCAGGTAGGCGCCTTCGCCCACCCTCAGGAGTGCCTCGGCGAACTGGTCGAACTCGGTGGGGCGCACATCGGGAACCCTGTATAGCCCGTAGGCGACGTTCTCCAGGCCGCCGCGCGCGGCGAGTTTGGGCAGCTCGCCCGCCGGCACGCCTGCCTCGGTCGCGTCCCTCGTGGTGACATACCCGTATTGCTCGAGCGCGATCTCGCGCAGGACGTCCCGATACTTGGTCGCCCCAGCCATGTCACAACTATACCGAAAACAGTAGTATTGTGACAGGGCTCCGGAGGGGCGTCGCGCCACGGAAGTTCTAACTACCGCGCAGATGACCGCGTTTTCCGCGTGGAACAACCTGTCGGAGTGCACGTTCGTGCTGCCGCCCACGGACCCGGCCGCCGACTACCGGGTGCGCATCTTCTCCCTCGCCACGGAGCTGCCGTTCTCGGGTCCAGAACTCCTGACCTGGTGAGATCGTTCAGTTGATCCCGGGATGGCCCTTGACGCTGTAGGTCAGGGTGAGGTCGGTGCCGGGGTAGCGGGTTGCGGTGTCGTTGAGTTCTGTGCAGAGCGCGGCGAGGGCTTTGCTGCGTCGGGGTGCGCTGGCGGGGTCGAGCCGGACGTGCAGGGTGCTTTCGATGATCTGCAGGTCCCCGGGCAGCGTGAACGCTTCGCGGAGCAGCGCGCGGGCTTCGTCGTCACCGCGGCTGTAGTGCGGACGCAGCAGCCGCGCGAGGGCACTTTCGCAGTTGTAGGCGCTCATTCGGATGGCGTGGGTGAGCAGCTTGCGTTCGGTCTCCAACCTTCGGCTGCCTGGCCGGACTTGCGCCAGCGGCAGGTGGGTGGCGGTGCTGCGGGAGGCCTTCTTCGCCGCGTCCAGGTCGGCCTGAGCCTGTCGCAGGGCCTGCCCGGCAGTGTGGTCGACGGTGGCCTTGCCGTCATGGCCTCGCTGCCCGGCCGCGACATTGCCGATCGCGCGGGCCTTGGCCGGGTTGGGGACCGGCCGGGCCAGGTCGTCTTCGTGGTCGGCGTAGCTATCGAGGGCGTCGAGGCTGAAGTGCTCGCGGGCGTATTTGAAGTA
>Ga0307487_1002278_pt1 | contig 12468 bp, 10 predicted proteins | sample CBIW12metaG_FD_203665 | JGI IMG/M metagenome (GOLD analysis project Ga0307487, IMG submission 203665) | Sea-ice brine microbial communities from Beaufort Sea near Barrow, Alaska, United States - CBIW 1.2 | ecosystem: Environmental > Aquatic > Marine > Coastal | place: USA: Alaska | collected... | reverse complement strand
GCCCTCCTCCATCGCTACCGCCTTCGACGGCTATCCACTGGCCCTGCAGGGTGAGGCCGGACGCGCGATTGGCCTAAGCACGGTAATGTCGGTGATCGGTGGCCTGGTGGGTGTTTTAGTGCTGGCCTGTGCCGCGCCGGTAATCGGCGATCTAGCCCTGCGCTTCGCCCCGCGCGACTATTTTCTGGTCGCCGGTATCGGCCTGCTACTGGTCGGCAGTCTATGCCAAGGCTCCTTGGCCAAAGGCATCTTCGCCGCCGCCCTAGGCGCCATCATCGGCATGGTCGGCATGGACCCGGTCACCGCCCAGGGCCGCTTTACGCTAGGCCAGGTCGAACTGATGGGCGGCATCCACTATGTGGTGCTGATGATCGGTCTGTTCGGGGTCGCCGAAGCCATTTACCAACTGCACAATCTGGACAGCACGCCGATCCGGCAGAAAGTCGACAAGATCATCCCGTCGCTGGCCATGGTGCTGAAATTTCTGCCGCTGTCGATCCGCACCTCGGTGATCGGTGTACTGGTCGGCGTACTGCCCGGTGTGGGCGGCGACATCGCCGCACTGATGGCTTACGACCACGCCAAGCGCAGCGTGAAAAACCCCACCCAGCCGTTCGGCAAAGGTGCCTACGAAGGCCTAATCGCCGCGGAGTCCGCCAATAGCGCGGCGGTCGGTGGCGCCTATGTGCCGATGCTGACCCTGGGCATGCCAGGCGATGCGGTGACTGCCGTGATCGTCGGTGCGCTGGTGGTGCACGGCCTTAACCCCGGCCCGATGCTGATGGTGGATAACCCGCATATCTTTTGGTTCACCGTGGGCAACCTGGCGCTGGCCAATGTCTTTCTGCTGATTCTGGGCATGATGGGCATCAAGCTATTCGCCAAGCTAGTGGAGATTCCCAAGGCGGTGCTGATCCCCTTGATTATGGTGCTCTGCGTAGTCGGCACCTACTCCATCAACAGCAGCATGACCGAGGTGTACTGGATGCTCGGTTTCGGCCTGCTGGGTTATCTCCTGAAGATTTTCGGCTTCCAGATGGGCCCGATCGTCCTTGGCGCCATCCTCGGCCCGCTGATGGACACGTCCTATCGCCAGGCCATGTCCTCAGCCGGTGACAACCCGGTCGAACTGCTCAACGAACTGGTCAGCAGCCCTCTGTCATTGATTCTGAGTACAGCCCTGATCCTGATTCTGCTGAGCAACACACCCTTGTTCAGTTGGCTGAAACAGAAAATCAGACAATCCGCATAACCCAACCTGGCTTTACCTTGCAGCAAAGCCCGCCCCGGCTTACGGGGACACACAACAACAACCCGATGGAGAAACTCCACATGCTTAAAGTTCTATTCGCCAGCGCCGCCCTGTCCCTTAGCGCGCTGACCCTCGCCTTGCCAGCCCATGCCGAATACCCGGAACGCAGCATTCAGGCGGTGGTTCCCTGGGGGGCCGGCGGCGCCACCGACAACGTGATGCGCAGCCTCAGCCCCTACGTCGAACGCGAACTGGGCGGCAAACTGATCATCAACAACCGTCCGGGCGGCACCGCGGTAATCGGCAGCAGCTATGTGCTGCAACAACGGCCGAATGGCTACACCCTGCTGCTGGGCGCGGAAAACCCGCAGCTGTACCCGGTACTGGGTCTGGCCAAGTTCGACTACAGCGAGTTTTTCCCGGTGAATATCATCGGCCAGAACGTGGTGGTGATTGCCACCAATGCCGATAGCCCGTGGAACTCCATGGCCGAGCTGCTCGCCGCTGCCAAGGCCGACCCGGACACCCTGCGCATGGGCAGCACCGGTGCCGGCGGCCTGCCCAGCACCGTGCATGCAATGATCAATGCGGTAGACGACTTGAGCGTCCGCGAAGTGACCTTCGGTGGCGATGGCCCAGGCATCACCGCACTGATGGGCAAGCATATCGACTTTATGCCCCTGAGCCTGGCAGCCGCCAAAGAGCTGGTGCGCAGCGGCAAACTCAAGGCCCTGGCGGTCTTTGCCAAGGCCGAAACCCCCGAGTTGCCAGGCGTAGCGCCGATCACCGATGCCCTGCCGGCCATCGCCGAATACCTGCCCTGGGGTCCGTTCTGGGGCGTTTTCGTGCGCAAGGACACCCCCGACGCGATCAAGCAGAAGCTGGTCGACGCCTATGCCAAAGCCGTGGCCAGCACGGAATTTCAGGGCTTCCTGAAAAACTTCGGCGCGCAGAGCTTGAACTTCAGCGGCACCGAGGCCGAAAATTTCCTCAAGCGCTGGCAGTCGGTTACTACCTGGTCGATGTACAAGGCCAAGGCCATCGATATCTCCCCGGACTCGGTGGGCATCGCCAAACCCTAAGCGCCAACCGGGCGGAGCGTCATGCCCAGACGTGACGATCTGTCCCTGTAATTGCCCTGCTGCAGCCCTCTCCTGAGCTGCAGCGGCACCCGGCAGACCCCTACCGGCTGATCAAACCCGGCTTTTTTCAAGCATCCGCCCATGCGGAAGGGGTTTTTGTTGCCCACGCTTTAACCTGCACAGAGATAACAACAATGACTTGTCTGAATAACATCCGCCGCCCGGCGCTGGTCCCCAGCGCGATCGTCCTGGCCCTCATGGCCGGTACGGCATCACTGGGCAGCCAGGCCGCCGGCTTCACCGACGACGCCAAGGTCACCCTGGGCCTGCGCAATTTCTACATCAACCGCAACTTCGTCGACCCGGCCAACAGCCAGGGCAAGGCCGAGGAGTGGACCCAAAGCTTCATCCTCGATGCCCGCTCCGGCTTTACCCAAGGCACCGTCGGGTTCGGCCTGGATGTGCTGGGTATGAGTGCATTCAAACTCGACGGCGGCCGTGGCACGCGCAATACCAGCCTGCTGCCAGTGCATGACGGCAATCATCCGGCGGACAACTTCGGCCGCCTGGCCGTGGCCGGCAAAGCCAAACTATCGAAAACCGAACTGAAGGCCGGCGAGTGGGCGGCGGTGCTGCCAATCCTGCGCTCCGACGATGGCCGCTCGCTGCCGCAAACCTTCCAGGGTGCCCAGCTGACCTCCAACGAAATCGACGGTCTGACCCTCTACGGGGGCCAGTTCCGCAAGAACAGCCCGCGCAACGACGCCAGCATGGAAGACATGAGCTACGCCGGTGCCGAGTCCGACCGCTTCAACTTCGCCGGTGGCGAATACCGCTTCAACGACAACCGCACCCTGATCGGCCTGTGGAACGCTGAACTGCAGGACGTCTACAGCCAGCAGTACCTGCAACTGGTGCACAACCAACCCATCGGGGATTGGACCCTGGGCGCCAACCTGGGCTATTTCGTCGGCAGCGAAGACGGCAGCGAACGGGCCGGCGAGTTGGACAACAAGACCTACTCCGGGCTGTTCTCGGCCAAGATCGGTAGCAACACCTTCTATGTCGGTCTGCAGAAAGTCAGCGGCGACACCGGCTGGATGCGGGTCAACGGCACCAGCGGCGGCAGCCTGGCCAACGACAGCTATAACGCCAGCTACGACAATGCCGGCGAACGCTCATGGCAGGTGCGCCACGACTACAATTTCGCCGGCGTCGGCGTGCCTGGCCTGACTTTGATGAACCGCTACATCAGCGGTGACAACGTGCACACCAGCAACACTAACAATGGCAAGGAGTGGGGCCGCGAGACCGAACTGGCTTACGTCGTGCAGAGCGGCACCTTCAAGAACCTGTCGATGAAATGGCGCAACAACACCATTCGCCGCGACTTCAGCAACAACGAGTTCGACGAAAACCGCCTAATTTTCAACTACCCGCTATCGCTGTTGTAACCCACGGCTGAACCCTGCTTCACCTGCATCTGATGACTCCAGTGCTTACGGCACTTTCAGCCCGTCCTCGTGACGGGCTTTTTTTTGGTGCCAACCCCCCTTCTACACCCGCCCTTTGCCGAAGGATAAACCGTCATGCATTGGCTCCTCGATCGCTGCGCCGACCTTAAGGTCGGCCACAAACTGCTGCTGGGCTTTACCCTGGTACTGCTACTCACCTTGGCCGTGGCCATTACCGGTTTCTATGCCACCACCTCAGTCGGCCAGCAGGCGGCCCAACTCAATAGCGTGGCAGCTATCCAGACTCAGATACTGCAACTGCGCCTGGCGGAAAAAGACTTTATGCTCGCCACCGATCCTACAGCCACCGGCCCGGTCAGCGAGCAAAGTGCGCTGCTAGAGGCGCGCCTGAGCCAGCAACTGGAACAGAGCGACAGCCCCGCCATGGCGTTGCGCCTACAGGCATTGCAGCAAACCAGCAGCGCCTACGTTGCGCAATTCGAGCGGTTGCGGCAGTCGCAGGCCGCCGCCCAGTCAGCGCTGACCGGCATCGGCATTCGTGCCGACGAAACACGCATACAGTTCGAGTTGGTTGAGATGGACATGAAGAACACCCTTCTCGACCTCTATCTGGATCATCAAGCGCTGCAAGGTAACGACCACTCACTGGTGCTTGCCGAGTCTGCATCGGCGCTGCTCAAGCAGCTACATGATCTGCGCGGCAAGGAAACCACGTTCATTCTTCAAGGTGGGGATGAATTCGCCAACCAATGGCAAACGGCCGCTAGCGCCATGGAAGCAGCGGCCCAGTCACTGCATGACGCGTTGGACGACGTGCAAAAAGCCACCCTTGCGCAGGCCTTATCGGCCTTGAACAACTATCGGCAATCGTTCCTTCACTACCGCCAGAGCCGCGCCGAAGCATCACGCAGCCAGCAACAACTGGCCGAACTGGCGCAGGCGATGCTGCAGAAAATCGAGCAGGCCTATACCGCGCAGCAGCAGGACATGCAGGCCGCAACTCATCAGGTGTTGCGCTGGCTCTGCGCTATTACCCTGGCGGCCACTCTGCTCGGACTGGCCGCTGCCTGGCTGATTCGCCGGCTGATCGTGGTGCCCTTACAGCACAGTGTGCAAGTAGCCCAGCGAGTCGCCGCAGGGGATCTCAGTCAGGATGTGCATAACCCGCGAGGCGATGAAGTCGGCCAGTTGCTCAACGCCCTGCAGGCCATGACCTCAAGTTTGCGCAGCCTGGTCGGTCAGATTGGCGGTGGCGTGGCGCAGATTGCCGCGGCGGCTGAGCAATTGTCTGCGGTCAGCGAGCAAACTCGCGCCGGGGTACAAGAACAAACCCTGGAAACGGCCCACACCGCACACGCTATGGGGCAGATGAGCGACAGCGTGCAGCAGGTCGCTCGCCACACAGCCGACGCCTCGCAAGCAGCGCAGGACGCCGATCGGCAGGCGCGTGAAGGTGAACAGGTCGTATGCGCGGCGGTACTACAGATCGGCAGACTGTCGGCAGAAGTGGGCAAATCCAGCCAGACCATCGGTCAAGTCCAAGAGGAAAGCCTGCGTATCGGCAGCGTGCTCGACGTGATCAAGAGCATCGCGGAGCAAACCAACCTGCTGGCACTGAATGCCGCCATCGAAGCGGCCCGGGCTGGCGAGCAGGGTCGCGGCTTCGCGGTGGTGGCCGACGAGGTGCGCGCCCTCGCCCGGCGCACCCAGGAATCCACCGCAGAAATCGAAGGCCTTATCCAAGGCCTGCAAGGCCGGGTGCAGCAAGCGGTTGGACAAATGCTCGGCAATCAGCAACTGAGCGACGACACGGTCGCGCGAATCGACTTTGCCAGCCAGGCCTTAACCGGCATCACCCAGGCTGTCTCGCACATCGAGCAGATGAACCTGCAGATTGCCGCCGCGGCCGAGCAACAGAGTGCAGTGGCGGAGAACATCAATCGCAGTGTCGACAATGTGCGCCTGGTCTCTGAACAGAGTGCCGCGGCCACCGCCCAGACGGCTTCGTCCAGCGCCGAGCTAGCGCGCTTAGGCGCTGAGCTGCAGTGCCTGGTTGGACGCTTCCGCCTCTGAAGCACCCTACAGAGGTGCACTGCCGTGACTGCGAGGCGATCCTTTCATCGCTCGAAGACAAGCACTTTTGGACATTGCCAAAGCCACATGTAAAATATAGAACTTAGTTCCATAATATTTCAATTCATCGAAGCAGCCAGCCCTACTTGCCATAACGGTGCTTATTGCCTGCCGAGGAGACCGTTCCAATGTCTACCGACACACTCGTACAACAACAAGTCGACTGCGACGTCCTGATCATTGGTTCAGGGGCTGCTGGCTTGTCCGCCGCAGTGACTGCCGCCTGGCACGGGCAGAAGGTCATAGTGGTGGAAAAAGCCCCGGTATTCGGCGGCGCCACGGCCTGGTCCGGCGGCTGGATGTGGCTGCCGCGCAACCCATTGGCACGTCGTGCCGGCATCGTCGAGGACATCGAGCAACCGCGTAGCTACCTTAAGCACGAGCTGGGCGAGCGCTACGACGGCCCGCGAATCGACGCCTTCCTAGAGGCCTGTCCACACATGGTGGCATTTTTCGAGCGGCACACCGCGCTGCAGTTCGTCGACGGCAATGCCATCCCGGATATCCATGGCGACGTACCGGGCGCCGCCACCCAGGGCCATCAGGTGATTGCCGCGCCCTATGACGGCCGCGAACTCGGCCCGTTGCTCCAGCGTCTGCGCAAGACCCTGCGCGAAACTTCGTTCATGGGCATGCCGATCATGGCCGGCAGCGATCTCGGAGCCTTCCTCAGCATGACCCGTTCGCTGCGTTCGGCGCTGCATGTGGCCAAGCGTTTCAGTCGTCACCTGTGGCACCTGCTGCGTTATGGCCGGGCCATGCACCTGGTCAACGGCGTTGCCCTGGTCGCTCGCCTGGCCAAGTCCGCCGACGACCTTGGCGTGCGCCTGTGGGAATCGGTGCAGGTGCAACAGCTGCTGCAGGAGAACGGCCGGGTAGTCGGCGCCCTGGTGCGCACTGTGGAAGGTGAAGTCCCTATTTGCGCCAAGGCCGTGGTACTGGCCACTGGTGGATTTCCCCACGACCTCTCGCGACGCCAGCAACTGTTTCCGCGTAGCAACGATCATGAGCACCTGGCCCTGCCGCCACAGTCCTGTTCCGGTGACGGTCTGCGCCTGGGCGAATCTGTCGGCGGTCAGGTCGACACCGACCTACAGTCTCCGGTGGCCTGGGCGCCGGTGTCCAAAGTGCCCTACCGCGACGGAAGCTACGGCCATTTCCCACACATCATCGACCGCGCCAAGCCCGGAGTGATCGGGGTACTGGCCAACGGCAAGCGTTTTGTCAACGAAGCCGGTGGTTACTACGACTTTGTCGCGGCCATGGTCGAAGCGGTGCCCGAGGGCCAGGAAGTCGCCTCCTGGCTGATCTGCGATCACCCGTTCCAGCGTCGTTATGGCCTGGGCTTTTCGCGACCGACACCGGTGCCGCTGTGGCCGCTGCTGCGTTCCGGCTATCTCAAGCGCGGCGCCAGCATCGAGCAACTGGCCACCGCCTGCGGCATCGACTCACAAACCCTGGCCGCGACCGTCAGCGACTACAACCAACAGGCGCGCAGCGGCGCGGACCCGACCTTCGGCCGCGGCTCCACCCCCTACAACCGCAAACAGGGTGACGCCCTGTATCCCGGCAGCAACCCCTGCGTCGCGCCCATCGAGCAGGGACCCTTCTACGCGGTCAAAGTCCAGCCGGGCTGCTTCGGTACTTTCGCCGGGCTGAAGACCGACGGACACGCCCGGGTGCTTGGCGACGACGGCCAAGCAATCGCCGGGCTGTACGCCGCAGGTAGCGACATGGCTAGCATCATGGGCGGCCACTACCCGTCTGGCGGCATCAACCTGGGCCCGGCCATGACCTTCGGCTACATCGCCGCGCGACACATCGCCGGAGCTGGTAATTACGAGTAACCCAGCCCGAGTCAGGAGAATGCGTATGGAAAAGATCATCACCCGCCAACAGTTGCAACTGCCAAAACTTGGCCTGGGCACCTGGCCAATGCGCGACGAGCAATGCACCGCCGCCGTGCTGCAGGCCCTCGAGCTGGGCTACCGGCATATCGACACTGCCAGTGCCTATGAAAATGAGGACGCGGTGGGCAAGGCCCTGGCCGCCAGCGCCACACCGCGCGAGCAGATCCATCTGACCACTAAGGTGTGGTGGGACAAGCTGCAGCCAGCTCTGCCATGCGCCAGTCTCTGCAAGACAGCCTCAAGGCGCTGCGCAGTGACTATGTCGACCTGTTCATGATCCATTGGCCGGCTAAAGACTGGGATCTGTCCCGCAGCCTCGACACCCTGCGGGCGCTGCAAGAGGAAGGCAAAGCACGCAGCATCGGCGTGGCCAATTTTCCACTACCGCTGCTGCGCAAGGCGGTCGAGGAACTGGGTGCGTCACTGGCGGCGATCCAGGTCGAGTACCACGTGCTGCTCGGCCAACAGCCGCTGCTCGACTATGCCCGCGCGCAGGGCATGGCATGGCGCTGATCGCCTACACCCCACTGGCCCGTGGCGAAGCAGCCGCGCAGCCGGCTATCCAACGGATTGCCGCCAAGCATGGCGTGCTACCCAGCCAGGTAGCGTTGCAATGGCTGTTGGCCCAGGACAACGTGGCGGCTATCCCCAAGGCCAGCAGCGTCGCCAACCAACAGGCCAACCTCGACGCCCTGCAGCTGCGCCTGGACGTCGAGGACCGCGCCTTGATCGCCGCCCTGCCGAAGAACCAACGGGTGGTCAGCCCAGACTTCGCCCCGCAGTGGGATTGATCAACGCCTAGATAATGACGTGTAAGCGCCAGCTTGCTGGCGATGCCCTTGAGTCGCTGGCTCCCTGCAACAGCGCTGTATATCCATAAAAAATCGCCGGAAACCCTGTCAGGGGCCTACCGGCGGTTAGGAGGAAACCTTGTGTGTAGCGAGTGTTACTCCTCGAGCGACTCCACGCCCAGCTCGTCCCACACCTCCTCGGCCAGGTGGAAGGTGGCGTTGGCCGCCGGGATGCCGCAATAAATCGCGCTCTGCATTAGCACTTCCATGATCTCGTCGCGGCTCACGCCGTTGTTCTTCGCCGCGCGCAGGTGCAGTTTGAGTTCGCCTTCGCGGTTCATGCCGATCAGCATGGCCAGGGTGATCAGGCTGCGGGTATGCCGCGACAGGCCGGGGCGGGTCCAGATCTCGCCCCAGGCATGCCGGGTGATCATCTCCTGGAACTGCGCATTGAACGGCGTGATGCTTTCCAGGCTGCGGTCGACATGGGCGTCGCCGAGCACCGCGCGGCGCACCTGCATGCCGGCTTCGTAACGTTGTTTTTCGTCCATCTTGGGCTCCAATGGCAGCACCGGCGCACCGGCCGGGCTTTCCAATTGATCAAAGTTCAGATCGCCGGCGGCGAGGTGGCTACCAGGCACGGGAAAACCCTTCAAATAGATAGGGCTCGGTGTTCGGCCAGGGCGCGCGCAACCCAGCGGCGCGCCTGGCCCAGGTAATGGCCAGGATCGAGCAGACGATCCAGCTCGGCGGCATTGAGCTGGGCGCAGACTGTCGGGTTATCGCCCAGAATCGTGCGCAGGTGGCGCTGCTCGGCAAGCGATTGACGGCAGCACTGCTCGATCAGCTGATGCGCCGCGTCGCGGCCGATACGCTGAGCCAACGCGATGCTCACCGCCTCGGCCAGCACCAGACCTTGGGTCAGCTCAAGGTTGCCGGCCATGCGCGTGGCATCAACCTCTAGCCCGGGCAGCAGAATCAACGCCTGTTGCAGGGCGCCGGAAACCAGGCGGCACAGCTCGGGCAGGGTTTCCCACTCGGCATGCCACAGGCCCAGGCTGCGCTCGTGCTCCTGAGGCATGGCCGCGAACATGGTCGCGACCAGACCCGGCGCACGGGTGGCTGCCGCGATCAGCACGGCGGCGCTGACCGGATTGCGTTTGTGCGGCATGGTAGAGGAGCCACCCTTGCCCGGCGCCGAGGGCTCGAAGACTTCTGCCACCTCGGTTTGCATCAGCAGGCTCAGATCGCGTCCCAGTTTGCCAAGGCTGCCAGCGATCAGCCCAAGCAGCGCGGCGAACTCCACCAGGCGATCGCGCTGGGTGTGCCAGGGCTGATCAGGCAAGGCCAGGCCTAACTCTTCGGCGAGCGCCTCAGATACCGGCCAGGCCTGTTCGCCGAGCGCCGCCAGAGTGCCGGCCGCGCCGCCAAACTGCAGCACCAGCAGGCGTGGCTTGAGCTCACTGAGGCGCTGCCGGTGGCGGGTGAGCGCCCCCAGCCAACCGGCGATCTTCATACCCAGGGTCACCGGGGTGGCGTGCTGCAACCAGGTACGTCCCGGCAGCACGCTATCGACATGGCGTTCGGCCTGCACGGCCAACGCCTCGGCCAGCGGCGCCAGATCGGCTTCGAGCAGCGCCAGCGCCTGGCGCAGTTGCAGCACCAGGCCGCTGTCCATCGCGTCCTGGCTGGTGGCGCCGAGGTGCACATAGCGTTCGGCGGTTTGGTCGGTGGCCGCCACCTGTTTGCCCAGAGCCTTGACCAGCGGAATCGCCGAATTACCGGCAATCGCAATGGCCTCGGCCAGTTCGGCAAAATCATACAGTTCGGCGCGACAGGCCACTTCTATGGGCGCCACCGCTGCCTGCGGAATCAGCCCGACATGCGCTTCGGCACGAGCCAGGGCCGCCTCGAAATCGAGCATACCCTGCACCCGGCCAGTGTCGGAAAACACCGAGGCCATGGCAGCGTTGCTGAAATAACGATCGAACAGTCGCTTGCTCAAAAAATTCATCCCAAAAGGTACTTGCAGTACAGCCCAAGTTCAATCCGATAATCGCCACAGTGTTCGCTTATCGAACGTTTCTAGATAAGGTGCGCCCGACTCAATGCCGCGCTTACCCGCGTGCTCTCGACAGCCGCCAGGAGCCTTACGCCGGCCGGAACAGCTGGCTGCTCAAGTCCCGGCTGGCAGTGAGCAGCACCGGCAGCACACGCTTTTCCAGCTCGTTGGCCGGGACTCGCCCGGCGTGGGTGCTGACGTTCATGGCCGCCAGCACATGCCCAGCCGAGTCGTACACGGGCACGGCAACCGAGCGCAGGCCTTGCTCCAGTTCCTGATCAACTACGCACCAACCCTGTTGGCGCACCTGCTGCAGGCAGGCCCAGAGCGCTTCGGCAGTGTGCAGGGTGCGGCTGGTTTTCGCCTGCAGGTCAGCATGCATCAGGTAGTCGCGCAGGCTGTCATCATCCAGGGCGGCCAGCAAAATGCGCCCCATGGAAGTGCAATAAGCCGGCAAGCGGCTGCCGACGCTCAAATCCACCGAAATCAGCCGCTGAGGAATGGCTGAGCGCGCCAGATACAGCACCAGCTCACCCTCCAGAGTGGCCAAGTTGCAGGCCTCATGTAACTGCTCGCTGATCCGGTCCAGGTAGGGCTGGGCGGTTACCGCCAACGGCGTGGACGACAGGTAGGCATGGCCGAGGGTCAGCACCTTAGGCAGTAACGAATAGGTATGCCCCTCGTTGGTCGCGTAGCCCAGCTTCATCAGGGTATACAGGCAGCGGCGCACGGCAGCGCGGGGGATCCCGGTGCGATGACTGATCTGCGCAATGGTCAGGTGGCGTTTGCGCTCCTGAAAGGCATTGATCACCGCCAGGCCACGCGCCAGCGAGGTCATGAAGTTCGGATCGCCGCTCAGATCGGCGATGCGCCTGGCCGGCGAGATATATACCGGCGGAACCAGAGCAGGCAGTGGCGCACGAGTATCGGTCATAACAACTCCTCAGCAAGCGGGTCTTCAGCAGGCGGGAACAGCCTTTAGGCGATTATCGAACCATAGTCCGATAATCGCAATCCAGCCGTCTGCCACCCTGCCGCATCGACCGCCTTGATACCGCTCGGCATGTGCCAGGGGGAGGTTCACGTCGGCACTTGACCCGCGTAACCGAGAAACCCAATCAGCGCACTGATGGTGAAAAAAGCCAGCACTGTAGCCGCCACCAGGGATGCCGCGCAGCGCTCTTCCAGGCCAAATCGTTGCCCGATGATCGGATAGATGCTCATCATCGGCGCACTGGCAAACAGCACGCCAGCAATCATCAAGGGCCGTTCCACTGTCGGCAGCAGAGCAAAGGCGGCAAACACCGCCAGCGGATGCAGGATCAGCTTGCCCACACTGGCCTGCCCTATATCCAGCCACATACCGCGCGTCTTGAGCCCATACAGAGTGCCGCCGATGACGAACAAGGCCACCGGCGCCGACGCGCTGGCCAGCATCTCAACCACTTTCGCCGGGATGGCCGGCAAGCGAATCTCCAGCAGCGAGAGCAGCAACCCTAGGCTGATGGCGATAATCAGCGGATTGCTCAGCAAGCGTTTAACGGTCTCGCGCAACACCGCCAAACTCCCCCCGCCGCTCTGTTTACCGGTTTCCGCCAGGGCCAGAGCCAGGGGAATCAGCAGCAGATTCTCCACCAGCATGCCCAGCGCCAATGCCACCGCGGCGGGCGCACCCAGCACCATGACCACGATCGGATATCCGATAAAGCCGCTGTTGGAGACCGACACGCCCAAGGCGCTGATCGCATTAGCGGTGAGATTTT
>Ga0307487_1002275_pt1 | contig 12477 bp, 12 predicted proteins | sample CBIW12metaG_FD_203665 | JGI IMG/M metagenome (GOLD analysis project Ga0307487, IMG submission 203665) | Sea-ice brine microbial communities from Beaufort Sea near Barrow, Alaska, United States - CBIW 1.2 | ecosystem: Environmental > Aquatic > Marine > Coastal | place: USA: Alaska | collected... | reverse complement strand
GCTAATTCGACAATGGAGGCGGGATGGTCACGGTCGACGCGCAGGCGTCGAAATGACAGGGCTGCACGTTCAGGCTTGATGGGCATGCCGTGATCATGACGCCGATCGCGATTGAGCATATTTGTTATACACAGCCGCCGCATCGCCGACCCGTGAGTCTCGGTCGCCGACCCGTGAGTTTTGGCCCGGAAATGGCCAAGAATGGCGTGAAGACTCACGGCTCGATGATCGACGGGGGTGGGAATTCACGGCTCGGCGTGCGGATCGGCGGAGGAGCAGGTTGAGGCGACCACTGGCATCCGGGTTTCCGCGCGGGCGGGCTATTGGAAGGCGGAGATGCCGGTGATGGCCCGGCCGACCACGAGCGTGTTGATCTCGTAGCTGCCCTCGTAGGTGTAGAGCGCTTCGGCGTCGGCAAAGACGCGGGCCATGCCGAAGTCGGTGGAGATTCCATTCCCGCCGAGCACCGAACGGCCCAGCGCGACGGACTCGCGCATGCGGGCGCTGCCGGAGGCCTTGGCCAGTGCGGCGTGCTCGGGCCGCAGGGTGCCGTTCTGCTGTAGCTGGGCGATGCGCACCATCGTCCCGAGCGAGGTCGTCGCGTTCTCGAGAATACGCACGAGCTTCTCTTGCACCAGTTGGAACGACGCGATCGGCTTGCCGAACTGCTGGCGTTCGAGCGCGTAGCGGAGGGCGTAGTCGTAGGCGGCGAATTGCAGTCCCACGGCCTGCCACCCCACCCAAACCCGGGAATTGGTCAGCAGGCGGTTGGTGTCGCGAAAACTAGTGGCTCCGGGAAGTCGATCACGTTCGGCGACGACAACGTTCTTCAGGGTGATCGTGGCGTTTTGCACGATGCGCAGAGCGATCTTGTTCTCGATCTTTGTCGTCGTGAACCCGGCCAATGTCGCGTCGACAATGAAACCCTTGATCTGGTCGTCGTCGGTGTCGCGCGCCCATACGAGCACGTTGGCGGCGAAGGTGCCGCTGCCGATCCACCGTTTGACGCCGTTCAGCGTCCAGGAGGAGCCGGAGCGTGTTGCGGTCGTCTCCATATTGCGTGAGACGTCGGAGCCGTGTTCTGGCTCGGTGAGCGCGAATGCGCCGATTTTTCGCAGGGCGACGGCATCGGCCAGGTAGCGGTCACGCTGATCGTCGGTGCCGAGCTTGGCAATGGCCGCCGCGAACAGGCCGCTGTGCACGCCGACGAAGGTGGAGATGGAGGCATCCACCCGGGCGAGCTCGAGGGTCATGAACCCGTGCAGCAGGAAGTTGTCGCCGCGTGCGCAAAGATCAACGAGGTTGAGCTCGGTGAGGGCGGGAATCACCTCGAAGGGGAACGTTTCGTTGTTCCAGTGTTCGGCGACGACGGGCCGCACATCACGCTCGAACACCTCGCGGGCATGGGCCAGAAGCTGCTGCTCCTCGGCGGTGAGGAGGTCCTGGTAGCAGAAGAAATCGGCGGTGGACCCGGTGAAGAATTCCGTGCCGGGCTCATCGCTGCTGCTGTCGGCGCCGCTGATCGGCGATGTGTCAATGGCGATGCTCATGGCTGGTCCTCTCTGACCTGGTGCCCTTAAATTGTGCGCCAATCGCAAGAATTGCGCAATCTATTGCATTGAGACCGTGCACGGTGCCCGAGAAGTGGGGGGATTGCGGGCGCAGCTTGCTCGTTTTGTGCGATCGGCTGAGGCGCAGCGCTCAGGGCAGGCGCATGAGAGCGTGCGGAATCGGCATCAGCTCGGCCCGCATGCTCCGCAGCGCGCGGGCGTGAGCGTCGAGGCTCGTGTCTTCGGCGGTTGCCGGGATCAGCTCGGTGACGGACGCGGCGAAACCGTCGGGTCCGCGCGTCACGAACACGCTCATGCAGCGCGTCGTGAGGGCGAGCTCGTGCGGTGTTCGGGTGCTGCCCGAACGCACGTGCACGCTGATGTGCATGCTTCGTGGGCCCGTGTGAATCAAGCGGGCATCCACCTCCACGATGTGCCCGATCTGGATGGGCCGGTAAAAATGGATGCCCCCGGAATAGACCGCGACGGCGGTGTCGGAACTCCAGCCGGCCGCGCAAGCATAGGAGGCTTCGTCGATCCAGCGCATCACGGTGCCGCCGTGGGCTTTGCCGCCCCAGTTGGCGTCACCGGGAGCAGCGAGAAATCGGAACACTGTGCGCGGAGCGGTGCCGGCATCCGTATATTCTTCGGCGCGCATGGCGGCCTGGATGCGGCGGCGCGGCTCCAGGCGCTGCTGAGCGAGCCCCTGCAGGGTGCGGTCGGAGTCGGAATCCGCCTCCCAGACGGGCACGGTTTGAGGAGTTCCGGTGTCGTCGACGGCGACGAAGACGATGATGCAGTGCGTGGCCGGTGTGTAGTGGCGGCGACGCACATCCGTGGTCTCGACGGTGACGAGCACGTGCATGCTCGTGCGCCCGGTGTGTACGATGCGGGCATGCACCTCCACGAGGTTGCCGGGGGCGATCGGGCGCGTGAAGTGCACGTTGCCGACGTAGGCGGTGACGCAGTAGGAGTCGCTCCACCCGACGGCGCAGGCGTATCCGGCCTTGTCGATCCATTCGAGCACGCGGCCGGCGGCGACAGTTGTGCCTGCTACGGCGGCGTCCTGGGGGTTGGCCATGAAACGCAGGGTGATGCGGTCGGGGTTGCTCACGGGATCTCCAGTCATCGGGCTTCTGTCTAGTATCCCGGCGCGCCGGCCGCGTCGCACTGCCCGGCAAAGACGGGGAGGAATTCCACCGCCTGCGGCGACAGAATTCCTCCCTCCCCGGGTGTTCTAGTTGCGTTTCAGAAAGAGGCTGACGTCGTCATTGCTGATGAGGTCTGGGACGGTCCAGCCGTCAAGGTCGTACTCGGCCATGCACTGGTCAGCGAAGCCCTTCATGTAGTCGGTCGTGCCCTGCGCCTGAGCGGCGAAGAGGATCTCTGCCTTCACGTTCTCGTGGTTGCCGGAGTAGTTCCGCTCGTAGAGTTCGTGGCGGCCGCCGAACTCGGTGCCGATGGAGTCCCAGAGTAATTTCATCAGCTTGACCCGGTCGACCGCCTCGACGCCGTCGGATCCGCGAACATACTTGTCCAAGTAGGGCCGGATTTCGGGGGTTTTGAAATCCAGTGCCGATGAGTTGAGGTAGATCAGGCCGGACGCCACATCCTGCTGGATGATTTCCTTGATCCTGGGGTAACCGATAGACATGAACATCCGGTACGCGAGGCCGTAGTCCAGCTTGGGCAGCACGGTACCGTTGGGACCTTGGTCGGGGTTCAGCGTCATGCCGTCAATCAGCGCGTAGAACATGTTGCGCCAGCCGAGAACTTCTCCGACGCGGGTCTGGACGCCTCGGAAATCCTGCGTGCCGGCGACCTCCAAAGCCTTCAACAACAGGCCGGCGATGAAATCCAGCTTGGTGGCGAGTCGGATAACGCCCTGGAAGGTGAAGCGGTTGATGAAACCGGTCTGCGGGAAGAAGTTGTTGATCTTCTCCACGTCGCCGTACGCGAAGACGTTTTCCCAGGGGATCAAGACCTTGTCAAAGACGAAGATGGAGTCGTTCTCGTCCATCCGGCTGGAGAGTGGGTAGTCGAACGGCGTCCCCATGACGGCGGCCTGATGGCTGTACGAGGCGCGGCTAATCAGCTTCACGCCGTCTGCATCCATCGGCACGGTGCAGATCAGCGCGAATTCCTTGCGCTTGATCGGCAGCCCGTAGTGAGCGATGAAGTTATAGTTCGTGATCGCTGAGCCTGTGGCGACGACCTTGGCGCCGGAGACGATGAGTCCGGAGCCGGTTTCCTTCTCGACCTTCATGAACACATCGCCGACCTGGTCCGGCGGGAGGTGGCGGTCCACCGGCGGGTTGATGATCGCGTGGTTCCAATAAAGAACCTTCTCCTGGGATTCCTTGTACCAGCGCTTGGCATTCTCCTGGAACGGCTCGTAGAAGTCCGGCATGCCACCCAAGGTGCCGAGGAAGGCCGCCTTGTAGTCCGGAGAGCGGCCCAACCAGCCGTAGCTCATCCGCGCCCAGGTCTCGATCGCGACGCGGTCCTGTTTGAGGTCCTCGACGCTGTGCGGGGTGCGGAAGAAGGACATCGTCTTGCCACCGGAACCGGTGTCGGTGGGAACCATGAGTTTGTCCTGCAGTTCGGGATTGTGCATCCCGTCGTAGAGGCGCGCGACCATCCGGATGGAATTCCGGAATGCCGGGTGGGTTGTGACGTCCTTGACGCGCTCACCATAAATCCAGACCTCCCGGTCGTCCTGGAGCGACTTGATGTATTCATCCCCCGTCATGGGCATCAACGGATTTGCGGGGGTTGTTCGCTCCGCCAACGGTGGAACGGATGACGTCGCCGATGACGCAGCGGACGATGAGTCCGCGGCGGCAACTGACTGGCTAATGATTTCGGTCATGATCATCTCTTTCTGGGAAGGAAGTATGAGCGGGTAGCGGGACTGGCCAGGGCTAGGAGGTATAAAACGGTTTGAAGGACTTGGCACCGGCGAACCAGCCGGACTCTGGCGCGTCTCCGGAGTGATCCCACGGGGCACCTTCTACAAACCGGCCGATCTGGTGGAATTTTCCGCCGAAGAACAGGAGCGGCTCTCGTTTTGTGATTTCCATGGAGATCACCTCGCCCACGACGATGATGTGGTCACCGCCGTCATAGATATTCCAAGGCCGGCATTCGAGGGTGGCTGCGTTCTTCAGCAGCACCGGAACGTTGCCGTCGAGAGCCCACTCGGGCTCCTCGTTCAAGACCTTGCCTGCGAAGTGCAGGGCCACATCCATTTGTTCCAGGGAGAGGATATTGATGGCGAAGGGGGCGCCTTCGAGATATCGGGCAGCCCGCGAGGTTCGGGTTAGCGTTACCTGGGCCAGCGGGGGATCAAGGGAGACAGCGGTGAACGCATTCACTGTCGCTCCGTGCGGCACGCCGTCCTCGGATCGGCACGTTACTACCGTGACCCCCGTGGCGAAGGTCCCAAACGCGTGGCGCAATTCACGGGTTTCGATGGGGGTCATGACTGCTTGCTGGGTCACTGCCGTCTCCTTAGCTCGGACCTGGTTCTGGGCACGGCGGTATCACGTAGGCCGTATGGGGTGGCTGGCGGCACGCAGGGATTCCGCCGGTCGTCGGCACGGCAGGGACCATGTGCGGGCTGGCTTAGCGCAGGAGGGCTAGTCCTGGGGATCCAGGATGAAGTCGTATCTGACTTCACGGCCCATGCCGTCAGCGCGGTCAGTGGGAGCGAGGATGAGTTCAGGTTTCACGGCCGAGGCGATATCGTCAGCTACGTGCTCGTCACCCTGGAAATACAGCTGGGTGGTGATGAGCTGGTGCCCGGGCGCGGAGACCTTGAGGTGCAGGTGTGCCGGCCGCCAGGCGTGCCAGCCGGCGGCGGCGATGAGTGCTCCGCAGGCACCGTCGGTGGGAATCTGGTAGGGCGCGGGCTGGATGGTGTTGATCTCGAAGTTGCCCTCGGCGTCGGCGATGACGGAGCCGCGGAGGTTCCATTCCGGAATGCCGGGCGCGAACTGGGAATAGAATCCGAGGTCGTCGGCGTGCCACAATTCGATGAGCGCTCCCGCGAGGGATTCACCGGCGACGCTCATGACCCGGCCTTGGAACAGTAGCGGGGTTCCCGGCTCATCGTCTCGCATCGGCAGCGTTGCCGGAACGTTCTGCGAGGGGGCGTCCGGGACGTAGTAGGGTCCCTCGATGGTTCCCTTGGAGCCGTGCCGGTTGGCGTTGGCAACCTCCTCGACGGAGTGCTCGATCCAGACGTCCAGGAACAGCGGCCATTCACCGTCTTCGCCGACCTGGATAAGCCAGGCCTTGAAGGCGTTGTATTCGTCGTAGGTGACCTTCTCGGTCATAACCGTGTCGTTGATCGCGTTGATGACCCTGCTGGCGATCGCGCTGATGCGGTCCTGGCTGGTCGTGGCAACAAGGTGCTTGTTTTCCCTGAAGCGTGCAGTTGCCCCCGCGCCCGAAGCAGCGGCGGTGGCCTGAATTTCCGTGGTCATAATGACTCCTTTGTCGATGAACGGTTTTTCCTGAACCCTTGGTGTGTTGTGGCTGCTGGTGGTGCGTGCCGCGTGTTAGCCGTGGGATTACTGCAATGCTAGGAGGCCAATTTGGTGAGGGGAAGTACTTATTTCACGCTCATTGAAAGCTTTTCGATATCAGTGTGATGGAGCACGCGCGGACTACTCAACGGCCGACGGATGCTTCGCCAAGGGGGTGACCTTGATGTCCATATACGGAAACAGGGGCAGACCAGAAAGCAGAGCGTGGAGCTCATCGTTATCGGCCACGTCAAAGACGGAGTAGTTGGAGTACTCTCCGACCACACGCCAGATATGTGCCCAGCGGCCGTCACGCTGCAGCGCTTGCGAGTATTCGCGTTCTTCCGCCTTGGTGGCCTCCGACTGCTCTACGGGCATATCCAAGGGGATGTTGACGTCCATGCGAACCAGATACAGCATCATCTTCTCCAAACGATCGGGGCAGTAAACCGGTGGTGTCCGGTTAGTTCTGCCGAAACTTCTTCAATTTATCCGCATCAATTTCTGCCCCGACACCAGGTACGTTTCGGACCCGGATGGCGCCCGCACTGATCTCCAAGGGATCGGCCAGGAGATCGTCGGTCATGTCCAGAAAATTGGAAAGTTCCCCTGCGCGCCGGGAGCTGGCTTCGAAGGCCGCCCCGAAAGTGACCGTTGCGAGGCTGCCCACCTGCGTGTCGATTTGGTTGCCCATCGTGACATCCACGCCGAGGCCCTCGCAGAGGCCGAGGATTTGCTGGGCCTCCGTAAATCCGCTGCGGGCAGTCTTGATGCAGATGGCGCTGCTGCCCCCGGACAGCAGCTCCCGGGATACATCGCCCAGGGTAGGGACACTCTCGTCACCGACAATCGGGATGCTGGAGTGTTCGACGAGGCGGCGGCGGCCCAGAGTCTCACCAGCGTCGCACGGCTCTTCGAGCATGGATAGCCCCAGCCCCTCGGTGCGGCGGAGCACCTCCATGGCCTCGTTTGCCGTCCAACCGCGATTGGCATCGAGGTAGATCTCAGCATCCTTGCCCAAGCCTTCCCGAAGCACGATGCAGGCGTCGACGTCGAGAGACAGCGGCCGACGGCCGGTCTTCAACTTGAATGTGTTGATCCCATACTTCTCGCGGAAACACAGGGCCTCATCCAGCAGATCCGAGGCAGGCTTGAACCCGAGCATATGAGAGACCCGCATGCTGTCGGTGAAGCCGCCCAGCAGTTTGTGAACAGGGGTACCGAGTGAGATGCCGATGATGTCCCACAGAGCGATGTCGAGGGCGCCCTTGGCGGTGGGGTTATGTATCGTGCGCCGGAGGATTTGCTGAACTTTGGCACGGTCAAGCGGGTCCAGACCGATGAGCTGCGGGGCAAACACTTTAGTGACAACCGAAATGATGGAGTCCTGCGTTTCGCCGTAGGTGTACGGTCGGGGAGGTGTGTCAGCTACTCCGCAGATACCGTCATCGGTATGGATCCGGATCAGTACGTGGTCAGCGGTGGTGACTTCCCCGCTGGCAAATTTCAGGGGCCGCGCGTACGGGATTGCATAAGGGATGGCCTCGATGCGTTCAACCTTCATGGGAATCCTTTGCAGCAGCTGCGGACGGCGAACCGGGCAGTGAATCGAATAAAGTCAGAAAGCTCTGCACCAGCGCTGATTCGTTGTTGCGGTTCCACGCCACAACGAGGTCAACGGGTGGCGGGTTCCGCAGCGGCCGGAAGACGACTCCCTGAAAGGAAAACATCCGGGACGTCATCGGAACCAGGGCGACGCCCATCCCGGCAGATACGAGCGACAGGAGGGTGGACGTTTCCTTGGCCTCCTGCACCAGTCGAGGCTGAAACCCGGCTATTCGGCAGGCATTCAGGAAGATGCCGTTCACCACTGAATAGCTGGGGTAGCCGATAAAATTCTCCAGGGCGAGGTCAGCGATGTCGAGTGTGCCCTTTTCGGCCAACGGGGAATCTGCGGGTAGGGCGCAAACCAGTTGATCCTGTTCCAGTAATTTGTGGGCAATCGAGTGGGACCGGATCGGGGGTCGCAGGACGGCGACGTCCAGACGCCCCTCCTCCAGGGCCGTCTCCATCTGCTGAGTGAGCAATTCTCCCTGGACGGTGATCCGTAGTCCGGGAAGGCTGCGGCTGGCGGATTGCACAATAAGAGGCATCAGGCGGTATGTCGCCGTTCCGGTAAACCCGACCCGAAGAACGCCAGTAGCCCCCGCCCCAACCTGCTGCACATCAGATTCGAGCGCTCGAATCTCCTCCAGCAGTAACCGACCCCGGTCCAACAGAACCTGGCCGGCGGGAGTGAGCTCCACCTTGCGTGTGGTCCGAATCAGGAGCGGCGTTCCCAGCTGTTCCTCCAGATGTCGGATCTGCTGGGAGAGAGGCGGCTGCGCCATATGAAGCCTCTGCGCCGCACGACCAAAATGCCGCTCCTCGGCCACGGCAATAAAGTACTTGAGGTGTCGAGTCTCCATTGAGGTCCCTCAGCGAATTAATGCGGCGATAAGTCGGTCTGAATCCAGACTAAGAGGCGAGATTAGTTATAGGAAATACCTATTTACCCGCTACTTATACTTTTTGCGTACTAATGTGAGAGGCGACCGCGCCGCTTTCCACGACGCCCCGCCCCGCCGGGCGAGACAGGTCGGTCGGCCGTCGGTATCGACCGCGTCCTGTGCGGCTTTCGGCTGCGAGCGGATCTGGCCGCGCGGCACGGCGCGCTGCCAGACGCTATCGTCGAAATTGGCACACTGTCCACCAACGACGTGTGGACCTTACGAGCCAGCCGGTCATCCGCTGCACGACTAAGCCCGCCCGAAGCGGCGCCTGATGCGTCGCTGATGCGGCGCTGATCGTGCTCGGCCCCTCGCTGGGTACCGCCGCCGACCTCTGGACGGGTGTGGTTCCGGCGCTGGCCGGGAGCCATCGGGTGCTCTATGTCGATCTTCCCGGTCACGGCATCAGTCCGCCGGCGACCGAATCGTTCACGATCGAGGAGCTCGCTGACGCTGTTATCCATCTGGTCGATTCGATCGGCGTGGACACATTTGACTACGCCGGGATTTCGCTGGGCGGGGCGATCGGCCTGGCGCTGGCTGTGAACCATCCTCGGCGCCTGGTGGGTCTGGTGGTGTTGTGTTCCGGCGCAAGAATCGGTACGCGTGTTGGCTGGGTTGATCGTGCTGCCGGGGTGCGTGCGAGTGGTACCGCGTCGCTTGTGGCGGGCAGCGCTGCGCGCTGGTTTGCCCCGGACTTCCTTGGACGCGATCCTCAAGCCGGTGCGCACGCGCTGGCCCAGCTGCTGGACATCGACGATGAATCGTATGCCCTGGCGTGCGAGGCGCTCTCCGTCTTCGACCAGACGGATGCTCTCACTGATATACGTACGCCTGTCTTATGCGTCTCGGGGGAGTCCGACACGGTGATATCGACTGCGCAGCTGCAAGATCTGGCCGCGCGCATCCCTGGTGCGCGTGCTGTTGAACTCGCCGGGGTTGCACACCTGCCGTCTCTTGAACATCCGACCGAGGCCGGCGCATTGCTGGGCCTGTGGGTGGCTGCAAGAAGGAAGACAGGCTCGGCCACGCTGCCCACCGATGTGACTGAGTAGCCTTCGACGGACCACACCGCGGCATCCGCTTTCGGCGCTGCCACCACTACTGCCATTCGGCCGAACTGAGGACTTTCACTATGGATAAGACTTACTCTGCTGCGGCGGCTGTCGCCGATATTCCCGATGGCGCGTCGCTGGCTGTCGGTGGGTTCGGACTTGTGGGGGTGCCGATCGTGCTGATTCGGGCGCTGCTGGAGCTGGGCAGCACCGATCTGCACGTCGCGTCGAACAACTGCGGTGTGGATGGCTGGGGGCTGGGTGAGTTGCTGCGTGGGGGCGCATCAGCCGGGTGATTGCGACGTATATCGGTGAGAACAAGGACTTCGCCCGCCGGTACCCGGGCGGTGAGCTGGAGGTTGAGCTGACCCGCAGGGCACGTTGGCCGAGCGGTTGCGGGCTGGAGGTACCGGAATCCCGGCGTTCTTCACGGCGAGTGGGGTGGGCACCATGGTCGCTGACGGTGGGCTGCCGTGGCGGTACGGGTCGGACGGTCAGGTGACGGTGTCGAGCCCGCCGAAGGAGACTCGGTTGTTCTCGTCGCTTGGAGGGTCTGGTGTTGCGGGAGGTAGCTCCCGGCGTCAGCGTGGCGGGCGTGCAGGCCGCGACCGAGCCGATCCTGCTGGTACCGACCCCGCCGACGACGATCACGACACTGACGGGTGCAGGCGCATGAGCGTGCTGCGTGAGGTCGTCATCTGTGAACCGCTGCGCACCCCGATCGGCCGGTTCGGCGGTGTGTTCAAGACTGTCGCGCCGGCCGATTTGGCTGCGACGGTCATCGCCGCGCTGATCGAGCGCACAGGCCTGGATGGCGCCGTGGTGGACGATGTCATCTTCGGCCAGGCGTACCCCACGGCTGAGGCAGCGTCGGTTGCCCGGGTCGCGGCATTAAATGCGGGCCTGCGGTGACGGTCGGCGGGGTGCAGGTGGATCGTCGATGCGGCAGTGGCCTGCAGGCGATCCTTGATGCGGCGATGCAGGTGCAGACCGGGGTGAGCGACCTGGCCATTGCCGGCGGCGTCGATGTGATGAGTCAGGCGCCGCTGTACACGGTTGATTCGCGCTGGGGTTTGGCCGGAACGGCGGGGGTGCTGTTGCGCGATGCCCTCGGCCGGGGCCGGGAGACGGCCGGTGGCCGCCACTATCCGGTGCCGGGCGGCATGCTCGAAACTGCAGAGAACCTGCGCCGCGACTATTCGATTGGCCGGGGTGAGCAAGACGAGCTCGCCGTCGAATCCCAGCGCCGCGCCCTCGAAGCTGTCGCCGACGGCCGCTTTGTCGACGAGATTGTTCCGTTTACAGTGCCCGGCCGCAAGGGCCCGGTCGTCGTCTCGCTCGATGAGACCCCCCGCGAAACCACGTTGGAGGCCCTGGCCGGGCTGAAACCGATCCTGGGCACAGCGGATGCCGCCGCCACCGTCACCGCCGGCAACGCCAGCGGGCGAAATGACGCCGCCGCGGCGTGCATCGTGACCACCCCGGAACGTGCCGCCGAACTCGGCCTCACACCGCTGGTGCGGCTCGCCGCGTGGGCGCGGGCCGGCGTCGAGCCGTCCCGCATGGGTTTGGGCCCGGCTCCTGCCACGAAACTCGCCCTGCAGCGTGGCGGGCTGAACCTCGCCGACATGGACCTGATCGAACTCAACGAGGCCTTTGCCGCGCAGGTGCTCGCCGTCAGTCGGGAGTGGAACTTCACCCGCGAGGACTGGGCCCGCACAACCGTCAACGGTTCCGGCATCAGCCTCGGCCACCCCGTCGGCGCGACCGGAGCGCGCATCCTCACCACCGCAGCGCGTCATCTGCACCGTACCGAGGGCCGCTACCTGCTCGAAACCATGTGCATCGGCGGCGGCCAGGGACTCGCCGCCATCTTCGAACGCGCCTAACTCTTCGGCTTCGTCAAGGTGTGAGTTTGAGGGCGAATTCCGAGCAAAATGGACCATCGATCACACCTCGACGTAGGGTGCCACAGACCTAGCGGCGGGCGGTGGTGTTCATGGTCAGCACGTCGGTGCCACCTACGTCGTGCACCTTGAGCGCTACGCTCACCGCACCGAGGGTGCCGAGCGACTCGACGTGGGTCCCGCCACAGGGGATACGCACTGTCGCGCCGGGCAGTTCGCAGACCCAGTACCGGCGATCGGTCAGGCCGTCGCCATCGCGGTCGATGCGCACCGGGGCATCCGTCGTGGTCCACCCGGCGAGGGTCGCGTTGACAGACGCCTCGATCGACGGGAGTGACTCGACGAAGCCGTCGACCGAGAAGCCTTTTTTGCGCAACGACTTGCCGAGGCGGTAGGTGTCAACGGAAGCGTTCTGGCCGATCAGCGACTCGTCGATGGCGAGACCATCGAAGTCGGGGTGGCCGAGGGCGTCGGGCCGCACATCTTTCTTCCACCGATCGGCGAGGGCATCGTTGAGGGCGAGTGAAGCGAGGTGGCAGCTGGTGTGACCGGCGCTCGTGGCATCGCGCAGGCCTGCGTCGACCTCGACGGTGACCGTGTCGCCGGCGTTGAGCCCGGCCGCGTCGACCACGTGTACTACGACAAATGCCCAACCCGGTGTTCCCTTGCCGACGGGAATGTCCTCGCCGATGTACAGCGCCGATCCGTCGGTGGCTCCGACGATGCAATCCTCGACCGGCCAGAACGCGGCCCCGTGGTGCAGCAGCGCCAGGTCGGGACCCTGATCCGGCCATCCCGCATCGACCGGATGCACGCAGGTCGCGTCGAGCAGCACCGCCGAACGTCCATCAGGCAGCGGCTCTGAGTGCAGCACTCTCGCCTGC